>Ga0247841_10000495_pt1 | contig 101794 bp, 95 predicted proteins | sample LaCruzMarch2015__2_FD_192410 | JGI IMG/M metagenome (GOLD analysis project Ga0247841, IMG submission 192410) | Freshwater microbial communities from meromictic Lake La Cruz, Castile-La Mancha, Spain - LaCruzMarch2015_18m | ecosystem: Environmental > Aquatic > Freshwater > Lake | place: Spain...
GTCAATTTTAAAAGATATTTAGCCTTAATTGGAGGTTATTTAAATTATTATAATAATCAGAGATTGCACCTTGGCCTGGGGCTTAAAACTCCCGCCCAAGTGTTGCAAAGGTATTGACTAGAAAACGACGGGAAAAATAAAAAAAGAGTCCGAAGCGGTATCGAACTCATATTGTTATTTTCATTTACCCGAGACCATGTCGCGGAGATAATGGTCCAAATTGTTGAAGCCTTATTTCCAAAGGCACATCTGCGGTACCTTCTTCCCTCCAAAGGCGTAAAACTTCCTGGCTGGGCATTTTGAACCCGGTTTTCTTTAAAAGCTCGTCGGCGTATATTATCCTGTTTCGCCGATGCCTTTTATGGTGGCGTCTATTGCATCTGGCCATTTTTTCACCTCCCGCGGTCTACGTCGGATTAATAATATTTTTATCTATCTTGTTGCATACTAAATAATAGATAATCGCGAATACAACTAACCCGACAATTAACAGTTTATTCTCCATCAACCAAAGAATAACCGGAGTCAGGTTAAAGCTGAAAATCCATACTTCCCACGGGCCGAAGCAAACTTCCATTAATATGGTTAAAAAAGCCATAAGCAGAAATGCCGCGAATATCAACGAAATTAAACCGATCACGGCGACAAATAAGCTGATAAATTTATCCGCGTCCATCTCCACCGGCCTTTTCTGTTTTTCGCGGTAAGAAACAAAACAGAAAACTGCCACGGCTATGGCGCAAATTATTCCGACTGAAATTTTAATCACCGGAAAAATCGCAGCCGCCAGTATCACAATAAACGCGATACTCCCCAAAATTTTAACCTTTGCCGCCTTTTGTATGGTCTGCATTTCCCCCTCCTTCGTTAATGGTTATAAAAATTAAAAGACCAAAAAAACGTTAACGCTTTTTGGTGGACAATGCAGGGCTCGAACCTGCGACCTCTGCAATGTGAATGCAGCGCTCTAACCAACTGAGCTAATTGTCCAATTATGTTCGGTTTGGAAGAATTATTTTTATCGCGCATACAAAATTGTAGCAATTTTTCTTGAAAAATTTTTCAAGAAAAATTGCCCAAATTTTGTCTAAGCAGAAAAAATAATTTTTCCAAACCGAACATTCAGCCGATGGCTTTATCCAAAGCCAAATTTACCAATTTATCGGCCAGCTCGTTCTTTTCCCGCCGAATATGCTTAAAAACAATCTTTTTAAATCCTAATGAAATATTATATACCTCTAAAAATAAAGGCGCAAGGTCTTTGTCTTTAACCCGATATTCGCGGTTTAACTGCTTAACTACTAGCTCGGAATCCAAAAAAACTTCCAACTCTAAAACGCCCAGTTCCTTGGCTTTAACCAAACCGGCAATTAAGGCCTTATACTCGGCCTGATTATTAGTGGCCTCGCCAATGTACTCTGAAACTTCCGCCACCACCTTGCCCGCCTCATTTAAAATAATCGCGCCGATTCCGGCCGGACCGGGATTGCCTCGCGCCCCGCCATCGGTAAAAAGTTTTAATTTTTCATATTTCATATAACTTAATTTAGAGATTAGCCAGGCTCGGAAATTATTTTTATCGCGCATACGAAATTGTAGCGACTGCAAGGAGCCCAAATTTCGTCTAAGCAGGAAAAATAATTTCCGAACCTGGCTATGAATTAGAATTCTTAATATCCACAATTTTCATCTGCGCCGTTCGCCGGCCGTTAAATTCATTAAATTCCAAATAATAAACCGCGTCAATTTTATCGCCTATTTTAAAATCTTTTAAGTTTTCCGCTTGAGAAAAAGCCACGGCCCAAATTGAGCCAAATCTGAATTTAACATGCTGGGCGGTAGCTCCCATGTTCATTTTATCCATTATTTGCAAACCCCTGCTTAAAAATTTCGGCTTGTCATTATCTTCGCCGAATGGCTCAAATTTTTCTAGCGCTTCCAATAGCTTATCATTAATATCCGACAAATCAATCTCGGCTTCAACCAAAATTTTTGACGCCAACTCAACTTTAGCTAAAGCCTGATTAGCGATTTTTTTCATCTCTTTAGAAAATTTTTCCAAGTCTTCCCGGCTTTTTAAAGTAAAACCGCAAGCCGCCGCGTGGCCGCCAAATTTTTCCAAATACCGGCCGGAACTTTCAATCGCCTCCATGATATTAAATTCGTCGATACTTCTGCCGGAACCTTTAATTTCATCGCGCAATTTAGTTATGGCTAAAACCGGCCGAGAGTAGGCTTCGCATAAACGCCCGGCCACAAGGCCGACTACGCCCTCGGGCCAGGCTTCAGCCGCTTCATTATCAATGTTAGGCGAATATACAATTAGAATTTTGTCTCTTAATAATTTTTTATCTATTATTTTTCGGCAAGTTTCGGTTATAGCTTCGGTGATTTTTTGCCTTTCGCTATTTTTTATGTTTAATTTTTTAGCAATAGTTTGCGCTTCAATTTTATCTTTAGTAATTAAAAGTTCGTAAGCCGTATTGGCATGATCCAGCCGGCCGGCTGAATTTAATCTTGGGGAAATTTGCCAGCCAATATTAAGCGCGTTTATCTTTTTATGCAAATTACCGTTGATTTGCGCCGTATTTATTAATTCAACTATGCCGAGGCGCTTCTCTCGGTTTATTATTTTTAAGCCTTGGGCAACCAAGGTTCTATTTTCGCCGAGTAAGCTCACCATATCGGCTACCGTGCCGATGGCTACCAAATCCAAAACTTTTTCCGCTAATTTATTTTTTAATGGCTCGTCCAGCTTGGAAAGCTTAATCAAACCCTGAACGAATTTAAAGGCCACGCCCACGCCGGCCAAACTTTTATAAAAATAATTTTTTTCGGCCTTGGGGTTAATGATTAAACAATCAGGCCAATCCTTTTTGTCAGGCGGCGGTTCATGATGATCGGTAATAATTATATCTATTCCCAAACTTTTAGCGTAAGCGACCTCTTCTTTGTTGCGGATGCCATTATCCACCGTAATTATTAATTTAACCCCGGTTTTAATTAATTCATCTATGGCTTTTTTATTTAAGCCATAGCCTTCCGAGGTTCTTCCGGGAATATAAACGCCGGTTTTAGCTTTAAAAATATTTAAAATTTCTATTAAAGCGGCCGTGGCGGTTACTCCGTCGGCATCGTAATCGCCGTAAATTATTATTAAATTTTGCCCCTTAATATGCTTAATCGTTAAAATCGCGGCCTCTTCCATGTTTTTAAATAAAAACGGGTCGGACAAACTGATTTTATCCGCCTGAAAAAATAATTCAATATCTTGTTTTTCCGTTAATCGCCTATTAAAAAGCAACTGAAGTATAATTTTATTATATTCAGGATTTTTTTTAATAAAATCATTTGTAGCGGCGGGTTTAAGCTCCCAGCGATTGGCCATATTTAATAATTAAAAAACGCGCCTACGGTCCAAGCTATCATGGAAAAAATTACCATAATACTGATAATCGTCCACATTATTCTTTGAAAAGGTTTCTTTTTCATATATAATTTTCTAAAGCGAGCCGGTAATTGCAAATTTGCGTGCGAGGACTGTCTGAGCCCCATCGGGGCGAGTTCCGCAGTAGCAAATTCGCAATTACCGGCGAAGCGCTTATGTCATAATTAATTTTATCTCTTTAAAAGTTTAACAAAAGTATCGCTCGGAATTTCCACTCTGCCTTTGCCATGAGCTTCCATTTTCTTTTTACCCTTTTTTTGCTTTTCTAACAATTTACGCTTGCGCGAAACATCGCCGCCGTATAATTTAGCCGTCACGTCTTTTCGCATAGCGGAAATTCTTTCGGCCGCGATAATTTTACCGCCCACTGCCGCTTGCAATTTAACGGCAAACATTTGCTTGGGTAAAGTTTCTTTTAAAGTATTAACCACGTCTTTACCGCGTTTAAACGCGTCGTCGCGATAAACTATCATGCTTAAGGCTTCGACCGCTTCTTCGGCCACTAAAATATCCATCTTGACCACGTCGGCCGGCTTATAAGCGGCAAATTCATAATTTATGGAGGCGTAGCCGGAGCTGGCGCTTTTAATCTTGTCGTAAAAATCAGTCAAAATCGCCGCCATGGGAATTTCATAATGCAAAATCACCCGGCTTTCGTCAATATATTCGGTATTTTTATAAACGCCTCGCTTATCCTGGACTAAATTTAAAATCGCTCCGATATATTCTTTGGGCGCGATAATGTCCAGACTAACCCACGGCTCTTCAATTCGATCAATTTCCGAAGGGTCGGGCAATTTTTGCGGACTGCGGATAATTTCGTTATCCCCGTTTTTTTTATAAACCTTATAAGCCACGCTGGGAATGGTGACCGTCAAATCCAAATTATATTCCCGGCTTAAGCGTTCTTGAAAAATTTCGAGGTGCAATAGCCCTAAAAAGCCGCATCTAAAGCCAAAACCTAAGGCTTCCGAATGCTCCGGCTCATAAATTAAAGCCGCGTCATTTAATTTTAATTTTGAAATCGCCTCTCTTAGCTCTTCAAATTCATTGCCTTCGTGCGGAAAAACTCCGGCGAAGACCATGGGCTTAACTTCATTATAACCCTTAAGCGGCTTAGCTTCATTTTCCGATTTTAGCCAAGCCACGGTATCGCCGACGCGGCACTCGCTGACATCTTTAAAGCCGGTAACGATATAACCGATTTCGCCGGTGGTTAATTCTCCGGTGGATTTATACTCCGGCTTAAAAATCCCAACGTCTAACGCTTCGCTTTTGGCATGAGTAGCGAGTAAGATTATTTTATCGCCCTTTTTTATAGAGCCGTCAAAAACTCTGATATAAGCTACCACGCCGCGGTATTCATCATAAGTTGAATCAAAAATTAATGCGCGCAAGGGCTTCTCGCCGTAATCAACGCTTTTGCCAGCTTGTCTTAATTTCGCCATTTCTTCATGCTGCATATCTGGCGCCGGCACTCGTTCTATTACCGCTTTTAAAACTTCTTTGATGCCCTCTCCGGTTTTCCCTGAAGCCGAAATAATTTCCTCCGGCTTACAGCCTAAAAGCTGAATAATTTCTTTTTTGGTTTTTTCTACGTTAGCGGCCGGCAAATCAATTTTATTAATTACCGGGATAATGGCTAAATTTTGCTCTAAAGCTAAATATAAATTGGCCAAAGTTTGCGCTTGAATGCCTTGGGACGCGTCAACCAAAAGCACCGCGCCTTCGACCGCCGCCAAACTGCGCGAAACTTCGTAAGTGAAATCAACATGGCCCGGCGTATCAATCAAATTCAAATCATACCCTAGATATTCCATCCTGACGGGTTGGAGTTTTATGGTAATGCCCCGCTCTCTTTCCAAATCCATCCGGTCTAAAACCTGATCTCTCATTTTTCTTTTCTCAATCGTACCGGTAATTTCCAGCATGCGGTCAGCCATAGTGGATTTACCATGGTCGATATGGGCGATTATGCAAAAATTTCTAATATTAGTCATAAATTATTAATACAAAAACAGGCGTAAAACCTGTGTCTACGCCTTTAATCTTACTAATTTTTTATGGTTTGGTCAATTATGGATTATACGCACTAAATTTTTAAATATAAAAATTTATTGAAAACTAAAAATTATCTAAGATACCCCCAGGTATGCAGGCGATCCGAATCCACCGCCCACCTTGAACCGATATCGGTGCGATAGATCATGTTGGGAATAATAATATTTTTCACTCGGCCATAAACCAAATGCCGAGCTTCTTCCACGGTCGTGCCGCCGCCGGTGATTACCAATAAACAGCCGGAGACTCCGGCTACCCGCCAAATGCCTTTGTCATTTTTAACATCTTCAATGTGCACGCCTTCCAAATTATGATGATTTTTAAAAGCAATGGCCAAATCATGGTATAACTGAACAATATCCGAATTATCGTCTTTGGAAAAATAAGATTCTACTAATATTCTGACGCCAATCTGAAAACCGCGCTTGGTTTTTAATTCAAAGCCTTCGCCTTTCGCCATTTTATAAAGCCATTCGCCGGTTGGCGTTAAAATCCCTTCCTGTTGAATTTGAATGGTCGGATAACCGAATCTGGTAGTGAATTCCAGCGGATAAATTCCCCGGCCGTTGACAATGCAATTAATATCAACGTAACCGATATAGCCGGATGCTTTTAAGGCCGGCAGCATTTTTTCTAAAGTGGCATGGAATAAATTATTGGGCGAGCTCCAATACATTAAAGTTCCCATCTCGCCGGCGAAGGGCCCGATATTGCCCGGATAAATTCTTTTATGCTCGAAATTAACGTTGATCGGATAAATAAAATCGTGGCCGTTAAAATAAGCGCCCACGGCCACTTCCACGCCGGTAATATATTTTTGGAGTAAAAATATCGGCGCTTTCTTTTTCCAGACATCTTTATTCTGTTCCAAAAGTTCAAGCAAATCTTTACCGTCTTCTTCCTGGCCTAAAAATAACAGCCCCTTGCCGCCCGACGGCGTATTGCCCGAAGGCTTAAAGACGTAGCGCGAGGGATTAGTTTTTATGAATTTAATGGCTTCTTCGTAATCGTTAAACTGCCAGCTGGGCAAAGTATTAATGCCGTTATTTTTCATTTCGGCCTGGCCGAATTCCCGGTCTATCTCCAATCTATCCGTATAGATACTGCCGCCAATGACCAATTTGCCTTGTTTTCGCAATTTTTCGGCTATAGGGCCAAAACCGACATCATCAAATATAATAACATCAGCCCAATCCTTATATTCTTCCCAGGAACCGATTTTTTCTATAAAACCTTCGTAAACGTCAAGATCGCTTTTAGCTTTAATATACGACTTTACCTCGTGGCCTTCTTTAACCAAGCTCCAGGCCAAATCACCGCTTAAACTCTCAATTGAAATAAATAAAAACTTTTTCGGCTCTGCCGTTTTAGCTAAAAGTTCATGATTATCTCCGTTGTTTTTACCATTAGACATATTAAGCTGTTTGTTCGGCTTGGCTAATTATTTTTCTTGAGCATACGAAATTGTAACTATTTTTACAAAAATTATTACTATAAAATTATAATAAAAAATAATTTTTGTAAAAATGCCCAAATTTCGTCTAAGCAAGAAAAATAATTAGCCAAGCCGAATTTATCCAAAAAATAAAAAAAGCCAACCTAAAAAGTCGGCTTCCTAAAAAGTTATTAAAAATAATCTAACCGGGCTGTCGGGAATTTTCTGTTTCATAAATTTAGCTCCCCTGCTTTAAGTATATGGCATTATAAAATAATGTCAATAAATTTTGCTAGATTCCTCTCGCCTCGCCCTGGTCCGGCGTTTCAATCTTTTTAACGCCAATTAAGCGCCGCTTTAAGGACGCCCAAAAACTGAATAATTCTTCACTTCTTAAAATAAAACAAACTAAAAGATAAGTTATAATTCCGGCCAGACCGGCGATTAAGCCTTGAGTTAAAACGCCCAAAAATTTAGTCATGTCAATATTGGTGCCAATTAATAATTTCGCGCCCTGAACCGCTAAGCCGCAAGCTAGGGCGGCTAAAGAAAATTTTACGGTTGAAATAAATATTTTCAATTCTTCGATTTTGCCTATCTCAAAATTCAGCCAAGCCCAAAGCGCTATTAAATTTATCACATTGCTTATGGAAAAAGCCAAAGCCAATCCGGACACGCCCAGGCCGCGCGAAAGCTTGATTGATAAAATAATATTAATCAGAGCCGAAAATAACCCTATAATAAAAGGCGTTTTAGCGTCATGCCGAGCGTAAAAAACACGAATTAAAAGCGGAACTAAAGCCTGGGCAAAGAGCGAGACGGCGAAAAAACCAAGGGTATTAATGGTTAATATAGTGTCCTGCCAATCAAATTTGCCCGTGCCTAAAATAACTCTGATAATTTGCGCGCGCAAAGCCAATAAAATAACCGTGGACGGAATAATAAAAAATAAAATTTGCCTGACCGTTAAAGACAAATCTTCCACCAGCTTTTTCTTGTCAAAAGCGTAAGCCGATAAGGCCGGAAAAGCGGCTATGGCGAAAGAAATGCCGAAAATACCGACCGGGAAAGATTGTAAATTATTGGCAAAATTAAAAACCGCGAGCGACCCGCTGGCCATAGTCGAAGCAACTATGGTAATAACCAATAAATTTAACTGCGAAATGGCCAAACTCATGGTTCGCGGCACCATCATCAGCCAAATTTTAATTACCTTGGGATTTTTGATTTCAAATTTAAATCTGTATTTAAAGCCAAGCTTTATCAGAGCCGGGATTTGCACCGCCATATGGAGAATCGCGCCCAGCGCCACGCCCCAGGCCAAGCCGTAAATTCCCCAAAGCGGCACTAAATATAAAGCGCCGATAATTATGCCGACGTTATAAAAAATCGGCGACATCGAATATACGAAAAATCTTTTAAACGACTGTAAAATACCGCCAAAAACGCTGGAAATGCCTAAAAATATCGGCGACAAAAACATAATTCTGGATAAGCTCACGGTTAAATCAAGCTTCTCGGAATTAAAGCCGGGAGTAATTAAATGCATAATTTGCGGCGAGAAAATCGCGCCTAAACCGCATAAAATTAACAGCCCGAAACCTAATATGTTTAAAATATTATTGGCCAATAACCAGGCTTCTTTATAATCGTCGCCGAATAAATAACGCACCTTCTGGAGCGGACCTTTTATTAAACCGGTAAAAATCGGAATGAAACCGGCCGATAAAGCGCCTAAGACCAATAAATTAAAAATTAAATCGGGAATGCGAAAAGCGGCGTAATAAATATCCAACGTATCGCCGGCGCCGAACTGGCCGGCTAAAATGCGGTCGCGAAAAATTCCGAGTAAACGGCTGATTAAAGAAGAACCGCCGACCAAGAGAGCCGCCACGGTAATACTGTTTATTTCACCGTTAAATAATTTTTTTATCATAAATTAAATTGTCATTGCGAGCCAGCCCTGGGCTGGCGAAGCAATCTCACGAACAAAAAAAATAAATCTAAACTTTACACTTTTTAATATGCTTTTCATGCGTGAGATTGCGAAGCCTGTCCCGACCCCGCACTTGATGCGGGGGAGGGATCCGCGTTCGCTACGCTCCTCGCAATGACAGAATATCTTTCACTTCTCTGGCGATCATTAATTCTTCGTTGGTGGGAATGGAAAAAAATTTAACTTTTTTTAAAAAATTCAACTTGGCCATAACCTGATTGCGCGTCATCGGATCGCCCGAGCCAATGGCGCCGGTAAAAACTATGGCATCGACTTTCCCGCCTAAAGCCGCGAAATAAGCGCCGATATATTTTACCAATCTATAAATCGCCAAATCAAAAGCCAGCTTGGCGTTGGCGTCGCCCTGGCTTACTCGGCGGAGCAGTTGCTTATAATCAGCCGCGCCGCTTAGCCCTTTAAGGCCCGACTCATGATTTAAAAAATTATATACCCACTCGCATTTAGCCTCGATCGTTTCGCCTTCGGCCTCTTTAACCAATTCCAAAACAATGCTCGGGTCTAAATCGCCCGACCTGGCCATCATCACCAAGCCCTCAAGCGGCGTCCAGCCCATGGAGGTATCAATCGGCTTGCCTGACTCGATGGCGGTGACCGACCAGCCGCCGCCCAAATGGCAAGTGATTAAATTTATTTTCGTTGCCGGTTTATTTAAAAGTTTTGCCGCTTCCCGCATAACATACTTATGCGAAGTGCCATGGAAGCCGAACCGTTTAATTTCATGTTTTTTGCTTAATTTTAACGGCAAAGCGTAAATTCTGGCCACCTCCGGCAAGGCTGAATAAAAAGCCGTGTCGAAAACCGCGACCTGCGTTATTTTTGGCAAATACCCGCGGATAGCTTTAACCGCGGCTAAATTATAAGGATTATGGAGCGGGGCCAAATGATTGAATTTCTCAATTTCGGATAATACCTCATCGGTGATAATCGTCGGCTTGATTAATTTATCTCCGCCATGAACGACTCTATGGCCGACGGCTTTTAAGTCCTGCAAAGAGCCAACCTCTCTTAAAATTTGTTTTAAGGCTTTTTCGTGGCTGGTAATATTTTCCGCGTTCCCCTGTTTAATTTCATTATCCCGGCCGTCAAACAGCGCGTATTTAATTGAGGTTGAGCCTGAATTTATAACTAAAATTGACATAATAAATATTAATTAATTGGCTTTCCCCGCCGACTGGCTAAAAAATGATTGCTGTTGTTTCAGGCAATAGCTTAATAATTCCAAGCTTTTTATGGTATCGCAGTTCGCGATATCAATTCCTCCATCGCCAGATTCCATTAAACAGCTAATCCTTAATTGAATATCCTCAAGGCTATCGCATTCAATAAAATTCGCCGGCATGGTTTGGCTTAACTCGCCTGATCCATTAGGGCTATGGCCGGCGGCGACTTCCACCCCGTCAAGCTGGCCGTCGCCATCAGTATCCGGATTATCCGGGTTGGCTCCGTTAATTATTTCCTGCAAAAAATCCAAGCCGTCTTTATCCGCGTCCGAGTGCAAATCCAGATGTTTAAGCTCTGACAGACAATTGGCTTTTTTGATGCTTTCCGGAATTTGCTCGCATAATTTCGCGTCGTTGTTTTTTCTGGCCAAAGCGCCGTTTTTCTCCGATAAACAAAAAACCGCCAGCTCGTTTTGGCCTAATAATTTACAATCGGCTTTTTCGTAATCATATTTGATTATTCTTTCCAGGCAAGTTTTAGACAGCATTAAATTATCCAATTTTTGGCAAGCGGCCAAGTCTTTATTCCTCACGGCTGAATATAAATTAACGCTTTTCAGGCAATCCGCCTTTAGGCCGTCGTCGGAAATCTTTTGGCAAACTTCCGAGTCGGCTTGGCTTAAAGCCGTTTCTTTCAGACATAAATCTTTAGCCCGGCCGGCTGGCTGATTGCAAGTTTGGCTGGCCGTTAACTTCGGCGGCAACGGCTCGCCGGTTTTATTTTTTAAAAAATAATAAAAACCCGACGCAACCGTTCCGGCCGATAATATCACCATGATTAAAATTATGATTTTTTTATTCGGCATAATTTATGGATGAAGTTTAAGCGGGCAATAATTTATTCTTAGGTTGGAGAATTCCAAATAGCCTAAACCGGAAAAAATAACGTCTAATTCCGTACGGCCGCATTGTAAAGCCTTATCTATATTAACATCGACGTCCTGGCTAACGATATCCAGCGGATGATTATCATTTATAACCAAATCTTCAATTTTTACACTTTTTGGCTTTTGGCCTATATTTTCTATTACTTTATTAAACATCAGGGAAATATCGGTTCCGGAAAAAGAGTAAGTATCATTATCGCAATTTAAACCTTCATTATTAGACCATCGGCACATCTTTCCCCCAGCCTCGGGTTCGTTGGTGGTGTCGTAATAAATTGAATAAAATTTAATGCCTGAATTTTTCATGGCTGTAGCCTCATTATTAACATCATCGGAAATATCGCAATCATAAGCCGTGGTGGTTTTACAACAACTATTATACTTAGGATATACGCAACTACCGCAACTATCGCCACTGATACATTGCGTTTGGTAGGTTATAGCCAAGGCCGATTTAATGCCAAAAATGTTATTTAAAACAATTCTAAATAAAGAATCGCTATTAAAACTCGAGCCGCAAGGACTTATGCAATTACAACCGCTACGTCCGCAAGGGCAGGTGGGATAGGTACATGGAGGTTGGCCGCCGCATGGACAACCTGCAGGAACGCACCAAGGTGGAGAGCAAATAGGAGTTTCATCAGACTGACATGTATGGCAATTAGGCCAAGTTTCAGAAGCGCATGGGCAAGCTGGTTTATATTCTACGCAACAAGTGCCGCTGGAAGTTTTTTGAGTAACCGCCGGAGTGCCGTCGCTCATTAATACAATATACTTATCAATATCGGCGCCGGTAACCGTTGCCAGCATCTTTTCGGCTTCATTTAAAGCTTTGAGCGTATCCGTTTCATAGTCAGTGCTATAGTTATTAACCTCTTCTTTAATATTATTTAATTCTCCGCTATCGGCAATATTTACCGGGTTATAGAGGTCAACTCCGCTATTATAGCCGATTAGGCCGACTTTCAAAAAACTTCCGAACGAGTTTAATTTTAAGCCGGCGTCATATAATTTTTTAAAAACGCCGTCGTCTTCGGTCAGCGCTTTTTTTAATTGATTGACAGCCGGAGCCGGCGGATCGCCGACGTTAGCATCCATGCTTTTTGAAAGATCCAAAACAAAGACAATCACCTGACTGCGCTTTGGCCCGGTATATTTTATGTCAACTCGGCTGTTGCCGATGGTTGAACAACTCGGCAAACTGCTTCCAAAATTAATCTTCTGCCCCGAAACGTCGATTTTATATGGAGTCGACAAAAGATTAGCTTCTTGGGTTGACGACAAAATATCCAAAGAACAATACTTGTCTACTTTTACGTTAAAAGACGCTTCAATCGAGCATTCTGCCGAACTTGATTGCGCGCAATATTGGTCAAAAGCCCGCACTTTTACAGTAAAAATCTTTTCGTCCTGATTTTTATAATTTAATTTTTCCAAGCCGGAGATTAGTCCGGTAGCCGTGTTAATGGAAAGCGCGCCGGAAAAATTATCAACCAGCTCGTAGTTTACAATATGCCCCGAATCGGGATCGCTGGCCGATATTTTAATCGTCGCTTCTTCCCCGTTATCTATTATAAAATCCTGCGAACAGCCGGCGGCGCCCAAAACACAATTTTTTCCGTTAGCATAATTTGCCTGAATCGTATTTAACGCCGGCGGATGGTTGGTTACGTTGATCTGAAAAAAAGAATCTATGGTATTGCCGAACGTGGCGTCAACGGCACGGACATTGGCTTTATACTGGCCGGTCTTCTGCGCCGCGGTTACCTGCTCGGACAAGCTGGCGCCGCTTAAAGAAAAACCGTGCGTAGCCATATCTGCCGCCGAACCGTTTAATAAAAAATTAATCAGCGATAAATTGGCAATCGGCTGCTTGCTGTTATCCAGGCCGATTAAAGTAAAGCTTTTATTTTCGCCGATAACTATATCTTTAGTTAAACTGGACAGTTCCATGGGGTAAGGCTTTATTTGCGCTTCAAATATTTTAGAAACTACGCTATTGGGCTGATGTTTGCCGTCGTTAACCGTAAATTTTACTTTATACATGCCCGGACTGCTGGCTCTGCCGGCTTTGGCCGCGGAAATAATAATTTGGCCAGCCACGACGGAAGTTTTTATGGTAAAGCCGGCTCCGGCATCCCATTGCCAGAGATAATCGCTGGCCCACTTCGCGCTGCCGCCGGCCGGTTCAACCAGCTCCATGGCGTAACTTAAATTATCATCGTCAGGGTCGCTAACGCTGATATAGCCGGTAAATTTTTGCATTGGCAAGCCGGTTAAATTCGCGGCCTTGATAACCGGCGCGGAATTAGGCAGCTGATCAACGAAGCAATTAAAAGAAGCTAAATTAGCGTAATTGGTTTCCAGCTGGCCGCAGACTTTTATGTTTTCGCCTTTAGCGTCAACCGAATAGAAATATACCCGAGAACCGGTTGGAAAAACCGGCTGATTTAAATCGGTGGCGAACTTTTTGTCCGTTTGATTCCAGCAGGTTATCGCGTCATAGCCGCTTGGGCACGGCCCTAATTTATTAACCGGATCTACCGGCAAGCTTAGGCCCAATTCTTTTCCCAGAGTCGCCTGATAGCTTGGCCAAACAGAAATAGTCTTGCCCGCCAGATAACTGCCTGAACTTAATTTAGGATAGTTGCCGCGGCTATCTTTATAATTTTTCAGAGCTAACCTGATTTTAGTCAAATCGGCCAATCTTTTGGTATCGTTTCTAATTTTATCTTTCTGGGTTTCACTCATAATGTTAGTGTTGAATTTCCACTGGGATAATAGTTGGCCGAAAATATCTTCGGTAGCCGGTTCGGCGTTTTGGTTAAAAGATAAAAGATAAATATTATCGTAAAATTTGTTATTTGCCAGATCAATATTGGCGGCGTTAACGTAAACAGTACGTCCGTCTCTAATGCCCTCAAAGCCGTCAACAACCACGGCTTGAGGCGAACCTTGAGTTTTAATATTAGCTTTATACCAATCGGCCGAGCTTAAATATTCCGGATTGGGCATAACCCTAAGGGCAATGGCGTCCGGCGAAACAGAAGCCGCGGCCGAAACCCGATTAATGAACATCTGATAAAAGTCGGCCGGGTTTAGCCAAACGGCCAAGATGGTTAAGGCGGAAATTAATTTTGCGATTAACAAAGTATACATAAAATTATATCAAGCTTCGGCCGGTCATTTCCGGCGGTTTTTTCAAATTCATTATTTTAAGAATCGTCGGCGCTACATCAGACAGCATGCCCTGCGGCTGCAACAGGCTTAAATCGCCGCCCGGCGCGTCCGGTAAAGACAAGCTTTTGCCTTCATACTCCTTGCCGACAATCAATAGCGGCACCGGGTTGGCCGAATGTTCTTTATCTATCATGCCGGTTTGCATATTAAACAAACCTTCGGCATTGCCATGGTCGGCCGTAATAAACAGCAAGCCGCCTTTGCTTAAAACCAAATTAACGATTTTACCAACGCATTTATCGACTACTTCAACCGCTTTGACCGTAGCTTCTAAATTGCCCGTGTGCCCCACCATATCGGTATTGGCAAAATTTATTAAAATAAAATCGTAGCTATCTTGCTCAACCGCCTTAAGAACTTTATCGGTTATTTCCAAAGCTGACATTTCCGGCTTTAGATCATAGCTGGAAACGGCCGGAGATGAAATTAAAATTTGGTCCTCGCCCGGAGACTTTATTTCACGGCCGCCGTTAAAAAAATAAGTTACATGGGCGTATTTCTCGGTTTCCGCGATTCGCAGTTGCTTTAAGCCGGCGGCGGACAAAACCTCGCCTAAAGTATTTTTTAAAACTTCCGGCGGAAAAATTATTTCCACTGGCAAATTTTTTTCATATTCGGCAAAAGTAACAAAGAGAATATCCAAATATTTTTTACGCTTGAATTTCTCAAAGCCGGGCAAAACAAAAGCCTTGGTAAGCGCTCGCGCCCGATCGGGCCGATAATTAAAAAATATCACCGCGTCGCCATCTTCAATTTTAGCGATCGCCTTGCCGTCTTTGGTTATAACCGTTGGCATAAATTCTTCATCGTAAATTTTCTTCCCGTAGCTTTCTTCAATCGCTTTTTCGGCGGATTCATGCTTCTCGCCCAAGCCTAGCGCCATAACTTCATACGATTTAGCCGTCCGATCCCAATGGTTATCGCGATCCATGGCATAAAACCGCCCATGCAAAGAAGCAATTTTACCTTTAGTGCCGGCTAGAGACGCTTCCACTTCCTTAACGAAATTCAACCCGGAATTAAACGGCGTATCTCTGCCGTCTAAAATGGCATGTATATAAAATTTATCGACTTTATTTTCCTCCATCAAAGCTATTAAGGCCTGGAGATGCTCTAGCGAAGAATGAACGCAGCCGTTAGAAATTAAGCCGAGCAAATGCAATTTTGAATTATTTTTTTTCGCCCGCTCAATGGCTTTAAGTAAAATTTTATTTTTATAAAAACTGCGGTCGGCGATAGCTTTATTGATTCTGGGAAGATTTTGATATAAAATTCTGCCTAACCCCAGATTTAAATGGCCAACCTCGCTATTGCCCGACTCTCCCCAAGGCAAACCGACGCCCTCGCCGGAAGCCACTAAGGCCATAGAGGGATATTTAGCTATATAACTTTTTATATTTGGCGTACCGGCCTGACTGATAGCATTGCCGCTATAAGAATTAGCTATGCCCCAACCATCCAAGACCATAAGAACTACTGGCTTAGCTTGTTTCGATTGCTTTTTATTTACCATTAATTTTGTTTTATTTAATTAAACTTCGCCCCGCCATTTCTTTCGGTTTTTTTAAACCCAATAATTTTAAAATCGTCGGGGCAATATCGCCTAAAACTCCGCCGTTTCTTAATTTAATTTTATTTCTCAAATTTTTATTTACCACTATAAAAGGCGCTTGGTTCGTTGAATGTTCGGTATCTATTTCTCCTGTTTTTAAATTAATCATCTCTTCGATATTGCCATGATCGGCGGTTACCAAAACCGTACCGCCGGCGCGCAAATATTCTTTTACTACTTTCCCCAAATATTTATCAACTTCATGGCAACAGGCCACGCCGGCCGCTAAATTTCCGGTATGGCCGACCATGTCGGGCGCGGCCAGATTTAAAACCGTAAAATCATATTTATTTTTATTTAAATTATTTATCACTTCCCGGCATAGTTTTTCAGAACTCATGGCCGGAGTGGCGTCGTATGACTTTACATCAGGCGAAGGAATAACCAATCTGGCTTCAGCGGCAACCGGCTTGGCATAACCGCCGTTAAAAAAATAAGTTACATGGGCGTATTTTTCGGTTTCCGCGATATATAATTGCTTTAAATCAGCCAGCTGCATCGGCAGGGTCTTTTTTAAATCGCTTGACGGAAAAGCCGTTAAGATGCCCTCTAAATCGGGACCGAAATCGGTCATAGCCACGAATAATAAATCTTTTAAAAAATTCTTTCTTAAAAAACAAAATTTGTTTTTTTCGCAAAATTCTTTTTGGACGAAAACTTTAGCCAATTGCCTGGCGCGGTCAGACCTTAAATTAAAAAAGATTACGCTGTCGCCCGAAGCTATCCTCGGCAAAGGTTTGCCTTTTTTGGTAATAATATAGGGTTCGATGAATTCGTCGCTTTCGCCTCGATTATAGCTTTCCGTAATGGCCGCTTCGGCGCTTACGGCTTTTTTACCGATGCCATTTACCAAAGCTTCATAAGATTTTTTAGTTCTTTCCCATGATTTTTTTCTGTCCATGGCGTAAAATCTGCCTATGATAGAAGCGATGGCTTCTCCGTTTTTAAAAGCTCTTTGGATATCTTCGATTAATTTAAGCGAAGCGTATTTGGGCGAATCGCGGCCATCGGTAAATAAATGAAGATAGACTTCTTTTATTTGATGTATCTGTAAAAAAGTCAATAAAGCCAAGAGATGATCCGGATCGCTATGCGCGCTCATGCCGTTGGAAATCATGCCCATAAGATGCAATCTTGATTTATTTTTTTTAGCATGCCTAACGGCCTCGATAAAGCTGGCATTCTTAAAAAAAGTGCCGTCATTAATGCTTCTGGAAATTTTTACCGCGTCTTGTTCGACAACGCGGCCGGCGCCGATATTCATGTGCCCGGCTTCGCTATTGCCTGATTGCGAAGGCGGCAAGCCGACATATTTGCCATGGGCGTAAATTTTCGTATTCGGATACTTTCTGATTAAACCGTTGACAGTCGGAGTTTTTGACAAAGTAACGGCATTGCCCGCGTTTGGCGCAGCAATGCCCCAACCGTCCAAAATAACGAGAATCATGGGCAGGATATTTTTTCCAGATTTTTTTATTGTTTCTTGTTTAGCAGGCATATATAAACTAAAAATTTTCAATTTCTAACTTTTAATTTCTAAACAATGATTTAATGTTTCCCTGGTCGAGCCAGGACAAGCAATTTCTAAATTAATTCTTTGAAAATTGAAAATTATTTTAATTGTTCTTCAATTTCCATCAGCCGGTTATACTTAGCCACCCTTTCTCCTCGCGATAAAGAGCCGGCTTTAATATAATCGGCTTGAACCGCCACGGCTAAATCAGCGATAAAATCATCCGTAGTTTCCCCGCTTCTATGGGACACGATAATTTTGTAATTATGCTTTTTGGCTAAATTTATGCAATCAATGGTTTCGGTTAAAGTGCCGACCTGATTGGGTTTAATTAAAATAGCGTTGGCCGCGCGTTCTTTTAATCCTTGCCTTAAACGCTCCTGGTTAGTCGCGTACAAATCGTCGCCGACCAACATAATGCTTGAGCCAAGTTCTTTATTTAATTCTCTCCAGCCGGCCCAATCATCTTCAGCCAAACCATCTTCAATATAAATAATCGGGTATTTTCTGAACCACTCATAATACAAACCGGTTAAGGTAGCCGCGGTAAAACTGGCTTGGTCTAATTTAAAAATATATTTTCCGTCCGTTTTATTATAAAGCTGCGACGAACCGACGTCTACGCCTAAGGCAACCTGATCGCCCGGTTTTAAGCCGGCTTTTATGATCGCGGCCATAATTAATTCTATGGCTTGGATAGAGGAAGCTATATCAGGAGCGTAGCCGCCTTCGTTGCCAACGTCAGTATCAAAACCGGCTTTTTTTAAAATCCGGCCTAAAGAATGAAAAATTTCCGCGCCAATCCTAACCTTTTCCTTAAAACTCGCGTTAAGCGCGGGAATAATCATAAATTCTTGAAAATCCAAGTTAGTATCGGCATGTTTGCCGCCATTAAAAATATTAAAACAAGGCGTTGGCATTTGGAATTTCCCTTCCCTTGGCAAGGGTTTAAACTCATAACTTTCAGCTATATATTCATACAGTTCCATGCCTTTGGCTTGCGCGCCGGCGCGGGCGCAAGCGAGAGAAACGGATAAAATGGCGTTAGCGCCTAACTTACTTTTATTTTTAGTGCCGTCCAATTTTATCATTAACTCATCAATTTTTTTCTGATCAGTTATTTCAACCCCGGCTAATTCCGGCGCGATTTTCTTTTCCACGTTTTTAATGACCATCAAAACTCCCAGGCCGCCATATCTGGCCTGATCGCCGTCACGCAGTTCCACGGCTTCGTGCGCGCCGGTAGACGCTCCTGAAGGCACGCTGGCCTTAGACCGCGTTCCGTCGTCCGATAAAATACAAGTTTCTATGGTTGGATTGCCGCGCGAGTCCAATATTTCACGGGCTGTAATTTTTTTTATTTTAGGCATATAATATTTTAATATTTATACTTTATTGTCAGGCGCTAAAAACTTTTTAATTGCGACACTTCTAAAATCTGGTTGGAATAAATGCCGCCGAAAGCAACGCACCAATGCTGATCATTATAGTAAACTCTATAGTCTTTAATCCCGCATCTGTCCGGATCGCTTTTATTTTCCAACTGCGCCGTTAAATCATATTGCGCCGGATACATATCTTTAAACACGTTGCCGTAAGCGTAAGAATAATTGCCGGTCCCCCATGGGCCGGCCGAATTATTGATCGGATCAACCGGAATTCTTGGTAAAAATTCCTGCAAGCCGGCAATCCAATTGCCACCGCTGGTGCTATAAGAATAACCGTTGCAATCGTAACCGCAGCTGGCCGAAGGCGGATAATAGCCGTATTGGTTAAAATATAAATCCAGAGCTTTTCTAATCAGGGTTAAATCGGTTTTTCTGCGGCTGTCTCTGGCTTTTATTCTGGCGCTATTAAACGCCACCATGGAAGCGGACGCTAAAAAACCGATAATGCTGATTACCACCAAAAGTTCAATCAAAGTAAAACCGCTTGGCTTTTTGATTTCTGCTTTCGCCATAAAAAAATTTTATAATATCTCATATTCCACCGTGGCGATAATCGTAATTTCATTACTGCCGGCTTCAACTACCGGAGCTATTCCGCCACCGCCCACGCTATCCACCATCTTATTCATGGAATAAGTTTCGCTTGACCGGTAGCCGGAAGACGATTCGCTAAAAGACACGATTTTGCCCAGCTTAACGCCAACCACGTTGGCTAAAGTCTCGGCCTTGTCCTTGGCCTGGGCTAAAGCTTTTTCGCGCGCTTCCTGTTTTAATTTCTCCGGGTTATCTATTTCAAAATTTAAACTGCCGATCTGATTTAGGCCGATAGCCCCGGCCGCTTCCAATATCTGGCTTACTTTATCCATTTGCCTAACCTTCACGCTTAAATCCTGGCTGACTGAATAGCCGCGCAAAGACTGCTTGCCGTTATTCCAATCATATTGCGATGAAATGTAGTAATTAACCGTCTGAATATCTTTGGCGTCAATCTTAAAATCCTTTTTTAATTTATCAATTACGGCGTTCATTTTAGCCGTATTTTCTTTTTGCGCTTCGGCTACGGTCTTTTTTTCTACGCTATAGCCAAGCTGGATTCTGGCTACGTCCGGCACGCCGGTTACTTTACCCTCGCCCACGATACTGATGGAATGGGTTATTTTCGGGCTGATGCCGATATAATCATGAGCTTTAACCGCGTTCCAGCTTAAAATACCTAAATAAATTGTACCGAGCGTTAAAAATACGCCGATAAAAATTGTTACGATTTTGTTTGGAATCATAGAGTTATATTAAATAATTATTATTTCACAATCCCCTTTAACCCCGGCATCGGTTCACCGCCGAGATAAGCCAGCATGGCTCCCCCGCCGGTTGAAACCCAATCAACATAATGCTCCATCTTGGTCAAATTTAGCGCTTCAATGGTTTCGCCGCCGCCGACCGCGCCAAAAGCCGATCCGGTAGACCGCGTAGCCACGAACCGCGCGACAGACAGCGTGCCATGCTTAAAATGCTCATTTTCAAAACAGCCTACGGGACCGTTCCAGATTATTGTATTGGCCCGCCTGATAAAGCTTACAAAAAGCTTGATTGTCCGCGGCCCGATATCTAAAATAATATCGTCTTGGCTCACCTGATTAACCGGCTTAACTTTAAAACTCGCGCTATTTATTTTTTTAGCGACAATCACGTCAACCGGCAAAATTATATTTTTATATTTTTTAATTAACTTAACCGCTATTTTTATGCTGGCTTTATCGGCCAGCGACTTGCCGATTTTAAAGCCATGGGCGGCGATAAAATTATTAGCCAAAGCTCCGCCGATTAAAACCCTGTAAGATTTTTTAGCCAATTTTTTTATTAAATATATTTTAGTCTGGATTTTAGCTCCGCCGATTATGGAAACCAAAGGTTTTCTCGGCTCTAAAATTTTATTTAAATTTAAAATTTCTTTCTCTAAGAGGAGCCCCGCGAAGGCGGGCAAATATTTTTTAATCGCGCTAACCGAGGCGTGATTGCGATGGCTTACGGCAAAAGCGTCGTTAATATAAATATCGGCCGGCTCAGCCAATAATTTAGCGAATTTCTTGTCATTTTTTTCTTCCCCCGGGTTAAAGCGCAGATTTTCCAAAAATATAATATCTTTAGGTTTCATTGATTTTACGGCCTCTTTAACTTTATGGCCGACGCTCTCACCGATAAACGCTATACTTTTATTCAAAAGCTCGGCTAATCTTTTAGCGACCGGCTTAGCCGTGTTGCCTTTATCCAGATGAGTAATAATAATTATTTTTGCCTTATGCCTTAATAGATAACGAATAGCAGGTAAAATCATTACAATTTTATAGTCACTGTCAACCAGGCCGCTTTTCATCGGTACGTTTAAATCGGCGCGCAATAAGACAATTTTACCCGCTAAATTTTTAGCGTTTCTGATTGATTTTATCTTCATATAAACGCTAAACTGACTGCGCAAAATTTGTTTAATTTTCGTGCGAGGACTGTTTGAGTCAGCCCTGGGCTGACGAGTTCCGCAGTAGAAAATTTAATAAATTTTGCGCAGTCATAAATGCCACAGCTTATAATAACTATTATAACATAAATTGATCAAAACAAAAACCCGCCTAGTTTTCGCTAAACGAGCTTAATTATTACCAAATTTAAATACGCTATGAGTTATTTCAGCTCTAAGAGCGTCACTTCGACATTTTTTTCGGCGCCATCGCGAACAACCGCTAAATTAATTTTATCACCGGCCGCGTAACCCTGAATAATATCCGCCAAATCATTAACTTTATCAAGATTAACATTATCAACCGAAATTATAATATCGCCCTCAAGCAAACCGGCCTTTTCCGCCGAACCGCCTTTTTTAACCGCGATATTTTTTAAATCCTTATAAATAACCGCGCCCTTTTGCCAATAATTATTTTGCTCATCTACGGCGACAAATAATGACAAATTAATATAATTAACCCCCAGGCTTGGCCTGGTTATAATTTTATTTTTAAACAGGCTATTAACTACGGTTGCTAAATGCGCCATGGGTTCAATTTCGCCCTTACCGTCCACTATCCCTAAAGCATCGCCGGCAAAATTAAAGACAACCGAACCTCTGAATTCCTGCGGCACGCCGGTATTTAAAATTAATTTATTGGAAAGATTGTCGCTTGATTTAACCGGACCGCTTTTGTCGTTAAATCCAAGGACCGAAGAAACCCAGCTAGAGCCTAGCCAATTTACGCTGATTGTTGAATTGCCTTTCTTAACATCTTGATTTTCCGCGAATTTTTTTACCGAAAAATCTCTGGCCGCGACATGAATAAAATTAAAGCCTGAAGGCGCGTCGCTAACCGCTTTATCGATTTGATATATTTTTTTATCTTTGGCGATAACCACATAATCGGCATAAATTTTATCCAAGGCTAAAGTAGTTACTATCCAGCCGTCGGAAGTTATAATAAAACCCTGCCCGGCCGCGTCGCTAATTTTATAAAAATTACTAAGAGAAAAAATATTGTTTGGCTTAGCAAGTTTTTGTTTTTTATAAATGCCGACCAAGCTGGAACTAACCGAATTAATGGTTTCTTCTATTTTTACGTCCTGTTGCACTATAACATTTTTGGCATTGCTGATTACTATGCCTTGATCTTTAAATTTGCCTTGAGAAAAATCAAGATTGCCGAAAGCGGTAAAATTATACGGAGCATCAATAAAATAAGATCTGGCGACAAGATCGCCGATTATTCCGCCGCCGATGCCCAAAATTAAAATAACTACCGTTAAAAAAACAAATTTATGTTTATTAAAAAATTTTTTTATATAATCCATAGCGATTTTTATTAATTAAATTAGCCGGCTATAGCCATTTGGCCGTAAATAATATTAAAAATAGACTAACCGATCCTACAATCAAATACATTTTTACCCTAGTTATATCCAGCTTGTCAAGCAAATAATTTTTAACCAGGCCGATAACCACGTAAAAGCAAATCGCCAGGCTTAAGCCGGAAATATTATAATTAAAGGGCAAAAAGGAAATCGACCAGCATAATTCGACTAAAATTAAACAACTGATCAAAATATAAGGCAAGCCTTTTTTAAATTCAATTTTATTAACCCAAATAATCTGATAAACGATTAAAGCCGTTATAAACAGCATAACTAACGCCAGGCTGAGAATCGGTAAATTTAGAAAAGATTCAAGTCCGTAGATAGAAGCCGAGATAAGAAAAAAACTCAACCAGCTTAAATAAGCGGAAAGATTCTCTATGCTAAAAATTTCATAAGCGCTCGGATTTAAAAGATAATAATAAATATGGCGCAAATAAATATATAAAAATACTAAATTCAAAATAAATAATAATTGAATAATCGATTTAGAGCTTAAAAAAACCGAATAAGCCATAACGGCGGTGGACATAACGGCCGGTAAAATTAAATAATTCCACCACTCACTATCAACCTGGCTCTTAACGCAAAACTGCCAAACCGTAAAAAAAATCAATAAATTTATTAAAATAGCGGCTACATAAATCAGCTTGGGATAAAAAAAATACATTTCGTCCAAAGCGTAAATTATTAGTGGAATAAGCAAGGGCAAAAAACGATTTAATTTCATGTTAGATATCCTATATATAAAATAATAATTTAATGGCCATAGGGCTTTGCCAGCTATTAAATTATTATTTTATACATTATATTTTTTGAAAGTATTGAAAACTTTTTTGAAAAAGTTTTCAAAGTTTTAATTATTCAACCAACTAAAATCGGCTTTTAATTGATTAACCGCCTGAAAACTATCGCTTTTCTCCTGCTCAATTTTTTGGCTTAAATAATTTTCCATTTTAGTTAAAGCTAAAACAAATCGTATATGCAGTTCTTTAAATTTTAACGGCACTTTTAAACCCAGCAACTGATTTTTTAATTCGGTAATATTTTTTTCGGTAAAACTGTTATTTTTAATTAAATTTTCGTAAGCGGTGAAAAATTCCTTGGCTTTAACCTTATAATCGTTTTCCAGCAAAACGGAATTATCTTGTTTTATCTGTTGGCTTGAATTATCCACCCGCTTAACCGATTCTGAAGTTAAAATCAAATACAAAATTAAAAAAAACAGAATTATCAAAAGAAAAAGTAAAATTTTTTGTTTTTTTTGCATATTTTTTAAAAAGTTTTTAAAGTTTAAAGCCCGAATTTTTTAGCTTCCATTTCAACCCAATCATTTAAAGCTTCGTCCCATTTATAAGCTTTTAGCTTATGGGATTTTTCATCTTGGCTATAAACGTAATCAATCACAGTCTCCGAACCGATGCGATTGGAATATTTGGTTTTTTTATCCAAAATTACCGGCTTAGAAACAAACTCCAATCTCATCCGGCCTAAGGGGCCGCTAAAAACTATATATTCGACGTCGGCGCCGCCCTCATTTTCAAGATGTTCCTGCCCACTTTCTTCAACTTTAAAATTATCCTTGATATTGCCGACTATTTCTTGCCATTTCTCTGGGAGCATATAATTATTTATCAAGTTAAAAATTTAATGGCCGTAGAGCTTGGCTCGCTATTAAATTTTAACTTGATACCTTATATTTTTTGAAAATATTATTTATACCCTTTAGGGCAAAAACTTTTTCTAAAAAAGTTTTTAAAGGTTTAATAATAAGAAGCTTGAGTTTCTGAATCTCTCTTGCTGTTGCGCGCCACGTCTTTGCTGATTAAGTTATCCGCCAATAATTTGTCAACCGCCTTATTCATGGTTATCATGCCGTCTTTCTGGCTGGTTTGGATAACTGAATATAGCTGGCCAATTTGGTTGTGCCTGATTAAATTAGCCATAGCGGGATTATGAATCATAATCTCGCGCGCGGCCACTCGCCCGCCGCCCAATTTAGGCAAAAGTTGCTGGGCGATAACCGCCCGCAAGGTTGAAGCCAGCTGATTTAAAATTTGCTGCTGTTGGTGGGCGGGAAAAACATCGACAATGCGGCCGATGGTTTCAGCCGCGGTCAAAGTATGCAGGGTAGAAATCACCAAGTGGCCGGTTTCGGCCGCGGTTAGCGCCGCGGAAATCGTTTCCATGTCTCTCATTTCTCCCAACATAATGACGTTCGGGTCCTGGCGCAAAGCGTATTTCAAGGCCGAAGCAAAGCTCATGGTGTCATGGCCAAGTTCTCTCTGTTCGATAATACTCTGGTCTTCTTTAAATAAATACTCAATCGGATCCTCAATCGTCACGATATTCGCCCGCCTTTCTTTATTAATAATATCAACCATACAGGCTAAAGTGGTTGATTTGCCCGAACCGGACGGCCCGGTCACTAAAATTAACCCGTCTTTCAAATGCGTCAGTTTATAAATAATTTCGTCAAAACCCAGCTCGGTTGGGCCGGGAATAGTTTTAGGAACTAACCTGGCGGTTAAGCCGATTTTACCTTCCTGATAATGCAAATTAACCCTGAAACGGGAACCAAAAAATTCCTGGGAAAAATCCAACTCGCGTTTGCGCTCAAATTTTTCCATGGTTTTTTTATCAATCAAAGAGGTTATAGCCTGCTTTAAATCGTCATTTTCCACTACGCCATGGTTTAATTTAACCAATTCCCCGCCGATGCGCAAAGCCGGAATACTGCCGGCCGCCAGATGCAAGTCGGAAGCGTTCTGTTCAATCGCTTGTTTAAAATATGAGGAAATATCCATAGAATGATTATAACATTAAAAGCTATTATTTTTCAACCTCGCCGGTTACGCTCCGGCTGAATTCACAGCCGCAATAATTCTGGCGGTATAAACCAAGCTCGCGCGACAAGACTGAAGATTTTTTAAAGCCGTCTTGCTTTTTAAAATCTTGGCTTAAAAATTTTAAGCCATACCGCGCAACCGCCTGTTCGCCTATTTCATTTATCGCCAGAGCATTTTTATGCGGGCTGGTGGTTAGAGTAGTCGTTAAATAACCGCAATTAAATTTTTTCGCCATGGCCGCGGCCGCTATCAGCCTAAATTTATAACAAATCAAACAACGTTCGCCTTTTTCCCGATCGCTTTCATGGCCGCTAACCGCTTTAAGCCATTTATCATGTTCATACTCGCCTTTTATTAATTCTAAATTCAATTGTCCGGCAATTTTTTCCGCTTCCGCCAGCCTTTTTTTATATTCGTCTTCGGGCCAAATATTGGGATTATAAAAAAACAGAATTACGTCATAATTCTGCCGTAACATCCGGCTAACATAAACTCCGCAGCCGACGCAACAGATGTGGAGAAGTAATTTAGGTTTATTCATAAATAAAAAATCAAGTTAAAATCACCAAGGAGTAATTAATTGTATTTTAAAGCGAGCCTAGAAAATTTAGTGGAATTTTTAGGCGGAAGCGAGGTTAGATAATTTTTCTTGAGCGTAGCGAATAAAAATTATCCCGAGCGCAGCCAAAAAATTCCCTAAATTTTCTCGAGCGAGCGATTTTTGCGCCGCTTTTTCTAAAAAAGCGGCCCTAAGCGGAGCGGAAATACTTTATCTTACCACTTTGGCGATTGCCTTTACCGCCCGCTTGCCCGTCGCTAACGGCAGGAGCTGATTTTTATCCGGTTTAACCACGCCCGCTAAAGCCATAGCGGCTCTAATTTTTATTTTCGTGGTTACCTGCCTTACTTTATGGTCAAGAAGGCCTCGGAACAAACCGGGAAAAACCAAAGCATTGTTAATTTGATTGGGGAAATCAGATCGGCCCGTGCCTACTATGGCCGCGCCGGCTTTTATCGCTAAGTCAGGCATAATTTCCGGCGTTGGATTAGCCATGGCGAAAATAATCGGATCTTTCTTCATGCTTTTTACCATTTCGGCCGTAATCAAGTTGCCTTTTGAAACTCCGATAAAAACATCGGCGCCAATCATAGCTTCGGCCAAACCGCCTTTGATTTTTTTCTTATTGGTCTGTTCGGCGATTTCACGCTTATTTGGATTTAAACCTTCCCGGCCGCTATAAATTATTCCTTGGCTATCTGATAAAATTAAATCTCCGACTCCCACGGTCATAATTAATCTAGCAATCGCGATGCCGGCGGCGCCCGCGCCGTTTACCGCAATTCTCAAATTTTTCATGGCTTTGCCTGAAACTTTACAGGCGTTAATTAAGGCGGCTAAAACCACTATTGCCGTGCCGTCCTGGTCGTCATGAAAAACCGGAATGGATAATTCTTTTTCCAGGCGAGTTAAAATTTCAAAGCACCTGGGAGCTGAAATATCTTCTAAGTTTATACCGCCGAAACTTGGCTCGATATATTTGCAAAATTTTATTATTTCTTCAGTCTCGGCTGTACTAAGGCAAAGCGGTATGGCGTCGACGCCGGCAAACTCTTTAAAAATCGCGGCCTTGCCTTCCATTACCGGCATAGCGGCTTCCGGCCCTAAATTGCCCAAGCCTAAAATCGCCGTGCCATCGGTAACAATCGCTACCTGATTGGCGCGATTAGTCAGTCGCCAGGATAATTTTTTATCCCGGCCGATTGCCGAAGACACCGCGGCTACGCCCGGCGTATAGGCTAAAGACAAATCAGTTTTATTTTTCAGCCTGATTTTAGATCTGATTTCAATTTTCCCCCGGTATTTTTTATGCAATGCGATTGATGGTTTAGAATAATCCATAAAAATAAATTAAAAAATTAAATATCAAAATGTAGAATATTTAAAAATCACCATGGGGTTTGGGGTGACGAATTGGCGCCAAGGCTTACAGAGATTAGATTAATCAATGTTATAGCCAATTGAGGCACCCCAAAACTTTTTGGTTACTTTTTAGTTATAAAAAGTAACCCTTAGCGGAGCGTCATGGATGTAAAAATTAACAAAAAGAGCAAATAAATTTTCAGATGACAATGCTAAAATTTATTTCAAATACTTCCTGTTTTTTAATTTATCCGGCAAATATTCCTGCTTTTCTTTATAATTAAAGTTAGGCGAATATTTATAATCTTTGCCATAGCCCAAATCTTTCATTAATTTAGTCGGCGCGTTCCTGATATGCAACGGCACGGGCAGATTGCCTAGCTCGCTGACGTCACACGCCGCTTGATTATACGCCGTGTACAATTCGTTGGATTTTTCGCACTTAGCCAGATAAACCACGGCCTGAGCTAAGACGACGTTGCATTCGGGCATGCCCATAAAATGGCAAGCCTGATAAGCCGCCACGGCCTGCTCAAGGGCGCGCGAGTTAGCCAGCCCCACGTCCTCGGAAGCGAAGCGCACTAAGCGCCGCGCGATATAGAGCGGGTCTTCGCCGGCTTCTAGCATGCGCGAGAGCCAATATAAAGCACCGTTCGCGTCCGAACCGCGTAAAGACTTATGCAAAGCTGAAATTATATTATAATGCTCTTCTCCGTCTTTATCGTAAAGCAAGTATGACTTTTGGAAAGCTTCTTTAACAACTTGGCCGGAAATATTTTTGCTTATGGCCGAAGCGTATTCTAAAATATTTAAAGCCGTGCGCGCGTCGCCGTTAGACAGTTGCGCCAGCAGACTTATGGTTTCGTCATCTATTTTTATTTTCAGCTCGCCCAGCCCTTTGATTTTATCTTTAAGCGCTCTTTTGATAATTTCCATAATCTGCGGCGCGGCCAATTGTTTTAAAACAAATACGCGGCAGCGCGAGAGCAAAGCGCCGCGGACTTCAAAACTGGGATTTTCCGTAGTGGCGCCGATTAAAGTTATTACGCCTCTTTCCACATGCGGCAGTAGCGCGTCCTGCTGAGCTTTGTTCCAGCGGTGAATCTCGTCGATAAATAAAATGGTTTTTTTATCCTCAACCGCGTTCTCTCTGGCCTTTTTAATTACCTCTTTTAAGTCTTTCACGCCGCTGGTTACCGCGCTGAATCTTATGAATTCGGCTTTTGTATGTTTAGCCACGATATGGGCCAAGGTGGTTTTGCCCGAACCCGGCGGTCCCCAAAAAATCATAGATGGCGCTTTATCCGCTTCTATGGCTTGCCTTAGCATTTTCCCCTGTCCAACGACTTCGTCCTGCCCTAAAAATTCCTCTAAGGTTTCCGGCCTAATTCGGTCGGCCAAAGGCGTATTTTGGACTTGATTATTCATGACAGAAGTTTAGCAAACTAATAAAAATTATTCAATAAAAAAACGGGATAATAACCCCCGCTCTTTTTTAACGATTATAAATCAGATTAATCCGCTCCGAATCTCCTTTTTCTTTCCGCGTATTCACTCAAAATAACTTCGGCGTCAAGCTCCTCGAAATCCGGCCAATATTTTTTCATGAAAAATAATTCGCTGTAAGCCGACTGCCACATCATAAAGCCGGAGAGCCTTTGTTCGCCCGAAGTCCTGACGATTATATCCGGGTCGGGTAAATCCGGCTGGTATAAATATTTTTTTATCATGCCTTCATGAACCTGCTCAAGTTCAACTTTATTTTTTATCATTTTCCGCGCCGCGTCGACTATCTCCGCCCGGCCGCCGTAATTTAGACAGACGTTGATAGTCCCCCGATTATTGGCTTTAGTCTCCTGGATTGTTTCCAAGCATTTGGCCGGCAAATCCCCGGGCAATTCTTCAAGCCGGCCGCTGATTAAAATTTTATAGCCGTTCTTTTTAGCCAGCTCGCGCAAATTAGCCGCCACCGCGTTTTCTAAAAGTTTCATTAAATAATTTACTTCAGCCGGCTGGCGGTTCCAGTTTTCCGTGGAAAAAGCGAAAAAAGATAAAATTTTCACGCCGCGGGAGAAAAACCATTCCGGCGCGGTTTTCATTTTTTCATAACCGACGAGATGCCCTTCAAAAGTCGGCAAATTCCTTTCCTTGGCCCAACGCCGGTTGCCATCCATAATAATGCCGACGTGAGCTGGAACATTTTGTTGTATTTTTTTATCCGGCATATATGGAATATTGTCATTGCGAGGAGCGACAGCGACGAAGCAATCTCACATACTCGGAATTTAACCAGAGATTGCTTCGTCGCCCTATTACGGGCTTCTCGCAATGACATATAATTTTTAATTCACTTATCTAATTATCTTCACCAATTTCACCCTTTCCCCAGCTCCGCTGATTAACTTAACATTACTAACGACTACAGCAAATTGCCCAGCTAAAAATTTTATTAATTCCTGATTGGCTTTGCCTCTAACCGGAGCGGCCGCCAAATCAATCTTAACCGTTTCATCAGCCATAATTTCTTTAACGCGAGTTTTGGCCGCGTTAGGCCGAACTTTAACTCTTAAATAAACCTCGCCTTTTTCCAGATAAAGTTTTTTGAGTTTTGAAAACATGTCGGGCTGCCGGGAATTGAACCCGGATTACACGCACCCGAAGCGTGCGTAATACCGTTATACCACAGCCCGTAAATCAACTGCTAATTTTTTACAAATAAACTATTTAAAATATAACTAACAATCGACAAAACTATACTAAATAACATGGCGGCCCAGAAACCGCTGACCGAAAAACCATTAATGACCGAAGCGGCCAATAATATCAATAAAGCATTAATGACAAAAGTAAACAAGCCCAAGGTTAATATATTAATTGGTAAAGTTATTAAGATTAAAACCGGTTTGATCAAAACATTAATAATGCCTAAAAACAACGCCAGCCATAAAGCCGCCCAAAAACCGGCAATCGCCACTCCGGGAATTAAATATGAGCTTATCATAATCGCTAAGACCATGACCAGCCATCTAATAATAATGGGCATAAATTTTATTGTCATTTCGACAGAAGGGAGAAATCCCTTATATCAGCTATATCAGCTTTAAACGATTTCTCCCACGCAAAATGCGGGGTCGAAATGACAGAATTATGTGGACCCGGCGAGAATCGGACTCGCGCCTCCGCAATGCGAATGCGGCGTTTTACCACTATACTACGGGCCCTAATTCAATTATCAATTACAAATTATTTTAACTTAATATTCACTTTTTTTATTCTCCACTAGCTGCCGGCGTTGAGCTGGCCGGCTTTGTTTCCGGATTTAAAGAATCGCTTGGCGGTAGCTCCGGCCCGACAATTTTTTGCTGATCACCGGCGCCGCTCTTTATTAATTCTATGCTATTAATAATAACGTCTTCGGTCGGATGGCTGTTTTCATTAATTTTCACTTTTTCAATTTTTTCCACTGCGTCCAAACCGCTAACGGCATAACCGAAATTAGTGTGTTTGCCGTCCAGCCATGACGTGGCCTCGGCCGTAACTATAAAAAACTGCGAGCCGTTGGTATTGGCTCCGGAATTGGCCATGGCCAAACTGCCTTTAACCAATTTATGCTGATTAATTTCGTCTTGAAACTGATAGCCCGGCCCGCCCGTACCGTCGTTTGACCAGTCGTCGTCTTTAGAATTAGGATCGCCGCCCTGAATCATGAAATCTTTGATTACCCGATGAAATTTCGTGCCATTATAAAATCCGGCTTTGGCCAAATTCAAAAAGTTATTAACCGTAATCGGCGAATCTTTAGCGTAAAACTTCACCGTAATATCGCCAAAATTAGTCTTTATAACCGCGCTATCATACTGCTCGGCTAAATTTTCCAGCTGTTTTTGGCTAGCCGCTTGAGCCTGCTCTCCCGCTTGCCCTTGGCCTTCGGCTTGGCTTGATTCGCCGGCCGAAGAATTGCCGCTTGGTTTCATTTTCGGCGTTAAGCCGTTTTTTATAGCTATCATTCTACCTATTATATCCGCTTCATTAAAATTGTCCATAGCTTTAGGCGCGCTATTTTCATCATAGCTTAATTGGTTATTGGAACAGGCGGTTAAAGCCAACGCCATCGCCGCCAGTGAAATCAGTATTTTATATTTATTTAACATAAAATTCCTTTTTTATTTCCTCGTCGTCTTCCATTTTTTTATCTTCAATTTTTTCCTTGGCCCGCTCTCTTAATTGGCCCAGATCTAGCTTGGCCAGTTCCAAGCTGCGTTTTTCCAAATATTCTTTTTCATTTAAACTCTGATCTTCTATTACTTCAGATAATAGCACATCTAAAATCGCGCCGATCTTCGGACCGGGTTCTATGTTTAACGCTTTCATTAAATCATCGCCGTTAATTTTTAACATTTTTACCGAAACCGCGTCGTGCCTGACTTTCTCCATCATATATTCAAGATGGCGCAATTTATACGGTTTGGCTTTAGGTACGCCCGAACCCAAACGGTCGGCAATGCGCAAATCGATTAAATCGGCTAAATTTTCTTCGCCGACTTTACGGATTAGGCGCCTAACCGAACTTTCGGTCACTTCGCCCACGTTATAATAAAACATGTGATTTTTTATCAGGGCGGTTATTTTTTCCGCGTCAGCTTTAGAAAATTTCAACCGTTCCAAAATTTTAGCCGCCACTTTAGCGCCCACCAGATCATGATTATAAAAAGTCGCGTCCCCTTTTATAATGCGTTTAGTCTGGGGCTTGGCTATATCATGAAGCAGTGAGGCTAATTTAACCTGCCACTTTTTGCCAGGCGTATAACGCAAAGACAAAACGCTATGTTTAAAAACCGTATAGGTATGGTGTTTATTTTGGTTAACGCCAACGCCGCGTTCCAATTCCGGAATAATATATTGGAGCAGTTTAAATTCATAAAGCATCATTATGCCTTCATAAGCCTTAGCCGATTCAATTATTTTTACTAGCTCATCGCGAATCCGCTCGCCGGAAATAAATTTAATGCCGCCGGCCATTTTCATGATAGCTCTTTCGGTCTTGCCTTCAATGGAAAAATTAAGCTGGCAGACCAATCTAACGGCGCGCATCATGCGTAAAGCGTCTTCTTTAAACCTGTCTTCCGGCTCGCCTACGGCTCGAATAATCTTTTTCTTTAAATCTTTCTCGCCGCCAAACAGGTCAACCAATAAAAATTTTCCATCATCAACGGAAATTTCTTTTTCATTATTTCGTAATTCGTAATTTTTAATTCGTAATTGCTTTAAGGCTATGGCGTTAACCGTAAAATCGCGCCGGCTCAAATCTTTTTCTAGCTTATCCTCAAACTTTATCTCGTCCGGATGCCGGCGATCCGAGTAACCCTGCTCGGAGCGATAAGTCGTCACTTCTACTACATCTTCAGTCTCGCCATTCTCCAGTTTAACCGGCACTAAAACCGTACCAAAATTATTTTCATATTTACTGCCCGAAAATATCTCTAAAATTTTTTCCGGCCGGGCGTTAGTGGTAATATCCCAATCTTTCGGTGTTTTTTCCAATAACAAATCACGCACACAGCCGCCCACAATATAGGCTTCAAAGCCCGCCCGCTCTAATTTCTCCACTATATTTTTTACGTAATCGGGAATGCGCATAAAAATACATAAAAATTCAAGGCAATTTAAGCCTTAATTATAGCTAAAATATACAATAAATAATTCTTTATGTCAAAAAATAACCCCGCTAAAAGCGAGGTTATTTTTAACAAATTAAAATAAATTTAAAATCTTTTTAACCATTTTAAAATCAACCAGGCGATTAAGCCGCCCATAACCGCCGTGGCAAACTGCGACCAGCTCATCATCTGTACGATTTTAACCGCGAGGTCTTGTTTAATCAATAATTTTGTTATCCAGCTAACGCTAATATACAAAAATATAAATTTCAGTATCGCGCCAGCCAAAACACCCGACCAATAACCTTGAGCGCTGTTTTTTGACCAGTTATAAATCCGGTCAATACTTAAAATAAAAATAACGTTCGAAATCATTATAAAAGGCACGGCCGGCGCCAAAACCGCCGGCAATAATCCTCCGGCTAAAGCCATCAAACTTGGCACTAAAGCTACGACCATGGCGCTCCTGATGCCCACTAAAAATAAAATTATTATTAAAATAGCGTTTATAATCGGCCCGGATATCCATTGCAGATGAATAAAAAAAGGTAAAAATAAAGCTATGCCGGCTAACCCGATAAATTGGGTTAAAGCCTCTACGTTAATTTTTTCCAGAGATTGCTCTTTAATAATGCCAAACATAATTATTAAGTTAGTGAAATCGCGCCGTGCTTGCAGGCGGCAACGCAAGCGCCGCAGTTAATGCAGATGGCTTGGTCAACTTCAACTAATTTCTTGCGGGTAATCGCCACGACCGCGCAAGCTTCGGCGCAACCGATGCAAGCCCCGCCGCAAGAGCAGCTAGCGCATTTGCCGTCTTTAAAACAGCATTTTTCGTAATCAATTTTAATCATAATTTAATCGGTTAAAATTACCTTAACGGCTTTTACGCCGGTTAAGCTATTTAATTTTTTTATAAATTCATTTATCTCGTCTGCCGCGCCTTCTACCACCAAACTAATAACCGCCGGACAATCGGCCGAGCATTTAGGTTCGATGTTAACGCCCAGCCTAGCTCTGATTAAACTACCCTCCTTGGTTAAAAGATCATTTAAGCCGACGGACTGATTATGCCGATCTTTTATCAAAATACTGATTGTGCCTAAAATTGTTTTATTCATAAATCTCTATTTTAATCTGTCATTGCGAGCGTAGCGAAGCAATCTCTGGTTAAAATCTATGTACGTGGCATTGAACCAGAGATTGCCACGTCGCTCATTACCCCCGCGTCAAGCGCGGGGTTCATTCGCTCCTCGCAATGACAAAAAATTAATTTCTCTTTTTATACTTGGTATATAAAACCTTATTTTTAAGCCCGCCTTTGCCTTCCAGCCATTTTAATGCTCCGACCGCCGCTTCATTTTCATGAGCTCTTCTAATTTTACTTTTTACATCAATTTTATATAAAGCTTCCAGCCTGGTTTTTCTAATAGCCGCCGTTGTCGGAATCGGCTGGCCGCCGCCGCCGATACAGCCGTCCGGGCAAGCCATAACTTCCACATAATCGTAATTTTTTATGTTTTTAAGTATCGGCTCAATATTGCCAATGCCATTAACCGCCGCGATTCTTAATTTTTTTCCGGCCATTTCAATTTTAGCTTCTTTAACGCCGATCTGGCCGCGCACAGCTTTAAATTCTATCCGGCTATCGCAAAGTTTTAATTTATTTTTATCTTTTTCGCCGGAGCAAACTGACTCTTGCGCCGTCATTAATAAATATTCGGCGGTTCTTAGAGCCGACTCCATAACTCCGCCGGTAGCGCCGTAAATCGCGGCCGCCCCGCTCCCCGCGCCTAAAGGATTATCGGCTACGGCCGCTTTCAATCCGGGAAAATCTATTTTATTCTTTTTTATAAGCCAGGCTAATTCGCGCGTCGTTATAACATAATCAATCGGCAAATTGCCGTTAATTTTTAATTCCGGCCGGCCGGCTTCAAATTTCTTAGACGTACAGGGCATAACCGAAACCACTACGATTTTTTTCGGATTAATCTTCATTTTTTCCGCCCAATAAGTTTTAATCAAGCCGCCGCTTTGTATTTGAGGGCTGCGCACCGTAGTTAAATTAGGTATTAAATCAGGGCGATAAAATTCAATATACTTTACCCAGGCCGGACAGCAGGAAGTAAACATAGGCATGGGTCCGCCGGATTTAACTTTTTCCAATAATTCCTCAGCTTCAGTCATAGTAGTAATATCAGCCGCGAAATTTACGTCAAAAACAAAATTAAAGCCTAATTGCTTTAAAGCCGCCACAACTCGGCCCGGCATGATTTTGCCGGATTTAAGGCCGAACTCTTCGCCTAAACTAACCCTGATTGATGGAGCGAATTGAGCGACTATTACTTTTGATTTATCGCGCAAGGCTTTTTCCACCATCTGCCAATGGGTTTGCTCCTGCGCCGCGCCAACCGGGCAATGCACGGCGCACTGGCCGCAATAAATGCAATCAACTTTATTAGACTTTCTTTTGGCGAAAGGAAAGCCGCCGGCTTCATTGGCCGGAGCAATCTCCTGATTAACCCCTTTGCCTCTTAATTCCAAATAATTTATTTTTTGCAAATTGCCGCAAGCATCAACGCAATTACGGCAATCAATGCATTGCGTACCGTCGATTTCCACCGCGTTGGCGAATTTATATACTTTCCTTTTGGATTTTCGGTCGCTAAATTTGGTTATTTCGATTTTATATTTATCGGCCAATTCCAACAGTTTACAATTAAAACGCCAAATGCAGGTCGGGCATCTTTCAATATGCTCGGCGAAAATTAATTCAATATTTAAATTTCTTGACCGTTTGACCCTCTCGGTATCGGTCTTAATTTCCATGCCGTCTTCAACCAGAGTCGAGCAAGAAGTAGCCAGGCTTTTACGGCCGGTAATTTCAACCACGCAAACCCGGCAATTAGCCTTGATAGACAAATCCGGGTGGAAACATAAATTCGGCAACTCAATGCCATTGTCATTGGCCACCTGCATAACGGTTTTGCCCTGATCGCAAATTATCACCCGTCCATTTATTTTTATGTTGATTTTTTTCATTTATTTAATATCGGAATATACATTTTTTATAAAACTTTTAATCGGCGAAGATACCGAGGCCCCGAGAGCGCAAAACGAAGTATCGCTTAAATTATCGAGTAAATTATTAAACAGCCTCCAATCAATATTTTCTTTGCTAAAAACTTCATTAAGCCGGTAAACGCCTTCGCGGCAAGGCGTGCATTGGCCGCAAGATTCATTGACAAAAAAATCAAGCCAGCTTTTTATGGTTTTTTTATAATTATTTTTAGCCAAGCTGTAAACGGCGATTGATCCGGCGCCTAAGGCCTGCCTTTTTAATTGAGAACTGTTTAATACTTCGCCCGAGGCTAGGCCGCCAATTTGAACGAAAAAAGAAAATTTCGGGTAATTTTTTGTTAGCTTAAGGATTTTTTCAATGGTTAAATTATCCGGCAATTCATAAACTCCTTCATTCGGGCAATCGCCGGTTACGGTATAAAATCTTTTATTGGCATATTGATCGGCCGCCGCCAAACTCACATTATAAAAAGTTTCGACATTATTAATCAAGGTCGGATGGTTCCATAAACCGCGGGCCGTGGGAAAAGGCGGCTTTAGCCTTGGTTCAATCCTTTTGCCCTCGATGGCGTTTAAAACCGCGCTTTCTTCACCGCCGATATAGCCGGCTTTAATCGGCTTAACGAATATCTCTATTTTAGAATTTTCTGATAATACGGATAATTTTTTATGGAGCTTTTTATAATAACTATGATTTAAATATAAATAGCCTTTTTTCGCGCCTAAAAAATTAATGGCGATTTTCATGCCGTCTATTACTCTATCCGCGTAATGCTCTAAAATATAGCCGTCTTTATTTACACCCGGCTCGCCTTCGGCCGCGTTGCAAACAACGTAACATTCCTTATTTCCAGCGTCTTTATCCGCCAAAGCTTTAGCGACGGAGGACCATTTTTTGGCTACGGGAAACCCGGCGCCGCCGCGCCCGACCAGATTAGCTTTTTTAATTTTTGATAAAATATCCATATTTAAATTCTACAGCTTTTTTAAAATCACCAGGTAATTTGTATTTTAAGGCGAGCCTAGAAAAATTTAGAAAAAAGTAAAATTTTTTCTCACAACGACAATTATAATAATTTTTTCTTATTTATATACTCGCATAAATCCGCTAAACGGCACGAATAGCCCCACTCATTATCATACCAGGAAACGATTTTCAGCATATCCGAGTCGACCACTTTGGTCAAAACTAAATCCACGATAGCGCTGGCCGGATTACCGATAAAATCCGATGACACCAAAGGTTCTTCGGTTACGGCCACATAGCCTTTATAATTTCCGACCGCGGCCTTTTTTAAAACCGCATTTACAGCTTCCGCCGTTACTTCTTTTTCCGTGATAAAAACCGTATCGCAAAGCGATACGACCGGGGTCGGCACTCTAAAAGACAAACCGTCGAATTTCCCGGCTAATTCGGGAATAGTTTTAGCGGTCGCCAAAGCGGCACCCGTAGTGGTCGGCACGATATTAACGGCCGCAGCGCGAGCCCGCCTTAAATCCTTATGCGGGCCGTCAACTAAATTCTGGTCAGCCGTATAAGAATGAATCGTGGACATAATCGCTTTTTTAATGCCGAAATTATCCGAAATTATTTTCGTTACCGGCGCTAAGCAATTAGTCGTGCAGGACGCCATGGAAATAATCTTGTCATTTTTAGTTAAATCTTTTTCATTAACCGATAGAACAATGGTTTTAATATTTTCGTCTTTAGCGGGTGCTGAAATTATAACTTTTTTCGCCCCGGCTTTTAAATGCTCGCCGGCTCCGGCGGTATCCAAAAACCTGCCGGTGCATTCTAAAACAATATCAATTTTAAGTTTCCCCCAAGGCAGTTTAGCCGGCTCGCGCTCCGCCAAAACTTTATATTTTTTGCCATCCACCGCCAGATTGTCGGTTTCAGCGCTAACTTTCTTTTCATATTTGCCGTAACAGCTGTCATATCGCAGTAGCTGAGCCAGCGTTTTAACGTCGGTTAAATCGTTAATTGCTACGACATTAACGCCCTTTTTATTTAATAATGCTTTAAAAACCGCCCGGCCAATTCTGCCAAACCCGTTTATGGCTACATTCATATTTTTTTGTTTAAAAATTATAGAATAATTATATCATAAAAACACATTCTTTAACAAAGGGGAGTTAGGGGGATTTTATCTTTGTCATTGCGAGCGACCGGAGGGAGCGAAGCAATCTCACAAACGCAGACCTTTCACGCCATGGTAGCGCTCTTTTTCTTTGTCATTCCCGCTAAGGCTTGCTCGTCCTTTAGGCGGGCGGGAATCCAGAAAGGCATTTTACTTGTCATTGCGGCCTCCGAGCCGCAATCTAGGTGTAAACCGTACTAACATCTTTTTTCTACCTCAACAAAAAAACACCTCATCAGAAGTGTTCAAAAAAAGAAAAAGAAGCTGGTCAGGCTTCTCATTGTTTAACGACCTCTTTGATTTTATTTATTTCCCCAATGCTTCCCCGACCGCTCTCATTACGCGGCCAAGAAGAGGTTTGTATCGCGAATCGAAGCCGCTCAACGCCTCGTAGTTGTTGAGCGGATCGACGGCGGCTACCACGGCCTCCGTCTCTTCTTTCTGTGGGTCAACTAACGCCCACAGCCAAAAGTTGCCGATACCCAGGCCGCCGCGGCGCAGGAAAACGTCAACGCGACCGTCTTCCCTGACCCGGAAAAAATTTCCGTTCCGGCCCTTTTGGACATCAATTTCTTCCCCGCTGGGAAGATGGAATCTCTCCCAGTAAAATCTTACCTCTTTCCGCTCTTCTGGAATCACGGGAAGGAATTGCCATTGATCCTTTCCTCCCGTGATAGGCTCACTAAACACAAAATGAGCCGCCGGAGAAGAAATTTCCCTCTCCTGGAAATAAGAAAATAAAAATTGATTTCTAGTGACCTCGCCCAGCCATCGGACAAGAACCTTGTTTCGCTTATCAAACTTGTCAGCCAACCAATCTGTTGCTTGGCTACCCAAGTTTGACGCCAGAGAGCGCCGAACCAACTCGTTCAGCGCATATCTTGAATCTTCTCCTGTGTCGTACTCGCAATCGCGAGCCAAAGTTTCCGGCTCCAACGAACCGAGAAACTTCACCAATTCTTCCGTTGACCAATCTATCATCTTTTTCATTTTTCCTCCTGTTTTGAGCTCTCCACCGATTGTGGAGGCAGGTTGGGGAGTTCGCAGTCCTTTAACGTCCTATGCGAGACGAGAGATGTCGGTTCCACCGCCAAATGCTAGCCATTTGGTGCTATTAAATTGTAATGTTCAATATTTAAAAATAGCACATTTTTACCATTTTGTCAACCTTTTTAAATATTTTTTGCTTATATTAAAACAAAAACCCCGCTTTTTATAAGCCGGGTTATCTTTTCAAGTTAACTTTAAATTTAGGCGTAAAGCTTGGCAAACGGTTCCATGGATAATATTTCTTTTTCTTCAGCCTCGGTAATAACGGCTCGCCTTTTTAAAATCTCTATCAATTTTACCATTTTAGTGTCTTCTTTGCGCATTAAAATCACCAAATCGCCGCGTAAATCGGCTAACTTATCATCTAAATAATCTTTAGTCACCATTGTGGCTTTAATACTGCCTATCTCACTCTTAATACTACCTATCTCACTCTTAATACTGCCTATCTCACTCTTAATACTGCCTATATCCCCTTCAACTTTATCAAACCTCTCGTCAACTTTAGTTGAGAATTCATTAATGGCTTCTAAAATTTCATTTTTTGATGTTTCTTTTTCCATGTTTTATACTATAGCATAATAATATAAACCTAACAATACCATCTTTTATAGTTTTTTTACCTTCCCCACTTCCACCTCGACCACTCCCCCGGCTTCGCCGTTGCCTTCGTCAAGCAAAACTTTTACCGTTTGTTTTAAAATATAGCGGGCCAAGACTCTGCCCTTCCGGCCTTCAACCTTAACTAGGCTATCAACCGGCGGCAAATTTTCCGCCAGCTTTTTATAGCCGTCTTCTTCATAAGACAAACAGCACATTAAGCGGCCGCAAATTCCGGAGATGCGCTCCGAACCGCGGTGCACGCATTGCTGGAGCTCGGCCATTTCCGAAGTTATGGAATTAAGGTCGCCTAAAAAGCGGGCGCAGCATAAGGCGCGACCGCAATGGCCGAAGTCGCCGCAAAATCTGGCTTCGTCGCGAATGCCGATCTGCTGGAGTCTAATGCTCCTGCTAAAATGCTTGGTTAAATCTTTTACTAATTCTCTAAAATCAATCCTGGAATCGGCGATAAAAGGAAAAGTTATCCTGGCGTCGTCAAAAGAATAATGCACATCAACCAGCTTCATGGGTAATTGGTATTTCTCTATAATTTTTTTGCAATATATAAAATCTTTCTTTTTTTGCTTTTCGTTCGGCAATTTTTTTAAATCATCCGGCTCGGCTTTTCTTATAATTTTTTTTATTTCTTGGGCCGCCTCGCCGTCTTCGGTTTTGACTTTAACTTCCGGCAAATCATTAAAACCGACTACCCTGCCTAACTCAACGCCAAGCTCAGTTTTAACAATAACTTTATCGCCAACCTTAAGATCAATTTCTGCCGCGTCAAAATTATACTTTTTGTCCCAAGACGAAAATTGTACCTGAACTACGCGCATATATGAATCGTTTATTGCCATTTATCCCCCGCATCAAGCGCGGGGTCGAAATGACAGCTGAATTTACAAACTATACCTTATAAACTTCTCCACTTTCACTCCCCCGAGAATATCTTCTATTTTTTTTCCGTCATCTTTAATATATTCCTGCTTAACCAAGCAAACTTCTTCGTAAAATTTAGCCAATTTCCCCTGCATAATTTTATCAATCATGTTTTCCGGCTTGCCTTCTTTTATAAGTTGCGCCGTATAAATTTCTTTTTCTTTATTAAGCTCATCGGCCGCGACGTCTTCGGGGTAAATATATTTCGGATTGGCGGCCGCGATTTGCATGGCGACATCATAAGCGATATCGCTTTGGCCTTCTTTATCTAAAGCCACTAAGACGCCGATTTTACCGCCTAAATGCGAATAGACCGCTACCGTGCCGGCGGAGGTAAGCCTGGCATACCTTTTAATATCAAGTTTCTCGCCGATTATGCCGCTTAAACTGTCTAAATTTTCTTTAACCGTGCCGGCGTCAAAATTTAAAGACATTAATTCAGTTAAATCTTTAGGCTGTTTTTTTATGATTAACTCCATGATTTTTTCGGTAAAATCTTTAAATTTTTCATTTCGTACCACGAAGTCAGTCTCGGCGTTTATTTCCACGACAAAACCGGTTTTAGCATCGCTCGTTAAAGCAACCTTAACCACGCCCTCGCCAGCCTCGCGGTCGCTTCGTTTAGCCGCCTTGGCGATGCCTTTTTTCCTTAAAATTTCCACGGCCTTGTTAATATCGCCGCCGGCTTCCTCCAGCGCGACTTTGCAGTCGGCAATGCCGGCGCCGGTTTTATCTCTTAAAATTTTTATATTTTCCATATAGTTCAATATTGTCATTGCGAGCGACTGCAAAGAGCGAAGCAATCTCACGCGCTTGGCACTTAACCAAAGATTGCTTCATCGGCTTGATTATAAGCCTTCTAGCAATGACAGATGAGTTATTTATTTTCTTTATTTTGGCCCTCGGCCTTGCCTTCAAGAATCGCTTCTTTAACTAAATTCATGACTAATTTTATGCCTTTCGACGCGTCGTCGTTAGCCGGAATGATATATTTGACGCCGTCAGGATTAACGTTAGTATCGCAAACCGCCACCACCGGGATCTTTTTCTTTAAAGCTTCGGTAAAAGCGGTTTTTTCTTTCTTAATATCCCAAATAAAAATAATATCTGGAGTTTTGGTTAAGCTGACCAAGCCGCCGACGTTAGTTTCTAATTTAGCAATCTGGCGGTCAAAATCAAGCCTTTCTTTTTTGGTATATTTATCCAATTGGCCTTTTTCTCTTTTTTCCGATAAATCCTTGAACTTCCTGATTAAATTTCTGATGATGGGAAAATTCGTTAAAAATCCGCCCAGCCATTTTGAAGAAACATAAGGCATGCCGGTTTCTTCGGCGGTTTTTTTCAGACTGCTTTTAACCTGCATTTTTGTGCCGACCAAAAGAATCGCTTTCCCTTCCGCGGCCTGCTTTTTTATATAATCCAAAGCCAGCCCGAGCATTTTTTGCGTCTTTCTTAAATCAATGATGTGCACGCCCTTTCTTGAGCCAAAAATAAAAGGCTCCATTTTAGGGTGCCATTTTGAGGTGCGATGCCCAAAGTGCATGCCGGCCTTAAGCATCTCTTCGATTGAAGGTAACTTCATAGTTGTTTTTCCTTTACCGCCAAAGCGGTTTGCCTCTACTTCCAATTATCCTCCCGGGGAGGACAAGGAAAATTTTTACGGAAGTATGAGAGATTATTTAATAATAAAAAGCTTTAAAAAAGCTATGATAATAGATTATAATAATCTTAGTATTTTGTCAACTCGGCCGGCGGACCGGTCTTGCCAAAAATAAATTATTATGTTAACCTAATTTCATAATCCCAAAAGGCGGATTATTTTTTAATAGCGCCATCAAATATAATTTTATGGCCGTAGAACTTTGCTCGCTATAAAATTATATTTGATACCTAATAATTTTTGTTTATCCCGCCTCGGCGGGGAAAATATTAAAGAATTTATGAAAAAAGACATTCATCCAAAATATTACCCTGAAGCCAAAGTGACTTGCGCTTGCGGCAATAATTTTACTACCGGTTCAACTTTGCCCGAATTAAAAGTTGAAATTTGTTCGGCTTGCCATCCCTTTTACACCGGCAAGCAGAAACTCTTAGATTCGGCGCGCCGAGTGGAAAAATTCAATGCTAAAATCGACGCCAAGGCGAAAACCAAAACCGTGCATAAAAGCAAGCGAGCCAAACACGCGACTAAAACTAAGGCTAAAGCCGCCAAAAAAACCGAGAAAAAATAGCTGCTCTAAACGGTTATTTTATTATTATGCTATAATTTAATTATGGCTTAATATAAAATAACCGTTTTTGTTTTTACTATTAATTTAAAACCAAATTAAAATCACCCAGGGGTTCGGGGAATGGAGTTGGCGCCAAGACTTACAGTATGCGGCACAATCAGTGTGATAGCCAATCGGAACTCCCCGAAACTTCTTTGGTTACTTTCTTGGTTACAAGAAAGTAACCCCTAGCGGAGCGACACGAATAAAAAAAATTAAAAAAAGTATACTACAATGTTCGAATTAATATTAACAAAATAGATAATACCGCGTTTATTTCACTAGCCCCCGGATTCCGGGTCAAACCCGGATGACAACTACATTTATGTACGAAGATATTATTAAAAAATTCAACGATTTGGAAACCGAGCTTGGCGATCAGGCCGTTTTAAGCGACCCCAAAAAATTAAAAGAGGTTTCCAAAAAACACAATGACCTTAAATACATTATCGGGTTAATTTTAGAATTGCTAAAAAAACAAACCGAGCTGGAGCAAAGCGAAGACATGATCAAAAACGAAACCGACCAGGAATTATTAAAAATTACCAAAGATGAAATTTCCGAATTGAAACAACAGATTGAAAAATTAACCAATGAAATTGAGATTGAGCTCAACCCGGCCGACCCTAACGATAAAAAAAATATTATCATGGAAATCAGAGCCGGCACCGGCGGCGATGAATCGGCCTTATTCGCGTCAGAACTTTTTAGGCTATATTCCCATTACGCCGAAAGACAAGGCTGGAAATTAAAAATTTTATATGCCAGCCGCATCGGTATCGGCGGTTTTAAAGAAATTATATTTTCAGTTGAAGGTAAAAACGTTTACGGCAATTTGAAATATGAAGCCGGAACGCACCGGGTGCAAAGGGTGCCGGAAACCGAAAAAGCCGGACGCGTGCATACCAGCGCCGTAACGGTCGCGGTTATGCCCGAAGCCGAAGAAATGGACGTGGAAGTAAAACCCCAAGATATCAGAATCGATACCTATTGTTCGTCGGGCCCAGGCGGACAAAGCGTTAATACGACCTATTCGGCCATAAGAATCACCCATCTGCCAACCGGGCTGGTGGCAACCTGCCAGGACGAAAAATCTCAGCATCAAAATAAAGAAAAAGCCATGCAAATTTTGCGCTCTCGCCTGCTCGCTAAAATGCAAGAAGAAAAACACGCCAAAGAATCAGCTCAAAGAAAAGAGCAGATCGGCTCGGGCGATAGAAGCGAAAAAATCAGAACCTATAATTTCCCCCAGGACAGATTCACCGATCATCGCATCAAGAAAAACTGGCACGGCCTGGCGAGAATCATGGATGGGGATATCGAAGATATAATTGAAGCGCTTAAAAAAGGAATGAAATAAAAAATTCATGACCATCACTCAAATTCTTAAACTTGCCGTCGCTAAATTATCCTCTAAAAAAATAAAATTTCCGCATCTTGAGGCGGAAATTTTATTATCCGAAATTTTAAAAAAACCACGCGAATTTTTATTAGTCCATGGAGAAAAAAAATTAACAACTCGTCAAATTTCAAATTTTAATTCTAAAATTTCTCGCCGTTTAAAAGGCGAACCAATCGCCTATTTAACCGGTCACAAAGAATTTTATGGCCTTGATTTTAAAGTCAACAAAAACGTTTTGGTTCCCAGGCCGGAAACGGAATTAATGGTAGAAGAAGCTTTAAAACTCATAGCTCGCAACTCACAACGCGTAACTCTTGTAGATATAGGAACAGGTTCTGGCTGCATTATCATCACGCTGGCAAAACAAACTGCCGATTGCGAACTCATAGCCATTGATATTTCAGCTAAAGCTTTAAACATCGCCAGACAAAATGCACGAAAGCATAATGTTCACAAAAAAATTAAATTTATCAAAGGCAATTTATTAAAACCAATAATTAATTCTAAATTCGTAATTCGCTTGTCCCCCGAAGCTTTAGCGAAGGGGGGAAATTCAAAATTGATAATTGTTGCCAATCTGCCGTACGGCTGGAAAGAGTGGAAAAATAATTGTTCTATGGATAGTGTCGGCTTAAAATACGAACCACCCGTCGCTCTGTTCACCGGTAAAAATGGGCTGGCGTTATATGAAAAATTATTTAAGCAAATAAATATATTGGCCGTTGGCGGCGGAGCATTATGTAACATTAACGTACTTTGCGAATTTGACCCTCGCCAAACCGTAAAAATTAAACAACTAATTAAACGCGAACTACCTCAAGCTAAACTGCAAATAAAAAAAGACCTGTCCGGTCTTAATAGATTAGCTATAATAAAATTCTAAAGGCTTTTAAAAAATCTTTTACCACGCATACGAAATTGTAGCAAATTTTTCCTAAAAAATAATCATTAATGCTTTTGTTAATAAAATATTTTTTAGGAAAAATGCCCAAATTTTGTCTAAGTGGTAAAAGATTTTTTAAAAGCCTGTTATCAATCAAAATCTTGCACCGTATAACCATTGGTCGCCGACTCCACCCAGTTTAACTCCGGGCATTCGCCTCGTCCATTATTTTCGCTTGACAGCTCAAAACCGGCAATCTGCAAAATATAAAAAGAATTTTTACAACCATAATCACCGGCTTTAAATTTCTGATAACGGTAATGATAGGCGACGTCATTTATCGGATCTTTTACTTCTCTATCGACAAAACCTTCCGCTTTCAATCTGTCTATAAAATCAACTTTACCGCTATTATAGCCGATACTCAGATCCCAGCCCTGCCAATCATTGTTAGAATCCGGATATTTACCGTATTTATCATGATACAAATCCAGGGCTTTAACTAAAACTTTGATATCGGCCAGCCTCTTTATATCTCTGGCCTTGGCTTTAATCGTATCAAAACCTGACAAAAATAGTACCATCAGGCAACCAATAAATATAACCGCCACCAATTTCTGAAGCCGCTCATATGTATAATTATTTAATTCTGGCATAGTTATTTGTTTTCCGATAAAAGAACCGCGACTAACTTCGTTAAATACAATAAACTAGCGCTTTACGGCCAGGCAACTATGGGTTAACGACAGTGGTGTTGATTCCGGCATTGCCGGCCTTAGAGCTTGATTCAAGAAAAAAGCTAATCTTATATTGATTATAGAATCCGGAAGAATAATAATAACAAAAATTCTTCGATGGGCTAACGGCCACGCCGTTATTGACATTACTCGGTAAAGCGGCCGGCCATAAAGGATCCGTCGGAACGCCTAATAATGCTTGGGCGTCTTTTAGCTCTTTGCCTACTCCGGAACTTACTTTTAAACATTCGCCGGTTGAAGCCGGATAACCGGTTCTTGAATCATTTAAATACATGGCTAAGGCGCGGCTGATAGTAGCGATATTACCCGTCCTAACCGTATCCCTAGCATTCATTCTGACAATATTAAAAATCACTACCGAAGCTACGGTCAAAAAACCAATAATTGAAATTACCACTAAAAGTTCAATTAAAGTAAAGCCGGCCGAAAGGCTCGCGGATTGTTTTTTATTAAAATAATTAAGCTTCAATCGACTAACGTTGTTGAATATTTGTTTAAACATATTTTTATTTTCTCGCCAATATAAATTATATTAAGAGAGAAGTAAATTTATTTAGTTTAATTATAACAGATTTCATATTAAGCTGCAAATTAAATTATAAACATATGTTTAGGATGATAAAAAAACAGCCCTTCGGCCGACTGGCGGATTGGGCTGTTTTTTATCTTTACTTAGAATACGGCTAAAATTCAGATTACTTTTTTTCCGGCGCGGCTTTAACTTCAGCCTCGGTTTTTTCCGGCACTGGCGCTGACGCCTCGCCTTCGGCCGAAACGGCTTCAACCGGCTTAGGCGCCTCTTCTTCAATCTTAATTTCCACCACGCCTACCACGGCTTCATTAGTTTTTTGAGCCAAGACTATGCCCTTGGGCAAAACTAAATCATGCAATCTGATAAATTGATCGAAATTTTCCAGGACGGAAATATCAACATCGATATGGCTGACTAAATCTCCCGGCAAACACTCGACTTCCACCGCGTCCATATTTTTCACCAAAGTTCCGCCTAATTCTTTTATCGCCTTGGATTCGCCGATAAAATTTAAAGGCATCTCGGTAGTAATCTTTTTAGTCATATCAACTTGATAAAAATCAATATGAATAACGTTATCGGTCAAGCCGTCGCGTTGAATATCTTTAATAATAACTTTCGCGGGTTGAGCCTCGTTAATTGATAAATCAACCAAATTAAACTCACCGGCTATGGCGAAAACTTTTTCAAAATCATGCTTCTTGACCATGATATTCTGGTTGGCCTTGCCAAAACCGTAAACAACCGCGGGTATAAAACCGGTGGTTACAATTTTTTTAGCCTTACCATTGCTTTCGCTTCTTAATTGAGCGTTTAACTGTACTTTTGTTGTCATAATTTATTTAATCGAATATAAATTTTATGGCCGTAGGGCTCTGCCCGCTATAAAATTTATATTCGATACATTATATTTTTTGTTTATCCCCGCTAGGGGGAAAATATTAAAAACTTTTTTTGTTTATCCCCGTAGGGGGAAAAAGTTTTTAAAGGTTAGTAATTAATTTTTGATCTAATAACAATACTTTCTATCACTCCGACCAACATCAGGCTGGAAATCAGGCCGCTGCCGCCATAACTTAGAAAAGGCAAAGAGATGCCAACCACGGGCAATAGCCCCAAGTTCATACCAATATTAATAAACATTTCAATAAAAATCAAGCTTGTGGAGCCTAAAATAAAAAATATGCCAAAGTCATTATTAACTCTTTTCAGATGATAAAGGCATCGATAAAAAAATATACCAAAAAACAACAAAATTAGCAAGACCCCTGAAAAGCCAAGCTCTTCGGCCACCACGGCAAAAATAAAATCGGTTTGAGCTTCCGGCAAAAACTTCAATTGTGATTGCGAGCCGAAACCAAGCCCACGGCCGATTAAACCGCCGGCGCCAACGGCAATAATCGCCTGCGAGACATTATAGCCTTGGCTTAAAGGATTAAATGAAGGATTTAAAAAGGTAATTATTCTCTGTTTCTGATATTCCTGTAAAACAAAATACCAGGAGCCGGAAAAAACTATCGCTAAAATCAAGCCTATGATTAAAAGATATTTTCTGTTAAAACCGACTAAAATAATCATGGCGAGCCAAAGCAAAAATAAAACAAACGCCGAGCCGAAATCCGGCTGGGCCAAAACCAAAACAATTAATAATAAAACGCCGCTAAAGGAAATCAGCAGGCGTTTTAATTCATTGGACTTTAGCGAAACGGAAGAAAAATATTTAGCAAAAAATAAAATTAAAACAAATTTTATAAACTCAACCGGCTGAAGATTAAAACCCGGCAAATTATACCAACCCTTGGTGCCGCGGACGGTTTGCCCGAAAAATAAAACCCCGATTAGCAGAATCAGCCCGAAAATATAAAAATACTTGCTATAGCTCCTTAAATTATGATAATCGAAGCCGGCCAGTAAAAAAAGAAGCGCTATGCCTAAAATAATAAAAATAATTTGCTTCTTGAAATTAAGCAAATCTAATTGCGACCTGCCAAGGGCAACGCTGTAAATTTCCGCCAAACCGAAACAAATCAGAAGCAACACGGCCGTAAACATTATCCAATCAAAATTTTTAAGATAAATTATTAGTTTATTAAACATATAAAAAAATTTCAATTATCAATTTCCAATTATCAATAAATTATCAACTAACTAATTTTAATGGGAGCAATAATTGATAATTTAAAAATTCATTGATAATTGAGCATTGAAAATTGAAAATTTTATTTCTCTTGCCCCACTCCTCCGTCATACTTAATATAAATATCATCTTCCATTATATTAATTTCCGGGATTATTTCAACTCTATCCGCCCGGCCCAAACTCCCCGGCCAGCTGATTTCCACCAATCTTTTTTGCTCGGACATAAAATCGTTTAAAATATAATGATTTATGGCGGTTATTTGATTGCCGGAATATAATAAAATAACAAAACCGACACTCCAATAATTATAAGCCGTGTGGTTAACAACGTTAAAGCTTAGCTGATTTAAACTTAATTTTTCCGACAACGGATTAGCGTTAGCCGGAATAAATTTAATATCCGAGCTGGTAATATTTAAATGGCTGTTTAGATAAACACCCCAATCGGCTATTTCATGCTGATTAATCCTATGCCAGCTGATATTTTCAATGACCAACCGGCCGTCATCGGGAGGATAAGAAAAATCTTCCGCTAAAGCCGCCAAATATTTAATCTCTTCCGGAAAAATATAGCTTCTGGTTTTTTTTGTCTGTTTGTCGGCCGCGGCAAAATAATAGTCGAATTCCGCCCACCATTTCGGATTGTCATTTTTTAATTCGGTGTAAAAATCATATTTTTTATCAGACGACCTGATAACCCCGACCGATCCGATAATTAAATCTTTGGCTCCGACTTGCACAACATAATCATGGCCGATGCTGTTAATCTGCACCAGCTGCTTAGTTAAAATTTCATCTTCGCTCATGCCGCGAGCAATATAATAAGCAAAACCGTAAATGGTATAAACCCAGGAAATCGCGCCCACAAAAATTAAAAAACCGATTAGAACCATTCTTAACTGCCTTTTATGCTCAACATACCATAAACCGATTTCCAGCTGCTTGGTGGTAACGCCTTCGGTCGAGACATAATTTTTCATTTTTGCTTCAAGCTCTTTAGCCTTGGTTTTATCTTGATTAAAATTTTGATTGTTATCCATAAATATTTATTCAACTATATTATAATTTATTTTAACATAAATTCCACTTATATGGCAAACCGAATTTTAGGTTAAAAATATCCTATTTATTCACTTGTCATCAGCCGTATTTTTTGCTAAAATTAAGATATAAAAATAACCCTAAAATGTTGGGTTCGTTTTTATGTTAAAATGGCTAATAATAAATAAAAAATTATAATATTATGACGGATAAAAAACTAGGCAAAAAAATCACCGAAGAAGCTTATGATGCCGAATCAATAACCGTGCTTGAAGGGCTTGAGCCTGTCAGAAAAAGGCCGGGCATGTATATCGGTTCCACCTCGGCGACGGGCCTGCATCATTTAATCTGGGAAGTGGTTGATAACGGCATTGATGAGGCCATGGCCGGCCATGCCAAAGAAATTGAGGTTACTCTCTTAGCCAACGGCATGGTTGAAGTCTGGGACAACGGCCGCGGCATTCCTGTCGGTATACATAAAGTCACTAAAGTTTCGGCCCTGGAAACGGTTTTAACAAAACTTCATGCCGGCGGAAAATTCGGCGGCGGCGGCTATAAAGTATCCGGCGGATTGCACGGCGTCGGCGTCAGCGTAGTTAATGCTTTAAGCGAATATTTAAAAGCCGAAGTGCATCGCGAAGGTAAAATCTGGATGCAGGAATATGAGCGCGGCAAACCATTAAAGAAAGTTAAACCGATCGGCAATTCTAAAAAAACCGGCACCATGATTACCTTTAAACCGGACGCGCAAATTTTTGAAACTCTGGAATTTAGCTGGGGCACGATTTTAGACCGCCTGCGCCAGCAAACTTATTTAACCAAGGGCGTAACCATTAAAGTCGCCGATAAAAGAAAAGGTCATCGCCCGAAAAATTATAAATTTTATTTTGAAGGCGGCATTAAAGCTTACGTTAAATCGCTAAACCGCAATAATCAGGTAAAAAATGAAACTATTTTTTACGTTGATAAAGAAATAAACGACTCGCGAGTCGAGGTGGCTTTGCAATATAACGACGGCTTTAACGAAACCGCTTTGGCGTTCGCCAATAATATCATTAACCCGGAAGGCGGAACGCATGTGGTCGGTTTCCGGACCGCCTTAACCAGAACGTTAAACAGCTACGCCCGGGCGCAAAATTTAATAAAAGAAAAAGAAGAAAACCTAACCGGCGACGACGTGCGCGAAGGCTTAACCGTTATTATCAGCGTAAAATTGACTAATCCCCAGTTTGAAGGGCAGACCAAAGGCAAATTAGGCAACGCGGAAATCAAAACTTATGTCGAGCAAATTTTTGGCGATTCGTTCGCGACTTTTTTACAGGAAAACCCCCGTGAAGCCGAAGCCATAGTGGCGAAATGCTTTCTCTCGGCCCAGGCTCGCATCGCCGCCCGGACGGCCCGCGCTTCAATTTTAAGAAAAGGCGCGCTTGAAGGCATGACGCTTCCCGGCAAACTGGCGGATTGTTCCAGTAGGAAGCCGGAAGAAAGCGAACTCTATATCGTTGAGGGCGACTCGGCCGGCGGCTCGGCTAAACAGGGCCGGGACCGAAAATTCCAAGCTATACTCCCCTTGCGCGGAAAAATTCTTAACGTGGAGCGGGCGCGGCTTGATAAAATGCTCGCCAACAATGAAATCAAAAATTTAGTTATCGCGCTGGGCGCGAATATTGATGACCAGTTTGATTTAGGGAAATTACGCTACCACCGCATCGTTATCATGACCGATGCCGACGTTGACGGCGCGCATATCAGGACGCTTTTATTAACTTTATTTTACCGGCATTTTAACGCGCTCGTAACTAACGGCAATTTATATATCGCCCAACCACCGCTTTATCAAATTAAAAAAGGCACGAGCGTAAAATATGCTTATTCGGACGAAGAAAAAGACAGAATAATTAAAGAATTCGGCGGCGGCGCTTCGGCAGGCTCAGCGCAAGCAGAGGTGATTGAAACTGAAGCCAGCCAAGAGGAATTGGCCGAAGAAAATCAAACCGAAGAAGAAGTTAAAGTAAATAAAGCCAAAGCTTCGGTTCGCATTAATATCCAGCGCTACAAAGGCTTAGGCGAAATGAACCCGCAGCAGCTTTGGGAAACTACCATGGATCCGGCAACCCGTATCATGAAGCAGGTTAACGTTGACGACGCGGCTTTAGCCAATGAAACTTTTGAAATGCTGATGGGCGCTGACGTGGCGCCGCGCAAGCATTTCATCCAAACCCATGCCAAGCGCGTGCAAAATTTGGATTTCTAAAAAATAATAAAGTAAAGTAGGGTAAAAGTCTCTACTTAAACATATTCTAACGCTCGTTCTTAAAATCAAGGAGGCAGCATATGGCTAAAAAGAGTGTAGTTTTAGTGGTGTCCTACCACGTAGTGGATCAGGACGAGATTAACCTTAAGGCGCGAGAGCTTAAGGACAAGGGTGCAATTTCAGAAATATTCAATATACCTATCCCTGGTCTGGAAAAAGCCACCATTAAGGACACGCATATCTGCGATGTGAGGATGCCGGAAGATCGGGAGCGTTTTGTGGAAATAATTTATAATGACGCCTGCGCGGCCGTTATGGGAGAACCAGAAAAAATCTACATTATAAAAAAACCATAACAACTATCTGAAATTCAAATCCGCAGAGGCTACTTTCCGAAGTAGCCTTTTTTATAAAAAATACCTCTTAGCATCAATTTGCTAAGAGGTTTTGTTATTGACATTCTCCGGCACCGCGGTCAACCAGGCAATGATGCATCTTGACGAAACGCCGATTTCTCCCTCCGTGACGTTGTTTTCTCCCTCCGGACAATTTACCGATTGCCACGCCCAGATTAAAATCGGAAAGAGTTTTGTCGTCAGGCTTTTCTCCTTGTTTGCGAAGCAAATTAAGAAGAATCTTTACTCCGGCCTCCGGAGGTATGACTTTAACAAACTTTTCAAGGGCTTCGAAGATGATGCCAATATGGCCGGTTTCGCGCTTTAACTGTTTTTGCCCTTGATTTTTTAGGTGCTCAGCAAGCGCCGGCGGCACGGGAACTTCTTTGGCTACTTCGGGAAAATCAGGTTTAGAGACCCTTTTAGGCTTAGGCAACGATGGGTCCATCTTTAAAAACAACTTTTTCCAGCGGTCTCTCCTTAAAGCCATAGAACTTCTCTCGCGTAGCAACGTCTTGAGCAATTCCCAGTCTTCGGCGCTAATCCGATTCTTGGCCACCCAGAGAATAAGCTTTATGGCTGAAGGATCGATGGTTTTATAATCATCATTAAGGCAATGCTTAAAATGATTATATCTATGGCCAAGAAGCCTCTTTAAATCTTCTTTGGTCCAGTCAAACCTCACCATCAATTTTTTAAGAAACTGCCCCCTTTGGTGAACTTCAATCATGGGAGCGGCCGACGCGGATTCATGAGCGGTCTCGGTCTCAGGCTTCTTAAATAATTCCTGCAGTGAAGCAGGAGGCGAATCAAGAGAAGTAAATCCATCGGGAGGTGGTATTGCTTTCGTCATATCTTTTTTATCTTTCTCGACCTTTTTAGGAGGCGAGCCTTCAACTCCATGATTTTTAACCGGCGCCTGAACCGTAGAAGCAGGCTTTGCCGGAGACGGATTAGCCGTTTTAGTTGTGGTAGCAGGAGTAGATTTTACGAACGTCACTACATCCGGTTTCTCAAATAATTGGTCGTTGGGAATAACCGGTCCCGGCTTTTCGGTTGAAAATAATTTTCCCGCCTGGTCGCTTTCTACTTCAATGGACTTTCTACTGTCTTCTAAAGCTCGCCGAAGTAATTTCTGGTCGGCGCTGGAAATTTTCGATTTAGCTTCACTCAGCAAACGAATCTTGACCGAGGGCAACATAAAAGCAGTATCATCGTAAAGATATTCCTTAAAATTACCATACTCCGGTCCGAAAATCTCTTTTTGTTTAGGGACAATTAAACCCAGACTGGCAATCAGCCTTCTAATAATCTGGTTTCTCGGATAAACATCTACCGATTTTTTTAAAAGTGCGGCTCCTTCTTGCCTTAACATGTTTCCACCCCCCCCTCTGCCGGTTTGGCGTTTCTGGATATATGTTAGATTTCTTGTTTTTTTCGACTTATATTTATAAAGCCATTAAACGGCTTATTATTAATCTTAAATTAGCTTAAAATTAATTATTAGTCAAACATAAAAAAGAAGGTATTTTTAGCCTCCTTTTTTATGCTATTTTTATATTTTATTTCTTCTCTTTAATTTTTTCTCTTACCTCTTTTATAAACTCCTCTTTATCTATTTCTCTGGTTGTTTTTTCTCCCCTGTCCCTAACCGCCAGCTTTTCCGACGCCAGCTCGCGGTCGCCGATGACCAGCATATAGGGCACTTTTTCGGCCACGGCTTTCCTGATTTTATTGCCTACGGTTTCGTCGGTTTCGTCAACTTCCACCCTGATGTCATTTTCTCTGAATTCGTCCGCCAGCTTACGACAATGTTCAATATGCGCCTCGCCCACGGAGACAATTTTAACCTGCGCTGGCGAAAGCCAGACCGGGAAGGCGCCGGCGTAATGCTCTATTAGGAATGCCATAGTTCTTTCAAAGCAGCCGATTGAAGAACGGTGAATAACGATCGGCTCTTTTTCTTTGCCGTCTTTATCAATATATTTCAGGGCAAACCTTTTCGGCATGACGAAATCATACTGAACGGTAAAAGCGGTTTCTTCCTGGCCGTTCACTTTCTTCATCTGTACGTCAATTTTCGGCCCGTAAAACGCGGCCTCGCCTTTAGCTTCAAAATAAGGCGCCTTGATTTTTTTTAAAGTATTTCTCAAGACTCCCTCGGCCGTCTCCCAGGCCGCGTCGTCTTTATAATATTTTTTATCATCATCCCGGTCGCCGAGTGACAGCCGGTAGCGATAGTCTATATTCTTTTTCAAGCCGAAAACTTCATTAGCATAATCAATCAGGTCCAAAACATTTTTAATTTCTGCTTCCGCCTGTTCTTTGGCGCAAATAATATGAGCGTCCGCCAAACAGAACATCCTGACCCGGGTCAACCCCGATAACTCTCCGCTTTTTTCATACCTGAACTGCGGCGAGATTTCCGCCAAGCGCACCGGCAATTCCCTGTAACTTCTCGGGCGGGAATTATAAAGCTCAAAATGATGCGGGCAGGTCATGGGCCGAAGGATTAATTCCTCTTCGTCAACTTTCATAACCGGATACATCGTGTCTTTATAATACGGATAATGGCCGGATTTTTTATATAATTCCACTTTGGCGAGTGGCGGTGTGACTACGTGCTGGTAGCCTCTCTTGCCCTCTTCTTCTAAAACAAATTTTTCCAGCTCTTTTCTTATGACCGTGCCTTTAGGAGTTAATAAGGGCAAGCCCTTGCCCACGATTTCGGAAAACACGAATAAATCCAGCTCTTTGCCTAATTTCCGATGGTCTCGTTTTTCTGCCTCCTCCTGCATTTTTAAATAATTTTCCAGTTCCTCTTTAGTATTAAACGCCAGGCCGTAAATACGCGTTAGCATTTTATTTTTTTCGTCACCGCGCCAATAAGCGCCAGCGATTTTAGTCAATTTAAAAGCCTCTCTATTTATTTCTTTGGTTGAAGCGACGTGCGGACCGGCGCAAAGATTATCAAACTTCCCGGATTTATAAAAACTAACCTGCTTTTCTCCGGCGGCTTTCAGGTCGTCAATAAAACCGGTTTTATAGGGGTCGTGCTTATAAAATTTATAAGCTTCTTTAAAATCAACGTCATGCCGCTTAAACTCAATATTTGATTTAATCAGTTCTTTCATCCGTTTTTCCAGCTTAGGTAAAATCTCCGCGGTTATCGCTTCCGGCAAATCATAATCCTGGTAAAAGCCATTCTCTATGGACGGGCCGACGCCTAAACCGACCTGAGGATATAATTCGTCCACCGCCATGCTCATTAGATGCGACAGCGAATGGCGAATGGCTTCCATCTTGTCATTTTTTTCCGACATATGTTTTTGTCTGTCATTGCGAGGAATGAAGCGAAGCGGAATGACGAAGCAATCTCACGTATGGCTTGTTTTACTTAAAATATTACTATCTTAATTTAAACTCGGCATCCGTGAGATTGCTTCGCTTCTTTCAGAAGCTCGCAATGACAATTATACTTAATAATTTAAAAACCCCGTCTCAAAGCATTATAAAATAATGCACTGGGACGGGGTTATTTTTATTTTCCCGCGGTTCCACCCAATTTTCCTCGCAACGCGAGGACTCTCTTTACCTTGATTTCGCCAAGGCTGGCGTGAGCTCTGTGGTTGGTAGCCACTTCATCACTCATATATATATTAGATTTATTTAGAAAGATTGTCAAACGGAAATAAAAAAACGCCCCGGTTAATACTGGGACGTTAGCATACAAACGCGAATCAGACGAGGTCGGGCGCTTTATCACCGAGCCTCTTTTTCATCTTATGCTGGTCAATTTCGGTCAATCCCATGACCGTACCGCATTCGGGGCAAGCGCGAAACTTGGCCAATTCCTCTGAGACCACCTCCGCTCCTTCGCCCTTAAAAGTGCTGTAGACAATTTCGTTTTTTATGGGAAAATTAAAGCCGCAGGCAGGGCATTTAAATTTAGCATGAAGAATTGCCTCTGCCCTGCCTCCATTCTCAGACTGCTTGTTCACGTGCCATTCTGTTAAATTTTCCATGCTCCCTTCCTCCTTTTTCTGATTTATGGTCAATCACCATCTCCTTAAAAACTTATCCTAATAAATTATTATATTTTAATCAAACAAAAATGTCAAGTTACTTCTTTATCTCTATCTCAATCCGGTCGACTAAATTCGGCGCTTTTTTTATGAATGACGGGAAAAATTTTATTTGATAACCCGCGACCTCCGGCAAACCGTTTAAATAAACTCTTATCTGTTCGAAAGTTAAGCCGGCTAAATTATTTTTCTTAATTACTTTAGCGCTGTCTTTTAAGGCTACCTGAGCGGTATAATCAACTCTGACCATGGCCGTAGCCTGTTTTATGTCAAAATTTTCCAGAACATAAGACAGGTCTGATTTATTAAATTTGGAAATTGCTTTATCGTCGGCTAAAAATTCGGCCAATTTAGCGTTTATCTGGTTATAAATTTCCTCATCGTTAAACGCCGCTATTGTAACCATAATTTTCATTTTTATACTGAATTTTTCCTTAGCTTCTCCAACTTTGCCGCTAACCTCCTGCGTTACTGAATTATTGTCAACCGCGAAGAGCGTCTGGCCGTATTCTTTATAAGCCTCTTTGACTTCATTTTTAGCATTGGCTAAAAGGTCGTTTTTCAGCTGGCTGACCGCGCTGTCAATATCGCTTTGCCCGATGATATATTTAACCTTTTGGCTGTATTTCATCGGTTCCCGGCTCTCGGCGTAAATTTTATCCTGAATGCCGGCCCAAAGCCCGGGAATAGTAAACCTGCCCGGCGCAATCGCCATTTCCGGTTTGGCCGCGTCGGCATAAACCTCGGCTTCAACGCGCCCTCCGGCCGGAACGTTAACCGTATTTTTTAATCTAAAAAGTTTATTATCGGAGCTCAGTAGCCTTGTCGTCGCGACCAGGGGCTGATTTTTTATATAATTATTAATAATCGTAACTTTGCCGATTACCTCTTCACCGAGAACTTCTTTACTGCTGGCGCTAAACTCTCTGGTTTGTTCTACCGGCACTTCCCTGACGACGCCGTAAATTTGCTCCGGCGCTAAACTCGCGCCGCTATTCGGGTTGATTATCTCAAAATTTAAACTATCGGCAATTTTTTCCTGGGCCGGAATAATAACAATGGTTAATTTGGCAAAACCAAAATAGAGCACGGCCGCGACCAAAATTAAAGTTAAAACTACAAAGCTGAAAGCAATTTTTCGGTAAATGTTTTTTGACTCGCCCGATTTTGCCGGCGATTCGGCTTTTATTCTAAACCCGGCTTCCGGCCCGGCCGGCACAATATTTAAATTATCATTTAAGCCGAACGGTGATTTTTTCGCTTTGGCCTTTCTGGCGGTTTTAGTTTTCCTCGCCCTGGGTTTAGCCGGGGTAATATTTTTTTCTTCGTTCATAATATTAAAAAAATGAATATTAATCTGGTCGCGCCAGATCTCGCGTAGCGAGATAATTTTATTCTACCAACTTTCGCATTTTTTGTCCAATAGCAACTTATTTTAAAATACCATTTATGGTTTCAATTAAAATATTATTATAATCAACCTTAAAATCAGTTTCAACCAAATTAGCCTTGGCGCCGGCGCCGGACGATAGTTTGAAAAAAACTTTTTTATCGCCCGCCTGCGCAGGCAGGCCGCTATTTTTTAAGAGCACTTCTTTTAATTTTTCCAAAACCGCGCCGCTGACGCCAGGATTTATATTAATGTATAAATTATCATTTTCAAAAATTAAATGTTTTACCGCCGGTTTTCCGCTAGCCGGCGGATAAGTTTTTATTAGCGACTTAGCCTCGCGGTAGCCAAAAAATTTTCTCGGTTCGCTGTTGCTTTTTCCATTGCCCGAAGCCGTGAATTTTTTTATTATTTCCCCGGCGGTTTCAACTGTCAGCTCAACCGCCTTATTGCAAAGTAATTTTAAGTCCTGGTCTTTATCGGATAATTTCCCCTGGCAAAGCACCACCTTGCCTTCCTGCCAAATTAAATTATTTTCTTTTAACAGGCTCGGAAAAACCAATATTTCCAAACTGCCCGTGTTGTCCTCGATTTTGGCAAACAGCATCGGCTCGTTAGAGCGGGTAATAATTTTTTTTATTTTAGTGATAACGCCGCCGACGTAAATCTGGTAGTCGGCTTTATGTCCGGCTAAACGCGCCGCCGGCAAAACCAAAGAATTTAAAAATTGTTTGAATTCGGAAAAGGGATGCTCGCTGATATAGAGGCCCAAGAGTTCCTTCTCCCAGGCTAATTTTTCGCGGCTCGTCGCGGCCGGCGCCCGTTCCAGTTTAAGCTTGCGGCTTAAATTCATGCTCGGGGCATCCGAAAATAAGCTGGTTTGGCCGTTGGATTTCGTTTTAGTGGTTTCGCGGTTAAACTCTAAAATATTTTCCATGTTGCCGAGTAGCTCGCCGCGTTCGCCGAACTTATCAAGCCCGCCGGACTTAATCAGGCTTTCCAGCGACTTTTTATTTAAATCTTTATCGCAGACTCTTTCCAGCAAATCGGTAATGTCTTTATACGGCCCGTTCTTTTTGCGCTCAATAATTATTTCTTCGGCGATATGGTCGCCGATATTCTTTACGGCCTTAAGTCCGAAACGGATGGTATCAAGCGCTTCTTCCTGATTTACCGCCATATTTTTTTCCGTGCCGCTCGTTACCACGGTAAAAGAATCAAAAGATTCATTTATGTCCGGCGCCATAACTTTTATGCCCATATGCCGGCATTCGTCAATCTCGATGGCTATGCGGTCGGTATTTTGCTGATCGGCGGTTAAGAGCGCCGCCATAAATTCTGTCGGCCAATGCGCCTTTAAATAAGCGGTCTGATAACCGATTAAGGCATAGCAGGCGGCATGGCTCCGGTTAAAGCCGTAGCCGGCGAAAGGCTCGATAAAAGCAAAAATCTTCTCGGCTAGCTGGCTGGGGATGCTATTTTTAACGCAGCCGTCGATAAATTTTTCTTTTTGCTCGGCTAATAATTTAACAATTTTTTTACCCATGGCTTTCCTTAAAACATCCGCCTCGGCCATGGTAAAGCCGGCTAAATCGCGCGCGATCTGCATGACCTGCTCCTGATAAATCGCCACGCCATGGGTCTTTTTTAAAATCGGCTCAAGCTTCAGATGCAAATAATTAGGCTTTTTCCGGCCATGCTTGCCGTTGATATAATCAGGAATCCATTCCATCGGCCCGGGCCGGTACAAGGCCACCATGGCGATAATATCTTCGAATTCGGTCGGTTTTAAATCGCGCAAATATCTTTTCATGCCGCTTGATTCAAATTGAAAGACGCCGGTGGTTTCTCCTTCTTGGAATAATTTATAAGCCAGCTTATCGTCTTGAGGAATTTTATCAATCTCAATTAAAATGCCGCGGGTATTTTTTATAATTTTTATGGCCGACTCGATAATCGTTAAATTTTTTAAGCCCAAAAAATCCATTTTTAATAACCCCAAATCTTCAACCGGATGCATGGAGAACTGCGAGACAATCGTTCGGTCGGAAGATGAGGCGTACTGTAAAGGCACGTTCTCGGTCAAAGGATCTTTAGTAATAATGACGGCGCAAGCATGGGTGGAAGCATGGCGCGCTACGCCTTCAAGCCTTTTAGCGTAATCAATCACCTGCTTAGCCGCCTGGTCATTTTTATAAATTTCTTTTAATTCGCTAATTTCCGTAACGGCTTGGTTAATTTTAGAAAACATCGGAATCAGTTTGGCCAATTTATCGCATAATTCATAAGGATAGCCGAGTACCCGGCCGACATCGCGAATCGCGGCCCGTGCCGCCATGGTGCCGAAAGTGATTATTTGCGAAACATGATCTTTGCCGTATTTATTTTCAACATACCTTAAAACTTCGTCGCGCCTCGCGTCGGCAAAATCCATATCAATATCGGGCATGGAAATTCTATCCGGATTTAAAAAACGCTCAAATAGCAAATCATACTTAAGCGGATCAATATTGGTAATATTTAATAAATAACATACGAGCGAACCGGCGGCCGAACCGCGACCAGGCCCGACAACGATTTTATTATTTTTCGCCCAATTAACGAAATCGGAAACAATCAAAAAATATGACGGCCAGCCCATTTTTTTAATAACCGACAGTTCATAGTCCATTCTGACTTTTATTTCCGGCTCAATTTCGTCATAACTTTTCGCGTAGCGCTCAACCAAGCCTTGGCGGCACTGTTCATTGATATAATCGTCAACATTCCGGCCATCGGGCACGCTAAAATAAGGCAACTGAATTTTGCCTAATTCAATTTCCAAATTGCAGCTTTCGGCGATTTTTTGCGTATTGGCGATTGCCTCCGGCGCATCCTTAAAAGCTTCGGCCATTTCTTTAACGCCCCGGAAAGAATAATCTCCGCCGATCATCGTCATTCGGTCGCGGTCTTCTTTCTTCTTTTTGGTCTGCAGGCAGAGTAAAACATCCTGCGCTTCGTCGTCGTCTTTATTTAAATAATGGACGTCGTTAGTAGCGACTAAGGGGAGCTTTAATTCTCGCGAAAAACCAATTAAAGCCTGATTGACTTTGGCCTGGTTCTCGAGATTCGGATGGCTTTGCAGCTCTAAATAAAAATTGCCCGGCCCGAAGAGTTCGGCGTATTCTAAAATTCTTTTTTTCGCCTTGTCTAATTTTTCGGAGACGATAAGATGGGGAATTTCTCCGGCCAAGCAGGCGGTTAAAGCGATGATGCCCTCTTTATGTTTAGTTAAAATTTCCCAATCAATTCTCGGCTTATAATAAAAGCCTTCTAAATGCGCGATGGAAGTTAATTTAATTAAATTTTTATAGCCGGTTTCATTTTTAGCCAAGAGTATGAGATGATAATTTTTTTCTTCGGACCTGGAATTTTTATCAAGCCTCGACCCGGGCGCTAAATACGCTTCCACGCCGATAATCGGCTTGATGCCGGCCTTCTTGCATTTCTGGTAAAATTCAATTACGCCATACATCACGCCGTGGTCGGTTAAGGCCAGGCTATCAGAGCCTTCGTCTTTGGCTTTTTGGATTAACTCGTCGATTTTAGTTAAACCGTCGAGCAAAGAATAGTGGCTATGGACATGGAGATGGGTAAATTTCATAATTATAGTCCCCCTTCTAAAGGGGGATTAAGGGGGTTTAACGAAATTGAGGCAGAAAATTCCGCCTCCTTTTGCTATAAGTAATATAACATTTTACCAAAAAAATGCCAATAAAAAAACCGCCTGATTTTTAAACGATTTTTTTGTTTTTAGTTGGCTTATTTTCTTATTTTTTCCACAATTTCCCCTAGCTCCTCATCGCTAAAAAAATAAATAATAATTTCTCCGCCATGGCCTTTGCGCTTAACTTCGGCTTTAGTGCCGAAAAATTGGCGGAAAGCGAATTCTTTATCTTTATCCGCGTAATTTATCTTGATTCTGGCCATTTTAGTCCCGCCCATAACGCGCGTTTCTTTAAGCGACTGGTCAACGCTCATTTTATTTAATAAGATTTTTTTATACAAGGCGAACTGCTGGGCTTCGGTTTCCAGGCCGACGATTATCTTGGCGTGCCCTTCGGTTATTTTGCCTTCAACCAACGCCGTCTGGATTTCTTCCGGCAAATTTAAAAATCTTAAAGTATTGGTTATGACCGGCCGCGACCGGCTTACCCTAGCCGCTAATTCATCCTGGCTTAAATTAAATTCATCAATCAGCTTACGATAAGCAATAGCGGTTTCAATGGAATTTAAATCTTCTCTTTGCAAATTTTCCACTAAAGCCAGCTCCAGCTTTTGCTGCTCATCCGCTTGCCTGACTATGGCCGGCACGGCGGTTAAACCTAAAATTTTAGCCGCCCTTAAACGCCTTTCACCGGCAATCAGTTCAAATTTACCGTTTTTTTGTGTTACTATAAGAGGTTGAATTATGCCGTACTGCTTGATTGATTCAACCAATTCATTTAGCTGATGCTCGTTAAAATTTTTGCGCGGCTGCATGGGATTAACCCCGATCTGCTCCGGATTTAACTCTAATACCCTGCCTCTATCGGCTTCGCTCGCCACATTAATCACGGCGTCGCCGGAAGACGTCGTCGCCACTTTATTTACTTTTTGGGGAATCAGGGAGGAAAGTCCCCTACCTAAACTGTTGTTGGACATATGATATTACTGTCATTGCGAGCACCGTCTTGTTCTGTCATTCCGGCCTCCGAGCCGGAATCCAGGTTCAAACGCTACGAACAAGTTTCTGGATTGCTGGTCAAGCCCGCAATGACAAATTAAACCACGCTTCTCGCAATGACAAATTAAAAATTAAATTTAAAAATTATATTTGCTTTCTAAATCAATCACTTCTCTCGCCAATTTTTCGTACGCCCGGCCGCCTTTAGACGCCGGATCATAATATAAAATGGAGCGGCCATAACTCGGAGCTTCGGCTAATTTAACCGAGCGCGGAATAATGCTTCTAAAAACCCGGTTGGGAAAATATTGGTAAAGCTCATTCATGACCGAGCCGGACAAGCGATTGCGCTTATCAAACATGGTTATCACCGCGCCCATAATGCCCAATTCCGGTTTCAAATTATTTTGCACCAAGCCGATAGTTTCCAAAAGCTGGCTTAAGCCTTCTAAAGCGAAATATTCGCTTTGAATCGGAATTAAAACTTCGTCCGCCGCCACTAAACTGTTAACCGTTAAAAGCCCGAGCGAAGGCGGCCCGTCAATAATAATGTAATCATATTCGTCCTTGATATGCTCTAGAATCCGCGCCAGCCTGAATTCCCTGTCTTCCATATTAACGAGCTCAATGCCGGCGCCGGCCAAAGCAATCGTGGCCGGAGCGATTTTGTAGCCGTCCTGCAAAGTATATTTTATAATTTCAAAAATCGGCTTCTGCCCGATTAAAGCTTCATAAATGCCGTGCTCCAAATTTTTATGGTCAATGCCTAACCCTGAAGTGGCGTTGGCCTGCGGGTCAATATCGACTAAAAGGACATGCTTCCCTAAATAGGCCAAATAAGCGCCCAAATTTAAAGCCGTGGTGGTTTTACCCACTCCGCCTTTTTGATTGACGATGGAAATAATTTTACCCATTCTGCTGTTTCGTCATTGCGAGCGACAAAAAGGAGCGAAGCAATCTCACATACTCTACCATTAACCAGAGATTGCTTCGTCGCCCGATTACGGGCTTCTCGCAATGACATATAATTTTTTATTTACCACAATATTATACCTCATTATCGTATCTTTGACAATTTTTGCCAGTTAATTTATAATAAAATCGCTAGCAATTTCGCTAGTTTTATTTTATAACAAGCCTCGATGGCGGAACTGGCAGACGCGCACGACTCAAAATCGTGTGGAAGCAATTCCATGAGAGTTCGATTCTCTCTCGAGGCACATCGGTTCGCTTAAGCTATAGCATAGGCGACCAAGGAGGCCAAACCAGGGAGGTTTGGTTTTTATGTTCCTTTAATTTAATCTGTCATTCCGGTCCACGAACCGGAATCCAGAATTAAATCGTAATATGGCGGCTAGCGGTAACAGTAGTATAAACTTTTTTGAAGAGAGGAGGCTATCATGATTAGAGAAAATAAGTACCCGGTTCTAGATGTGATTTGCCCACAAAATGTTCTGGTCAGCGTCTTTGACAAGGCGGGGTTGGAGACAGTAACCGATGCCGTTCTATCGGTTAACCCCTCAGCCCGGTTTTATTCAACCGGCGGTACGGGCGAGAAGATCAAAGCCATTCTGGGAGGAGAAAAGGTTTTGCAGAATTACATGTCCGTGGAGGAATTCACAGGTGCGCCAGAGATGGAAGGCGGCTTGGTCAAAACCTTGCACCCCAAAATCCACGCCGGCCTGCTGGCAGAAAGAAACAATCCGGCCCACGAAACATACCTGCGTGAAACCATGGCCAAAATGGGTAACGGACCAGGCGTCTATTTCGACATCTTCATCGGCAACCTTTACCCCTTCGTCAAGGTTACATCCGAAGAAGGCGCCAATGCCGAAACCGCCAGGGTGAACATTGATATTGGCGGTCCAACTATGACTATGGCTGCGGCTAAGAACTGGCATTCGGTGGCCGTTGTCACTTCACCGAATCAATATTTTATGTTCGCCAGCAGCCTAACAGAAAAGCAAGGGGTTAACCTGGAGCAGAGGTTCGCGTTGGCGCAAGAGGCCTTATTTTTAATCGGCGAATACAGGCGATCAATCGGCTATTATTTCGGCCATCTAAACTATGAAAGTGAAATAAAGCCTTCCATAAAGATGCAGAAATAATGGCCGCTCAAGCCAATGACCGGGTTTCGCGCTTCACGCACGAAACCCTTTTTTTATTTTAATAATATTTGTCATTGCGAGGAGCCCCGTAATCGGGGCGACGCGGCAATCTCTGGTTCAACAACACATACTCGGAGTTCAACCCGAGATTGCTTCGCCGTTCCCCGTCAAAATTTTCCGGGCAACTTCTCGCAATGACAGAAAAGAACCAGAAATGACAAATTGTATTCTCCCTTGCAATTTTACTTAATTTATTGTAATTTATCCGTATAAATCAAGGGGGCCGGCCCTAATGGGCGCGGTTTTTTATGTTCCTTGAAAATTCAAACAAATTAACTGAAACAGCAAATAATAGATGCATAACCCATTTGATGGAAGAAAGGAGAAAAGCGATGCATAATTTATTGCGAACAGTTTTAAGCGACGTTTTACCGTTGGTGGCTGAGCAAAAAGGCAGAAATCTTTTCATGCCAGGCGACGGCCGCTATCAACCCGATGAACTCAAACCCTTTTTAGGCTACGACATGTGGGCAGCGTTCCTCATTATTGTGGAATGGTTCTGGCTCGTAACTTTGGCAGAGGTCAATTTTATTCCGCCCAAAGAAGCCAAGCTTTTGACCCAGGAACGGCTGACGAGATTACTCATGCGAATTGCCACTACAACCCAGGACAACCGCGAGAAAGGCAAAGACGGCAGAGAAGGCACTAAGCATGATATCTTGGCCTTACTGGAATTGATGAGGCGGTATCTGCCGAAAACCCTGCACCAGTATCTGCATCTGGGCGCCACCTCCTACGACATCATCTGCACAGCCTACGGCCTGATTTTGAAGCTGGCATTCAAAAAAATTTTCGAGCCCAAGTTGTTGGAAGTTGACAAAATCTGGCGCGAAAAAATTCTTGAATATGCTGGAGTTGTTCAGGCCGGCAGAACCCATTTGCAGACCGCCTTACCCGTAACCGTTAGCTTTTGGCTGGCCGTTCTTCATCATCAATATGTTGACTGCGCCGTTAAGGCTTACGGCCATGCTGAAAAAATCACGGGGAAGTTTACTGGCGCTGTCGGCACTTCAGCCGCTTTAGAGGTCATGTTAGGCCGTGCGGATGCGAATACAGCCGTAAACAATCTGATGCTTTCTCTTGATCTATGGCCGGCCCAATATTCAACCCAGATAGCACCGCCTCAGCCAGCCGCACGCTTCTATTTCGAACTGATGCTTTTGTCGGGAGTACTCGGCAACTTGGGCGAAGACGTAAGAATTCTTCAGTCTTCGCAGTTCGGTGAGATTGTCAGCGTCGGTTCATCGTCGTCAACCATGGCTCATAAAAAAGCCAACCCGATCGCGGCGGAAAATAACTGCGGCATGCACGTGAACATTATCGCCGAATTCATGAAAATCGCGCTTACCCTGGAAAGCGACCTGCAAAGAGATTTGCGCTGGTCCAGCGTGATGCGCAGTTTTTCGTCCGTGATGGTTTATGGCTATCAGCAGCTTCTGACCACCGAAAGACTGCTTCGATCATTATCAATTGACCGGCAACGAATCCAGGAAAATTTTGACACAGAGGCTAAGCTGGTGATGGGCGAGTTATTACATCTCGGCCTTCAGAGCCACGGCTACGCCGGAACGCACGCTCTGGTCAACAAAAAAATCGTACCAGCGGCAGCTTTGTCCGGCAAAAACTTGGCCGAACAAATGGACCAGTTTCTGTCTTTAAATCACGACAAGGAACTGGAGGCGATATGGAAAAAAACAGCTGGAAAATTCAGGTTTTCGCTTGAACAACCCAATTGCTATATCGGTAAAGCCATTGAGTTGGCCCAAGCCGAGGCAGAAAATAATTTGAACTTCCTTGTAACCCCCACACCATAAACCCGAAAGGAGAAAACCATGACCACCGCAATTACGGAAACGAATTTCACGGAAATCGGCATGCCCAAGCGCGGCAAAGTGAGGGATATCTACGACTTTGGCAGGCAACTGCTCATCGTGACGACCGACCGCATTTCGGCCTTTGACGTGATTATGCCCGAAGGCGTTCCGTCTAAAGGCCACGTCTTAAACAGGATATCGGAGCTTTGGTTTAAAAACCTTACCGATATCATTCCCAATCATTTGATCACCTGCGACCCGGCCGATTATCCGGAAGTCTGCTACAAACACGCCGTTGAACTTTGGGGCCGCAGTATGCTGGTGAAAAAAACCCAGCCCCTGAAAGTTGAATGCGTAGTGCGCGGCTATATTACCGGATCGGGCTGGGGGTCGTATCAAAAAAGCGGCACCGTTTGTGGCATCGCCCTGCCGCCCGGCCTCGTGGAATCCGACAAGTTGCCGGAGGCAATTTTTACACCGACGACCAAGGCGGAAAGTGGCCACGACCTGCCTATTACCTTTGAACAGATGGTTAACCTCATCGGCTACGAACTGGCCATTCAGGTCAGAGACGCCAGCCTCCGGCTTTACCATCAGGGCTCATGGCTTGCCAGTCAGGCCGGCATCATCATCGCCGACTCCAAGTTTGAATTCGGCCTTTTGGACGGCGAACTTATCCTGATCGACGAACTCCTGACCCCGGATTCATCCCGCTTCTGGCCGGCCGACGAGTACAGGCCGGGCGGACCGCAGAAAAGCTTTGACAAGCAATATCTGCGCGATTATCTGGTTTCCATCAGCTGGAACCAAAAACCGCCGGCGCCGCACCTGCCGCCCGAGGTTATTGAAAGTACCAAGGAAAAATACCTTGAGGCCATGGAACGCCTGGAAAGCGTTTTAATATAATAAAACGGCCTTAAAAAGGAGAAACAATTCTACTACAAAAGGACACCGCTTACGCTAAGGGTGTCCTTCTTTTATAACTTATACATAAACAAAGCTCGAATAAAATTTGTTAAATTTTTGTGCGAGGACTGTTTGAGCCCCTCGGGGCAAGTTCCGCAGTAGAAAATTTAATAAATTTTATTCGAGCTTAAATGTCGTAAATTAACAATAATTTTATTTCTTCAGCTCATACGCCCTGATGGCTTCGACCACTTTAGAATCATTTTTCAAATCTTCCACAAACAGCACCTGGCTTAAATTAATGGACATCTTGTCTTCCGGCCCGTGAAGCTCGTTGCCTAATTTAACCAAAGAAAAATTATCCATGGCCGGAGTAGCGGCAGAATTATCAGCCTCCGAAGTCTGCAAACTGCCGGCGGAACGCAAATAATAAATATCTTCTAAAACCAAAGTCTGGATATTGGCGTCCGTTACTTTACCGAAATAAACCTGGCCGTTGGATAAAAACACCGCTTGATATTTAGAAAAATTAGCCCAATCGGACAAGCGGCCGAAATTTTTAGCGCCGCCAGAAAACAAACCGTTAAAAACCGTTAAAATCAGCAGGGCCAAAACTAAAATAATCACCACCCAAAGAATGGTTTTTCTTTTCTCTCTGGTGCCTAGGCACCAATCCATTATTTTGTTAAACATAAGCATATCGCATGTCATTGCGAGGAGCGCCAGCGACGAAGCAATCTCACGAACTTTTAATTTAACAAAATGTCCGTTAGATTGCGAAGTTTATCCCGAGCGTTAGCGAGGGACCTGTGTTGCCTTTCAGTCGCTCGCAATGACAAATAATTATTTACTTAATTCTTTAATTTTTTTTATTACCTCCTCGTTCCCTTGGTTTAATTCTAGCACTTGGCTGTAATATTTCAATGCTTCTTTAATCTCGCCCTTAGCCTCATAAGCTACGGCCAGGCTATATAAGCTATTGGAATGTTTAGGCGAAAGGCTTAACGCTAATTTAAATCTGCCTACAGCTTTATCGATTTCGCCATGATTATAATAAAATCTCCCGAGTTCATAGAAAACCTCCGCGTCGTAAACTTTTGCCGCCAGCTCATTTAATAAATCAAACGCGAGATTATCTTGGTTATTTTTTAAATAAACTTTAACCAAACCGAATTTAGCTTCATAATAATCCCCTTTTAGCTCAACCGCTTTAAGAAAATATTTTTCGGCGTTAGCCGTATCATTATTATTTAAATAAGCCTTGGCTAATTCCGCGGCCAAAATCGGATTAGTCGGTTCAAGCTTAAAGGCGCTTTCGAAAAAATGAACCGCCCAAAGTTCCGAGCCGATGGTCAGCGGCCGAACATCCCGATAAATCATGCCTAATGTTTCGTTGGCCCGGACTGAACCGGGCGCGGTCGTAATCGCTTGCCTGCCGGCTTCAATCGACCGCGAAATATTTAACTGGATTAAATTATTGTCTTTTTCGCCTTGCGGTTTGATCGCCTCCAGGCGCGAACGATTTAAATAAAATTTAGCCAAATTAACGCTATAATCAGGCCGATTGAAGTTTAGTTTAACCGCTTTAAGCATGCTTTGCTCGCGATTTATTCCTGAAGCCGCGATTAAATCGGCCGCAAAAAATTTTATTTCAAAAGCCGCGAGCGTTAGCCATAAAGCGCCTAAAGAAAATAAAATTAAAAAGCAGACCCGAGAAAATAAAACGGTTTTATTCAAATAAATTATTTTTTCTTTAAAGATTGATTGGTTGCGAGTTTGCCAAAAGGCGGTTAAGAGCGCGATGAAAAACCAATAGGAAAAACTTAAAACCGTATTAACCGGGAAAAGAAGCTGAGAAAAAAATAATAAAATAAAAGCCGTAAAAACAATAGCGATCAAATTATAATTATCGCCATCTATTATCAACTCGCGGTTTTTAAAATATTTTATCAGCAAAATAATATTTATATAAATAATCAAACTTATGATTAATAAATAACTTAATCCGGCCGCCAAGCCTTGCGTGGCTAAAATTTCCAAACCTTGCGAAAAACTTTTATCAAACCTGATCTGCCAATAATCATTTTGGTTAAATTCGGGCGGGCGGTAAAGGGAAAAGTCATGAGAAAAAGTCGCCGGACCGCTGCCTAAAATCGGATTTTTATAAAGCGCTTGCTTAGTTATTGAAACTGAAGTTTTATAATCTAATATTGCTTCGCGCGGCAGCTCGCCGCCTAAAATTATTTTAGCCGGATTAAATTTCGGCGCCATGAGCATTAAAATGGCTATTAGCATTAATGCGACCGGGATAAAAAAATTATAATTTAATGCTTTTTTAAAACTAAGGCCGACCTCTAGAAAACGCGCGATTATTAACAGGGCGGAACCGACCGCTAATAATACCCAGCTTAAATAAAAATTTATTAAAGCCAAAACGATTAAAAATAAAATCAGGCCGGCGCTAAAAACTAGGCGGTCAAACTTTTTAAGCTTCTCGCCAAGCAAAAACCCGGCGGCCGCCACCGCTAAAACCGCCAAAAAAACAGCTAAACTAAAAAGCGATCCGCCAGCCGGATTAAACGAGGGCGAAGCTAAAATATTAAGCGAATCGGCCATTAACGATTGGATCACGCCGAACATGGCTAAAAGCGAAATAACCGCCACGGCCATAGCCGAATAAAAAAACAATTTCAGCAAAATAAAAATTTTCTCCGCGCTGCCGGCTATGCCGGTATTAATTAACAGCCAATAAAAAACGGCTAAACTTAAAAGACAAAGCCAGGCATCGGAAAAACGGCCGTAAGAACCGAAAAAAGATGAAAATATGTCTAAACTGAATAAGGCCGAAACGCCGGTTAGCGCTAAAAAAATTATGATCGGCAAATTCAACGGATTGGTTTTAATCTTTATTTCGACTCTAGCCGCCTGGCCGGCGAGCCACAAAAATAAGGCTAGCGGCATAGCCAGCCAAAGCAGAAATTGCTTATTAAATTCAAAATATTCGCTCGTCCAGGGCAAAAAAAACAAAGGCAAGAGCACGATGGCGCCTTTAATTATTATAATTACTAATTTTTCTAATTTGATTGATATTGTTTCCATTGAAAATCGAAAATTATTTACGCTTCTTTTTCCGCCGCCCTCGCGCTTTCGCGGCTGTCAAAAATATCTTTAACAAAAACGGATAAAGCCGTGGTTACGGGAATGGAAATTATGGCGCCAACCAGGCCGGCTAATTTATACCCCGCCAACATAGCCATAATGCTGATTACCGGATTCAGCCCCACGGCTTTCTGCATAATTTTCGGATAAAGAAAATTGTCCTCGATAAAATGGGTAATATAAAATAATATTAAAGTTAAAACTGCCAATAGCGGCGATTGGGTAAGGGCGATAAATATAGCCGGAATTGAACCTAAAATCGCGCCCATAAACGGCACAAAAGAAAACAGCCCGACCAACAAGGCTAATATCAACGAGTAATTAACTCCCAAAATTGATAAGCCGGCGTAAATCATGGCTGTTAAAGCCAAAGCTAAAATAAGCTGGCCTCTTAACCAATAACCCATCTTAATCTGTATCCGGTTGATTAACTGCATGATATAAGGCTGATGTCTTGCCGGAGCGATCGACCAAACCAATTTTTTCATGGCGTTTTCTTCAACTACCATATAAAAGGTAACCACCAGAACCAAAACAAAAGAAAAAATACCGCCAAAAATATTAATAACCGTAAAGAAAACTCCGGGAACCGTACCCTCTAAGTAGCCGGAAACCATATTTAACGAGCCCTGAAGATTATCCAAAATTCCGTGTTCTGACGAAAAATTTTTTAAGGCGTTATATTTTGATGAAATGGCGTTAAAATAACCCGGTAAATTATTGGAAACGCCGTTAACTTCTTCAATAATCGGCGGAATAATTAAATATAAAACCAGGCCCAAGGCGGTAAAGGCCGTTAAATAGATTAAAAGCACGCTGACCGAGCGGGGAATTTTTCTTTTCTTAAGCCAATCAACCCAAGGGTCAAGAGCGCTCGAAAAAACCAAAGCGACAAAAAATAAAATTAAAATATCGCCAATTAAATACAAAAAATAGCATAAAACAAAAATAGCGATAGTTTTAATTATCGTCCCGCTGGTAATATTTATGCTGATCGGCCGTTTGCTTAGTTCCATATAATTATTATAAAACATTACGGCAAATTTAACAATAAAAATAGGACAGTTTAATAAACTATCCTATTTTATATTATAAATTTTATTTTTCATCTATAACCAGTAACCTCGGCTAAGGACTACATTCCCATCATTGACGGATCCATGCCGCCCGGCATGCCGCCGTGGCCATGATCATCTTTCTTTTCCGGTTTATCGGCAATCACCGCTTCGGTGGTTAAAAACATAATGGCCGCGCTGGCCGCGTGTTCTAAGGCCGAACGCACTACCTTAGTCGGGTCAACGATGCCGGCCGTAAACATGTCTTCAAATTTATCCGTCATGGCGTTATAGCCTAAATTTTTATTGCCGGCCTTATATTCTTTCATAATATTATACAAAATCAGCGAACCGTCTTTACCCGCGTTAGCCGCGATCTGCTTAATCGGTTCTAAAATCGCCGTGTCCACCAAACGCGCGCCCGGCGTATCTTCTTTTTTATCGGTCAATTCATTAAAAGCATTGCCGGCCTGCGCTAAAGCTAAGCCGCCGCCGGCGACTACGCCTTCGGCTACGGCCGCGCGGGTCGCGTTCAAAGCGTCTTCAATCCGGTCTTTCTTTTCTTTCATTTCGGTTTCCGTAGCCGCGCCAACTTTTATAACCGCCACGCCGCCGGATAATTTAGCCAAACGTTCCTGCAATTTTTCTTTATCATAATCCGAATCGGTCACGGACATTTCTTTTTTAATGGCGGCCACGCGATTTTTAATGGCTTCAGCCGAGCCTTTGCCTTCAACGATAACCGTATCTTCTTTGGAGGCCACGACTTTTCGCGCGCTGCCTAAATCGGCGATTTCCGCTTTTTCCAATTTTAAGCCGACTTCTTCGGTAATAAATTTACCGCCGGTTAAAATCGCGATGTCTTCCAACATGGCTTTGCGCCTATCGCCGAAACCCGGCGCTTTTATGCCTAAAACATTAAACGTGCCGCGCAATTTATTAACCACAAAGGTGGCTAAAGCTTCGCCCTCGATTTCGTCGGCGATAATCACTAAATCTTTTTTACCCGACTGCGCCATCTTTTCCAGCAGCGGTAAAATTTCCTGAATAGAGGCGATTTTTTTATCGGTAATTAAAATATTCGGCTCGTTAAATTCGGCCTTCATTGATTCCGCGTTGGTAATCATATAGGGCGAAACATAGCCTTTATCAAACTGCATGCCTTCAACCACTTCTTTTACCACGCCGAATGACTGCCCTTCCTCAACCGTAATCACGCCGTCTTTGCCGACCGCTTCCATGGCTTCGGCGATAATATTGCCGATTTCGGAATCGTTGGCCGAGATTGAAGCCACCTGAGCGATTTCCGCTTTAGTAGAAATGGTTTTGCTTAACTTCTTTAGATTGGCTACGATCAGCGCCACTTTTTCTTCAATGCCGACTCGAAGTTCAATCGGGCTCACTCCGCCGGAAACCATCTTTAAGCCTTCGGTGATCATGGCCTGGGCCAAGATAGTCGCCGTGGTCGTGCCGTCGCCAGCCACGTCATTGGTTTTCGAAGCCACTTCTTTCACTAAAGCGGCACCGATATTTTCGAACTTGTCTTCAAGCTCAATTTCTTTAGCCACGGTCACGCCGTCTTTAGTAATCGTCGGGCCGCCATAGCTTTTTTCTATGACGACATTCCGGCCCTTAGGCCCAAGCGTAACTTTTACCGCGTTGGCCAGCTGATCAACGCCTCGTTTTAAAGCGCCTCTGGCTTTTTCATCGTAAATAATTTGTTTTGCCATAGTATTAGTACTGTCATTGCGAGTGACCGGAGGGAGCGAAGCAATCTCACATACTCAAATATTAACCGAAGATTGCTTTGTCGCTTACGCTCCTCGTAATGACAAATTAATTTCTAATTTATTCTAAAATCGCCAATATATCACCTTCACTGATAATTAAATACTCCACGCCGTCAACTTTTATTTCATCAGGCGAATATTTTTTAAACATAACTTTATCGCCGACCTTAACGCTCATTGGCGCTCTCTGGCCGTTGTCTAATAGCTTGCCAGAGCCCACGGCCACGACTTCGCCTTTTTCCGGCTTTTCTTTATCGATAGTGTCAGGCAGAACAATGCCGGACTTAGTAACTTCGTTCTCACTGATTGGCTTGACCACGATATGGTCATACAAAGGTTTTAGCTTCATAAAATACAAGTTTGTCATTGCGAGCGACTGAAAGGAGCGAAGCAATCTCAGGTTCGTAGCGATTTACCAGAAATTGCTTCGTCGCTTGAGTACAAGCTCCTCTCAATGACATAATTAAAATTTAATAAATTTACTTTTAGCACTTAAACATTGAGAGTGCTAATCTATTATTGTATTTTAGCCTCATGGCTATGTCTTGTCAAGACTATAAAATTTTTACTTATTTTAAATAAAAATACGAGCTCATCTAACTCGTATTTTAATAATATTATATTTTTCTATAATTTGATAAATTCAATATTCTCTCCCCTGTCCGCCAGTTTTGCATAGACCAAAATTACTTCCAGATTTGGATATTTTTTTAAAACTTTATTTTTGGCTTTTTTTAGTTCCTCTTCATGAAAAGCCTGCTCGGCCGCCTCGTCGCCGTTAAACTTTTTACTTCCGCCATAAGCGCCGCAATCCTGATGATTAATTATCACGAGCTTTTTGGCGTGATGCAAGTCATAAGGCACGCTAACGCATTGCATGGCTATATCGTTATCCGCGCACTCATTTATGGCTTTGGCCGCGCCGGGAAGTGATGGAAAGTCAAATGACTTAATGCCAAGTTCCTGTTCCACGAATTCCAGCGTCTCCCGCCAAAATCTAAAATCTATACAGCATAACACTACAGCTTCGCATGAATGAATATTTTTAAATTTAAATTTTATTTTCATAATCTTAACTGTCATTGCGAGGAGCGTAGCTACTAAGCAATCTCCGGTTAAAATCTACATACGTGCCGCTAAACCAGAGATTGCTTCGCCCGCAAATGCGGGCTCGCAATGACATAAATATTATTATTCCAAATTTTTAATCTTTCGCCATCTCTTAATCGCCTTGGTTCTGGCTAATTCACGTTCAATGGCGGCGTTAACTTCAACGAAATCAACATTCTCGCCGCGGCGCGCTTTTTCTTTCATCTCGGCGGCCCGGCGCTGCGCTTCTTCAACTTGCGTTAAATTTAGCTCTTCCGCCCGTTCGGCCGTATCCGCCAAAATTACCACCTTATCTTTTAAAACTTCCAGAAAACCTCCGGAAATTGACATAATTTCGTCTTCACCGTTTCTTTTTTTAACATGAACCACGCCCGGCATCAAACTTGATACCAGCGGTATATGATTAGGCAAAACCGTAATCTCCCCGGCTTTAGTCGGCAGAGTTATCTGGGTAATCTCTTCGCGTAAAACCACGCGCTCTGGCGTAACGATTTCGAATTTTATGTATTTATCAGACATAATAATATTGTCATTGCGAGGAGCGCCAGCGACGAAGCAATCTCACGAACTATTAACTTAACAAATTGTCCGTTAGATTGCTTCGCTCCTTTCAGTCGCTCGCAATGACAAACTAAATAATTTTTTAATTCTTTCCCACTTCTTCTATTCCGCCTTTCATATAGAAATCGCCTTCGCTCTTAGCGTCATGATCGCCGGCTAAAATTTCTTTAAAGGCGCGGATAGTATCGGCCAATTTTACGTATTTCCCGGGATGGCCGGTGAAGGTTTCGGCCACGGCGAATGGCTGGGATAAAAATCTCTGTATTTTCCTGGCGCGCGATACCGTTATTTTATCTTCAGCCGATAATTCTTCCATGCCCAAAATTGCAATAATATCCTGTAAATCTTTATATCTTTGTAAAACTTTTTGTACGGCGCGCGCCACGTCGTAATGCTCTTGCCCGACAATCTTCGGATCTAAAATTACTGAAGATGAATCCAGCGGGTCTACCGCAGGATAAATACCCAGCTCGGATAAACCGCGTGATAATACCACAGTGGAATCAAGATGGCCGAAAGTCGTGGCCGGCGCCGGATCAGTTAAATCATCGGCCGGGACATAGACCGCCTGGATGGAAGTAATCGAACCTTTATCGGTCGAAGTAATGCGCTCCTGTAACTCGCCCATTTCCGTGGCCAAAGTCGGCTGATAGCCTACGGCCGAAGGCATGCGTCCGAGCAAAGCTGACACTTCCGAGCCGGCCTGCGTAAATCTAAAAATGTTATCAATAAATAATAAAACGTCTTTATTTTTTTCATCGCGGAAATATTCGGCGATGGATAAGCCGGATAAAGCTACGCGAGCGCGAGCCCCCGGCGGTTCATTCATCTGTCCGAAGACCATGGCTAGTTTATCTATAACTTTTGCCGACTTCATTTCATGGTAAAGATCATTACCTTCGCGCGTTCTTTCCCCGACGCCGGCGAAAACGGAGACGCCGCCATGGGCTTTAGCGATATTATTAATTAACTCCTGAATTACCACGGTTTTGCCGACTCCGGCGCCGCCGAACAAACCGACTTTGCCGCCTTTTAAAATCGGACAGATCAAGTCAATTACTTTAATGCCGGTTTCTAAAACTTCGGTTTTGGTTGATTGCGAAACGAATTCGGGCGCTTTGCGATGAATCGGATATCTGGTTTTAGTTTTTACGTTTTGCCCGCCATCAACCGCCTCGCCTAAGACATTAAAAATTCTGCCTAACGTTTCATCGCCTACCGGTACGGTTATATTATCTCCGGTATTAATTACATCGTCGCCGCGCTTTAAGCCGTCGGTTGTTCCCATAGCCACAGTTCTAACTAAATTTCCGCCCAAATGCTGCTGGGTTTCTAGAACCAGCTTCTTGCCATGGTTATCAATTTCCAAAGCCGTGTAAATTTCCGGTAAAACGCCTTCAAAATAAACGTCTACGACCGCGCCGATAACTTGTTTGACCGTTCCTTGTTTAGTTGTTTTTTCACTCATATTATTGACAAATTATTTATTATATGATATATTATTTTGTTATATTTATCTGTTCGTTTTAAAAAAATCGGTGGCGACCAAATACGCGAAGGAGGGAAATCATGAAAATACCAGAAAGACATCAAAAGGAAATTCAGACATTAATGCGTTTGGCGTCCGATAAGGGTCATATCGAGCTTGATGGGATTGCCAAAAAATACGAGAATGTACGCATCGTCGCCGAAGAAGACGACACCGCGTTGATTCTTCTGGCTGGCATTGGGCTGGTAAAGCTTGGCTTTAATTTTGAAAAAATGGAGCCAACGGCCGGCCTGACAGAAATGGGCAAGGATATCATGCTGGCTGAACGACAGCCGTCCTCATAAATCCCACTCCCCAAAAAACTCATAAGACCTCTTAGCCCCATGTCTCTTTACAGACATGGGTTTTTATTTAAAGAACATTTTCTAAAAATACTCTGTCATTGCGAGGAGCGTTCGCGACGAAGCAATCTCTGGCTCAAGGGCACATACGTGGATTTTTACCGAAGATTGCTTCGCCCCCAAATGCGGGGCTCGCAATGACAATGCCGCATTATTCCGCTAACGCGTTGGCTCCGGCCGATATTTCCGCGATTTCCGAGGTGATGGCCGCCTGGCGCGCCTTATTAAACGACAAGGTTAATTCGCTTACCATGTCTCCGGCCGCTTCGGTGGCCTGATGCATCGCCGCCATCCGCGCCGAATGCTCCGAGGCGTTGGATTCGAGTAGCGCCTGATAAAGCTGAATTTCAATTAAGCGCGGCAGCATTTCATTTAAAACTTCTTCCGGGCTGGGTTCAAAAGTATATTCATAAGTAAACTGTCCGCTTTGAGCATGCTGTTTTTCTTTTTCTTCAACAAATTTTTTATCCAGGCCCAACCGGCTGTCCTCTCCCACAATGCCTAAAGATTCGTCGGCTTTATCAATCTCTATGGGTAAAAGCTTCTTGACTCTCGGAATCTGCTTCGAAGAGCTTACAAAATCGGTATAGGCCACCATGACTTTATCATATTTTCCGCTTATAAATTCGCCGATGATTAAATTGGCTACCGGCACAATTTCATTAACTTCGCTGGCTAAATCAAGCTTGGGGAAATCCGCTACGATGGTATGCCCGCGGTGATGGATGGCCGCGCCCTTTTTACCGATTAAAACGAATTCAGCTTCGACCGTTGCTCGCTCGCCAATGGTTTGATATTTTTTAATTGACTCCTGAACTTTATTAATTATGGCCGCATTAAAGCCGCCGCACAATCCCCGGTTGGAAGTAATTAAAATAATACCGACTTTTTTTATTTCTTTTCTCGGAGTTAAAAGCTGATGCAATTCTCCATTATTGCCATTCATGGACTGAGATAAATTTAAAACCGTTAGCCAGCTTAAGTTGGCATAGGTTCTGGTTCTAAGCACGGCTTCAACCGCTTTGCGCATTTTTGACGCCGAGACCATTTCCATGGCTTTGGTGATTTTCTTGGTGCTGCCGATTGATTTTATTCTGTTTTTTATATCTCTAGTCGATGCCATGTAAAATTATTTTATTAAATAATCCAAACTACTCTTATAATCATTAATCAAACTCTTCATCTCCCCTTCTAATTTCTCGCTTAATTCCTTTTTGTCGGTTATTTCTTTTAAAATTTTCGCGCCTGAACTGGCCGCGTATTTATACAGGCCGGCTTCAAAATCAGAAATTTTTTCTACCGGCACATCGTCAACCAAACCATTGATTAAAGCGAAAAAGGCTAAAATTTGGTTAGCGACGGGCACCGGCGAATACTGGCCTTGTTTAAATATTTCCTGGAGCCTTTTACCGCGCTCCAATTTAGATTTTGTATCTTTATCTAATTCTGAACCATACTGGGCAAAAGCGGCTAATTCTCTGAACTGCGCGGCTTCAAGTTTCATCTTGCCGGCCACTTTTTTCATAGCCTTAACCTGAGCGTCTGACCCGACGCGGGACACGGATAAGCCGGCGTCTACGGCCGGACGGCTGCCTTGATAAAACAACTCCGGCATTAAATAAATCTGGCCGTCGGTGATGGAAATGACGTTGGTCGGAATATAAGCCGACATATCGCCCGACTGAGTTTCGATAATCGGTAAAGCCGTGATTGAACCGCCGCCGTATTCTTGGCTTAATTTACAGGCGCGTTCAAGCAATCTTGAATGCAAATAGAAAACATCGCCCGGATAAGCTTCGCGTCCCGGCGGACGGCGCAGTAATAAAGAAATTTCGCGATAAGCTACCGCATGCTTTGATAAATCGTCGTAAACGATTAAAACATCTTCACCTTTATCTAAAAAGTATTCGGCCATGGCGCAACCGGCATAAGGCGCGATATAAAGCAAAGAAGCGGGATCCGAAGCGCCGGCCAAAACCACGGTCGTGTATTCAAGCGCGCCTAATTGCTCCAATTTGCCCACGATACCGGCAACTTTTGATTCTTTCTGCCCGATCGCCACATAAATGCATTTCATGTTCTGGCCTTTTTGGTTAATGATAGTATCGATGGCAATGGCGCTTTTACCGATTTGGCGGTCGCCAATAATCAATTCTCTCTGGCCGCGGCCGATCGGAATAATGGCGTCGATAACTTTAATGCCGGTCTGCACCGGCTGTCTGACTTTTTCTCTGGTAATTACGCCCGGAGCGATTTTTTCCACCGGATAAAATTTATCAGCCCGGATTTCACCTTTGCCGTCTAGCGGCACGCCTAAAGGATTGACCACGCGGCCGATAATTCCATCGCCAACCGGCACTTCTAAAATTTTATTTAAACATTTTACTTCATCGCCTTCCTTGATGCCGAGGTAATCGCCTAAAATAATCGCGCCCACGCGATCTTCTTCCAGGTTTAAAGCCATGCCGTAAACCGAGCCTTTGTCGGTGCAGAATTCAAGCATCTCGGACATCATCACTTCGGAAATGCCTTCAACGCTGGCAATGCCGTCGCCGATTTCCATCACCCGGCCCACGGTTTGGCGCTTAACTCCGGCTTTAAAACCGGCGATTTGCTCTTTAAGTTGTTCAACGATAAAATCTTTTGTATTAGACATAATATAATTTTATAATTTTATTTTATTAATTTCTCTTTTAAATCCCCCAGTTGCGTTCTCAAACTTCCGTCAACAACTTTATCGGCATATCGTATCACCACTCCGCCCAAAATATCTTTGTTGATTTCCTGATTCATTATCACTTCTTTGGCGCCGGAAAGTTTAATAATATAATTTTTTAACAATTTAACCGTTTCCTTGTCCAAACCCTTGGCGCTTACCGACCGCACTTCTACGATGCCGCGTTTATCATTCCAAATTTTTATAAATTCCACGATAATTTTTTCGGCTTTTGACAATTGATTTTTTTTAGCCAGAAATTCGACAAATTTTTTAATAACAGCCTTAACTTCACCGGACGATTTTCCGTCTACCGTTTCATATAAACTCAAAGCATATTGTTTTGGCGTAATCTTCATGTTACCTGATTTCGTCATTCCCGCGCAGGCGGGAATCCAGAAATTAATTATTTAATAATCTTCTTAATTATTTCGCTGTCTTTTTTAGCATCCATTTTTTCATTCAAAACTTTTTCTACCGAGGCAATAACCAAATCCGCCACTTCTTTTTTAATTTCTTTTAAAGTCGCCGCTTTTTCCGCCTGCATTTTCTGCTTTTCCTGATTAATAATTTGGCCGATTTCTTCTTTGGCGCGCTTGATTTCGGCTTGCTTTTTATCGTCCGCTTGGGCGGAAGCTTTTTCCAATATCGCATTAGCCTGTTTTTTAGCTTCGGCCATGGCCCGGTTAAATTCCGCCTGCGTTTCGGATAATTTTTCTTCAACTTTTTTCGCGTCATCTAAACTCTTGGAGATTTTTTCCGATCTTTCCGCCATGACTTTAGCTAACGGCTTAAAAGCAAACCAATATAAAACCGAAAAAACAATGGCGAAATTTACAACTTGAGCGATAATTAACCTAACATCAAGATGAAAAGTTTCAATTAAATTTTCCATATAATAATTATAATACTAATTAATAATTTTAGGTTGGGCTAAATTTGGGAAATTTTCGTGCGAGGACTGTTTGAGCCCAAGTAATCTTGGGCGAGTTCCGCAGTAGAAAATTTACTAAATTTAGCCCAACTCTATTGTGGCAACTAATATAAATTATAATAACTAATAATTTCGCCACTATCCCGAAAAAATCGGGACAGTACGCTAAATTACTAACTGATGCTAAAAGCTATAACCAGGGCGTAAATAGCGATAGCTTCGGCGAAAGCGGCGGCGATTAACATAATAATCATAATCTTGCCTGAAGCTTCGGGATTGCGTCCGACGGCTTCCACGGCTTTAGCGCCGATCATGCCAACGCCTAAACCCGGTCCGATCGCTCCCAGGCCGATGGCCAAAGCTTTAGCCAACATGACTGTGTCCATAAATTTTATTATTTAAAAATAAATTAATAATTTGTTGGTTGGCCTAAATTTGTAAAATTTTCGTGCGAGGCTTCGTCGCGAGCTCAGCCGAGCGGACTGTTTGAGTCCCATCGGGGCGAGTTCCGCAGTAGAAAATTTTATAAATTCAGGCCAACCTTTTAATATGTCAATTTAGTGCTCCTCTTCGGTTGACATCATAGTCAGATAAGTCAAAACCAACATGGCAAAAATCAAAGCCTGAATTACTCCCACCATAACTTCTAAAAACATAAACGGCACCGGCAAGCCAAAAGCCAAAATAGCGGCCATGGAAGCGACTAAAACTTCACCGGCGAAAATATTGCCGAAAAGACGAAAAGACAGGCTGGCGATCTTGGCTAATTCACTGATAATTTCCAGCAAACCGACGAAAACTTTAATCGGATTTACTATTAAAACAGATGGATCTTTAAGCACTTTTTTGGGAATTTCCATTAAAGTCTTAAGGTTGACGAATTTATTGAAATAATTCCAAAAACCAATGGAGATTACGCCGAAAATATGGCTGGAAATTACGCCGATTAAAGCCAAGGCGAAAGTAGTGTTTAAATCGGCCGTGCCGCCGCGGAAAAATGGCACAAAAACTTTTTTACCGTGCTCTAAAACTACTTGCCCGACCGAACCTATGCCCGGCAATAGCCCGAGCCAATTATTTAATAAAATAAAAACAAAAAAACTTAAAATAAAAGGAAAAAATTTTAAAGTTTTGGCCCTTGAACCGGTGACCGAATCAAAAACATCAAAAAACATCTCAACCAGAGCTTCGACGAAATTCTGGATGCCGCTTGGTATTAATTTTATTCTGGATTTAAAATACAGGCCAAAAACAACGACTATCAAAACCACTAAAAAAGTATTAAGCAAAGAATTGGTTATTTGAAAACTGCCAAAATGAAAAATTGGTTCGGCGTAAAGGGTATGTTCGCTGGTAATTTCGGCGGTATTGGTTGACATGATTAAAAATAATTTAAAAAATAAAACAAAAAATTTTGGTTGATTTTAGCCAAATATTTTTTAATTTTTATCTAATTTTTTATATTTATCTAGTTTCTTTAATTCTCTGACAGTGCTACTGACCAGGCCAAAAATTGAAACCGTAAAGGCAACGCCGATGCAGGCGAGAAACAGCCAAGGCTCGCTATGATATTTTTTATCAAGCCACTCGCCTAAATATAAGGCAATAATAACCGGCGCGGCGATCCAAACGGATAATTTTAAAAACATGATTATGGCCGGCTGCCACCAGGCCGCTTGATTTGGCTTATCACTATTTTTATTTTCCAAATTACCCGCTTCAGCCATATTTTTTTAAAAAATAATCAAGGGCGGCATCGTCCTTGAATTATTGCATTTATGCACAATTACCCACTTCTTTTATACCGCAAAAAGTAAAAACAGTCAACCCCCTAATTTTTTAAATATTAAACAATTTTCTGGCGTTAGACGAGCTTAATTCGGCGATTCGTTCAAAGCTTAAATTCTTAATTTCCGCGATTCTCTCGGCTACTTTTTTTACTAAAACTGGCTCATTTCTTTGCCCGCGGAAAGGTTCCGGCGTCATATAGGGGCAATCGGTCTCAATCATAAATTTATCGTTTGGTATGCGGCGGATTAAATCGTCCCATTTGGCGGAAAAAGTAATCAAACCGGTAAAAGATATATTTAGGCCCAAGTTAAAATATTGCCAAGCCAATTCTTCGTCGCCCGAGAAACAATGCATGACTCCCCAAGCTTTATCTTTAGACATGGCATCTTTATAATCTTTTCTGAATTTTTTCAGTATTTCCAGCATATCGTCATGAGCCTGGCGGCAATGGATGATAGCCGGCAGTTTTAAATTTTTAGCTAATTCAAGCTGGCGTAAAAAAATTTCTTTTTGTTTTTGCTTAACCTCCGCCGCGTCGGCGGTAATGTCAATCTGATAATAATCCAAGCCAATTTCTCCGATGGCGACAACTTTCTTAAACTGCGCTAATTTTTCATAAACGTCGTAACTAAAATCTTCTTCTCTTGACGTGAAATTATAATCCTCTCCCGCAACTTTTTGCTCGCGTGTATGTATGGGATGGAGTCCGACCGCGGCGTAAATCCCCTTTTCGTACTTATTGGCGTATTCTAAAGCGCGCTTGGAAGTTTTTATTTCCGAGCCGACTAAAATCATCCAGGTATCGGACGAAAGCGACCGGCGAATCACTTCGTCGGCATCGTCTTTAAAAGCATTGAAATTTACGTGAGCATGGGTATCGATTAGCATAAGCCTCTTTGTCATTCCCGCGAAAGCGGGAATCCACTTCCTTAGTTTAAAATCTATTTCCTAATTATTTTTATATTTTTCACGTCTCTTAAATCCACTAATCTTGACGGCTTGGTTTTTTCGCTTTTGCCCGCGTCAATCACCAAGTCCGGAAAATATTTAAAATATTTTTCTAGATTTTTTACATTTGTTAACTGGCGCTCCCCTTTTTTATTTAAGCTGGTGGAAACGATCGGAAAGCCGGCCGACTCAATTATTTTAATTAAAAAATCATTTTTCGGCAACCTGACCGCTAAACTATTTAAGCCGCCGGTTAGTTCTTTAGGCAAATTAGGTCTTTTTTTTAATATCACAGTCACCGTTCCCGGCCAGACCTGTTTTAGATATTTTTCCTGCTCCTGATTAAAAAAACAATATCTTTGCAACATCTTAAAATCGCTGATTAAAATTATAAGGGGTTTGTTGCCTTTTTCACCCTTGATTCTATTTATCCTTTTGATCGCTTGCGCGTCGCGCGCGTCGCAGCCAAGGCCGTAAACCGTGTCGGTCGGATAAGCTAAAACTTGCCCGCGATTTAAATAATCGACGATTAAGTCGATTTGCTCTTGAGTTATTTTATTTATATCAACACTAATTGTTTTCATCTTTTTTAAACCAATTTATATTTTATATTATGGGCTAAATCAGCGCTTTTATTTTATTTAGCAGCCCAGGTAAAAGCGGCATAATGGCCTGGGTATAGTTAATCAGAAATGGAGAGACTTTTGAAGCGTCGAGCCAATGCGCGAAAGCGGTTTGCGATATAAAAACTAAAGCTAAACCTAAAACCAAGCCGCCTTCAATAAAACCTAAAGCCGCGCCGGCTAAACGATTAATGGTTTTTAAAAAAGGAATGATGGAAATCAGGTCAAAAGTCCGGTCTAAGAGAACAAAAATAAAACCTATCAGCCGATTGATTATAGTAAATAAAATAATAAAAGTAATAATTTTTCCGGCTAATTCATGGCCGAAAAATAAATTTTTTACCCAATCAAAAACCGTTAAATAAAAAATAAGGGCAAGCCATAAACCGCCGACTATGCCGAATAAAGAGCCGACGGTTCTGATTAAACCAAAAAATAAGCCGTAGAAAATAAAACCAGATAAGATAACCAGCAAAATGATGTCAAAAATTATCATATTATTATATTATTGTCATTTTCAAAAGGCTTAATTTATATTCGCGGGAACAGCGGCTCGCCTTTTTTAATCTCTCTGGCGCTAAATTGCTTAATAATTTTTTCCGCGACCGTAGGCATAAACGGCTTTAACAAACCGGCCGCATTCAATATGTCGCCCGCTATCGGCTCTAATATTTTTTTTATGGCTTTTTTGTCTTCAATTTTCCACGGCTTTTTATCGCTTAAAATTTCATCGGCGGTTCTAAGCTTTCGCCAAAGCGCTTTTAAAGCTTCGTCAAAATTAAAAGCTTGCATGCTCGTTTGATAAGCTTTAATTAATTCTTTATCGCTGCCAACCTCCAATTTAATTTCCAAATTATTTTTTTCCATTAAATTTGAAACTCTTGCCGCCAAATTGCCTAAACCGTTAGCTAAGTCGGCATTATATTTATCATCAAATTTTTCCCAACTAATATCGCCGTCATGGCCAAAAGAAGTAGCGCTCATGATTAAATAACGGGTGGCATCAACGCCATATTTTTTTATTAAATCAGCCGGCGCGATTACGTTGCCCAAAGATTTGCTCATTTTCTGCCCATTAATTTGAAAATAGCCGTGGATAAAAATCGTTTCCGGCGTTGGCAGATCTAAAGACAATAGCATGGCCGGCCAAATTGTCGTATGCACGCGTAAAATATCCTTACTCATGAGTTGCACGGCAGGCGGCCATAATTTTGGCGCCTTACCGGCAGTTCCGTCCCAACCCAAACCGGTTAGATAATTTAAAAAGGCGTCGGCCCAAACATAAACCGTATGCGACTTATCCCAGGGAATCGGTATGCCCCAGTTAACGTTTTTACGAGAAAACGATATATCTTCCAGCCCTTCTTTTTCATAAAAACTTACAATTTCATTTTTGCGGTTAGCCGGTAAAATTTGCAGCTCATCTTTTTTAATTTTTTCCAAGAGTTCGGCCCGGTATTTTGATAATTTAAAAGTATAACATTCCTCGCTCATTTTTTCCGGCGCGATTTTATGATCCGGACATTCGCCGTTAACTAAATCTCGTTCGCTTTTATATTGCTCGCAGCCGCGGCAATACAGGCCTTCATACTTACTTAAATAAATATCGCCTTTATCATACATATATTGCAAAGCCTTTTGTACGGCTTTCATGTGCGCCTCGTCGGTGGTGCGTAAAAAATTATCATTGGAGATATTTAAGTCTTGCCAGGCTTGTTTAAATTCAGCCGCGATTTCATCCGCGTATTGCTTCGGCTGAAGTTTCATCTCTTTGGCTTTAGCTTCAATTTTTGCCCCATGCTCGTCCGTACCGGTTAAAAAGAAAGTTTCCTCGCCGAGCGAGCGATGATAGCGCGCCAAAACGTCCGCCGCGAGCGTTGTGTAAGTATGGCCGATATGCGGTACATCGTTAACATAGTAAACCGGCGTTGTAATATAGAATTTTTTCATATTCTTATATTGTCATTGCGAGGAGCTTTGGCGACGAAGCAATCTCGCGTATAAGTACATTTATAAATAATAGCCACTTTCATTTATACAACTTATTCGTGAGATTGCTTCGCCAGCCCAGGGCTGGCTCGCAATGACAAGCAAAAAATTACTTCCCGACTATTACCACAAACTCCCCCTTTTGGTCATTAGTACTCTCTTTTATTTTTTCAATAATCCGATCGATTTCTCCGCGATAAACCGTTTCGTGCATTTTTGAAAGTTCGCGGCAAACCACGACCGAGGTTAAATTTATCGGTCTGTTCTCCACTTCGCCTTTTTTATTTACTTCGGTATTTTCTAGAGCCGCCTTTTTTAATTCTTCGAGAAATTTAATTATCCGATGTTTTGACTCATACGCCACCACCGGCCATTCGCTGGCCACAATTTTTTTAATAAACGTCTGCCGGCCCTTTTTATGCGGCGGAAAACCCATAAAAACAAACTTATCGGTTGGCAAGCCGGAAATTGACAGCGAAGCGGTCACGGCCGATGGTCCGGGCACTGATTCAATCTGCGCCGCGCCTTCCATTTTTTCCAAAACAGCCTGAATTAATTTTCCGCCGGGGTCGGAAATGCCCGGCGTGCCGGCATCCGAAACAAGCGCTAAATTTTTCCCGGCCGAGAGCATTTCAATAACTTGATTTACTTTATTTTCGCTGGAATGCTCGTGATAAGAAATGGTCGGAGTTTTTACGTTATAATGCGCTAACAATTTTCCGGTAACGCGCGTATCTTCGCATAAAATAAAATCAACTTCGCCTAGAATGCGAAGCGCCCTTAAACTTATGTCTTCTAAGTTGCCGATCGGCGTGCCGACGATATATAATATTGACATTTTAATTAAGTAAGGCTTGCGGGAATTATTATATCGCGAATATGAAATTGTAAAGATTTTTTACAAAAAATTACTATTTTTACATTTTAATTTTTTGTAAAAAATCCATAAATTTCATCTTGAGCGGGAGAATAATTCCCGCAAGCCTTAAAAACTCACATTATTTCTTCTTTTCTCTCCTTTACGTATTTAGTCCAGTCTTCGGCGATATCGACAAAAATCTTAAATGGCGCTTCAATAATAAAATCCAAAACAAAAACAAAAAAATTAATGCGGGAAAACTTTTCGTTTAACCATTTGCCGACTTCAATAATCGGCACATAAAAGAAATCGATGACAAAACTAAAAATACTTTCTTTATTTTCAACAATATACATTTCACGCGCCACTTTTCTGATTCTCAAACTAAAAAAGCTCACTAAAGTCAAGAAGAAAAGGAAAATCACGATGCTGACAAAAGTGAAATGAATTTTATCCAAAAGATAAATTACCAGCCCGAAAGTTATAAAAAAAGTAACGGCATAAATTACGGTAAAAACGGCGCTGATGCCTTGGCGGCGCGGCAACGGCTGCCTTAAAACTATCGGCTCTTTTCGCTCTTTTTCCGTAAACACTATTTCTTCAACGCCTTGGACAATTTTTTGCGTGTTAGCCTCCGACGGCATTCTGGTAAAAAGCACGATTAAAAATAACAATAGCGGCGGGAAGGCTATATTTATGGCCAAAGAATTATAATTTAAAATTTCGCCAAGCCATAAAGTAAACGGCACTTCCAATATTAAGGCTAAAACCATTTTGGTTAAAAATATGTAAATAATGCTCCTAACCGCGGCGCGGCGTAATTTTACCTTGGATTCATGATATCTTTTTTGCGTAAACTTTTTAACTAGGCGGGGGAAAGCTTTCGGATCGGTCTTAAAACCTTCATAAACTCCTATCGGATCGTCCGAAACAACATCGTTTAAAATCGTAAAATAAACCGCGTAGCGATTAACAATTTTATTTAACTGAGCGGCCAGCGGATGATTCATTTGCTTGTCAATCTCCGATTTTATAGCTTCCAGGCGGTCGGCTAAATATTTTATTTCCTGATCGCCGGCTTTAACCCAATTGGCGTTATAATATTTAAGCAGTAAAAATTCCAACATGTCATTGTCAAACTTCATGAAAATCCGATGGATGCTAAGATAAGTTTGGATTTCCCGGTCGACCTGGTAAACCGAAGCTTCCGGCAAAACAATATGTTCGGACAATAATTCATAAATGTTGCCGATAGCGGTTTGCATAACCGGATTATCATTTAATTTCTCTTCGATTTCCGCCGCCGCTAAAGTAAAAATCCATTGGCCGATTTTATTCCTTAATTTTTCATCGGCTATTTTAGGCAAGCCCAAAAGCCTTAATTTTAAATATTTATCGATTACCTCGGCTATTTCGCCAATTTTAATTTCCGGCAACTTGTTATTCGGCAAATAACCGGCCCTGATTAATTCGACTAACAAGTTTTTAGCCACCTCCTCGGCGTTAACATTTTTTAACGACCCTTCTATGACAATCTGCCTTTTTAAATTTCTTAAAATGGAGCTTTTTCTCAATAAATATTCCTCTTTATAATCAACTGAATTGCGAATTTTTTCATAATAAAAAGCCAGCCGGGAAATCAACTCGGAAACTTTTATCCTTGGCGTGTCGTCATCATCTTCCGACTTGTTTTTTTCGCGGTAAATCACTTGAAATAATTTTTTGGCATTCTCGTTAGGAGTAAAAATTACTTCTTCTTTCCTGGAAATAGTTGGATTTAAAGGCATATTATTTGTCTATAAATTTAAATAGGAACGCGCGGCAACGCCTTCCTCCTACCGCTAATTTAACATTTATATAATAACATTTACCGCTTAAAAAATCAAGGCGGAATAATTTTTCCGCCTTGATGATTGACCGTAAAACTGACTGGCTATAATTTAAGATATTTTTCGATTTCTCTTTTTAGCCACCAAATCTTATAAGCCAGATAAAAAAACATATAAGCGACGATTATCACCAAAAGCCCTATAACCAGCCTTAGAAAAAAATCCGTCCAAACGATTAAAACCGCGGCCATAAATAAAATTACGCCGGAGACGATAAAATGAATAATCGCGCCGTTAATCGCCGCTTTGATTCGTTTAAATAAATTTTGCATAAATTATACAATTATATATTAATAGCTGAATTATAGCATTTATTCATAACTTTTAAAATACTCAAACAACTTCCGCCTTTTTAAAATCACATAAATTAGCAAAAATAACGGCACGGTTAATAAAATTAAATTAACACGCGGATAAAAAACCCATAAAGTGGCGTCAATTACCAGCCAATGATAAATATATATCGCCAACGTAGAGTCGCCGAGCAGCCTGACAAAACTTAAGAAATAATTTACCGCCGGCCGGCGGATTTTCTCCAAAAAGTAAAAAATATAAACCAAAAAAAACATAAAAGCAAAACTGGAAAAAACATAAAACAATTTTAAGGGGTACATCTCTTTGGAAAAGCTAACCGAGTTAAAATCATTAAATTGCAGCGTGCCGGAAATCAAAGCCAAACTGGAAAAAATCAATAATAGCTTACCCCGATGCTTCTCGAAACCTATCATGCCCAGATAAAAACAGATTGAAAACGGCGCCAGCCAAAGAATTAAAGGAAACATAATATTATTTTTGGCATAAAGAAAATCAGTCATTGAATTTTCCGGCATCGGAAAAAAATAACCGAAATACAAAACACCGGCCGCGAGCGCTAAAACAGCCGATTTGGGATATTTGGTTTTTGACAAATATAAAAACAGCGGCGAAATAATCAAGAAAATTCCGATCGTTAAAATAATGGAAATCGGCGCGGTGAAAGAATGCAGCGATAAAATATCGGCCAGATCCATTTTACCGCTAAAAATAAACTGATTATAAAATGGCTCCGCGGAAAAATTATAAATATATAATTTTATAATGTTATATAAAAAATAAATAGCGATTAATTCGCCGCCCCGCCTTAATAATTTTTTTGACGCCTTAAGCATCCCGTATTTCGAGTAAGCTATATAAATCAGCCCGCCGGCCGTGGCGATAAAAAATAGGACGCTCGGATAAAGCCACTCTTTAAAATAAAGGCCGTTTTTGCTTAAAATTATGCCTGACCAATCCAGGAGATGTATCAGCATTATGGAAATAATCGCCCAGCCTTTAATATAAGAAAAATAATAATTGCGCTTAGCTTTTGGCTCAACCATTTTGTTCATAATAAAAAATAATTAATTCTATGCGATTAATTATACTATATTTAAAGATTTACGGCGAGCTTTTTTATTAAATAAAAACAGAGGCTGGTTGCCTCTATTTTTATTTTAGATTATTTTACTCTAAGCGCTTTTGTCCGATCATTTTTAGTTAAATACATCTTGCGCAGCCTGATATTTTTCGGCGTAACCTCTAAATATTCATCTTCTTTCATAATGCCTAAACCGCGCTCCAAAGTAATTTCGTATGACGGCGTCAATCTAATGGCTTCATCCGCGCCTGAAGCGCGCATGTTAGTCAACTGCTTGCCTTTAATCGGGTTAACGTCGAGATCATTACCTTTAGCGACATTGCCGATAACCATGCCTTCATAAACTTCAATATTGGCGTCAATATAAAGGGTGCCGCGTTCCTGAAGATTCCATAAAGAAAACGCCAGGGCTTTGCCCGAAGCCATGCTGACCATCGAACCTAATTCACTTTTGGCAATCTCGCCGACATGCGGCTTAAAACCGGCCATGTGCGTGCAGATTATGCCTTCGCCGCGCGTATCTACCATAAATTCGTTGCGATAACCGAGGAGGCCCCTGACCGGAATTTCAAAAACCATTCTAATGCCGGCATGCTCCGGGTTCATTTCTTTCATCAAGCCTTTCCGCTTCGCCATTTTTTCAATAACCACGCCCGATGATTCCTGGGGCACGTCAATCGTTACTTCTTCAAAAGGTTCAAGCTTAACGCCAGCCTCTTCCTTAATAATTACGGTGGGCTGAGAAACTTGCAGCTCAAAACCTTCACGGCGCATATTTTCGAGTAAGATGGCAATATGCAGTTCGCCCCGGCCGTAAACTTTATAATAATCGCCGGCGCTAAAATCAACTTTCAGGCCGACGTTAACTTCTAATTCCCGCTCCAGCCTTTCTTTTATCTGTCGACTGGTAACATACTTGCCATCGCGGCCGGCGAAAGGAGAATTATTAACTAAAAAATTTAAAGAAATTGTCGGCTGGTCGATGGAAATGGCCGGCAAGGTTTCTTGCGCGGCATCCACGCAAATAGTTTCGCCGATATAAATATCCGGCAACCCGGCGATCATCACGATATCCCCGGCCTCGGCAACTTTTACTTCTTTTCTCGAAATGCCTTCAAAAGTAAATAACTTGCCGATTTTGCCGGTTCTCGATTCTCCGCTTGGTTTTTTAATTATTATATTATCCGCCTGTTTAACCGTGCCTTCATAAATTCTGCCGATAGCTAAGCGGCCGATGAAATTATCATAAGCTAAATTAAACGGCTGAATTCTAAGCGGCAACTTTGTTTCAGCCTCGGCTGAAGCCGGTTTAACTTTTTCTAAAATAACGTCAAGTAAAGGATTTAAATTATCGCTTTGGTCTGCCATATTCTTTTTGGCAATACCTTGGCGGGCGATCGCGTAAACGGTCGTAAAATCAAGCTGCGCGTCCGACGCCCCTAAATCCAAAAATAATTCATAAACTTTTTCTAAAGTCCATTCAACGCGTGAAGCCGGCTTATCAATTTTATTAATTACCACGATGGGTTTAAGCCCGAGCTCTAAAGATTTTTTTAAAACAAACTTAGTCTGCGGCATCGGCCCTTCCTGCGCGTCCACGACTAAAAGCACCGAGTCGATTGAACGTAAAACCCGTTCTACTTCCGAACCGAAATCGGCATGACCGGGAGTATCCACAATATTTATTTTCACTCCTTTATACACAACCGAAGTATTTTTTGAATAAATCGTAATGCCCCGTTCAAGCTCCAAGGCGTTTGAGTCCATGGTAACGCCCGCCTCGGTCATGCCGGTTTGCTGCATTAACCTATCGGTTAAAGTTGTTTTGCCATGGTCGACGTGAGCGATAATGGCGATATTTCGAATTTCCATAGTATTTTATATATTTACACTTTTGATTGGGCTAAATTTGTAAAATTTTCGTGCGAGGACTGTCTGACCGGCCCTGGGCCGGGAGTTCCGCAGTAGAAAATTTTATAAATTTAACCCAATCTCCATGCCGTTTTCTATTTTTCTAAACAAAAAGTTCCCTTGAAGCCAGGCAACTTTATATCTTACTATACTATATGTTTAAATAAATGTCAAGAAATTTTAAACGGCTCACTCTTAGTAAAATCCGGCAGCATTACCTTTTCACAATTTTCCTCCTGCGTCCAGCCGTTTTCCAGGCCCAGTTTAATCATCCGCTCAAACACTTTTTTAAATTCCTGCTCATTAACCGGCCGATTAATTTCCGAATATAAGCTTGCTTGATGGGTAGGATAATATTGCCGCATCAGGCTGACCGGCAAATCTTTATCAATATTTTTTATAATTTCCAACGCTTTAAAACTATTTTCCAGATTACCGGGTAAAATCAGATGGCGGACGATTACTCCCCGCTTAGCCAAGCCGTCGGCGCCGATTTCCAGACTGCCCGCCTGCTTCAGCATTTCGCTTAAAGCCAATTTGGCCACGGCCGGATAATTTTCAATTTTAGAATATTTTTTAGCGGCCTCATCATCGCCGTATTTAAAATCAGGCAAATAAATATCAACCAGCCCGGCCAGCTGTTTAATAATTTCCACGCTCTCATAACCGTTTGAGTTCCAGGCAACCGGAATTTTTAAACCCTTATCTTTAGCCAGTTTAATCGCCTGTTTCACGAGCCGCCACCAGATTGTCGGCGTCACCAAATCAAGATTAATCGCGCCCTGCTTTTCGAGCTTAAGCATAATCTGTGCCAGTTCAGCCACGGAATATTCTTTGCCCAGTCCGCCTTGCGAAATCTGCCAATTCTGGCAAAAAACGCAGTGTAAATTACAGCCGCTAAAAAAAATACCGCCCGCCCCGAGCTTAGTCGAGGGGTCGGCGTCATTTCTTTGGCCAACAAGCGGCGGCTCTTCGCCAAAGTGCTTCCCTGCCCAGGCGATTTTTACTTTATTTAACATTATCATCCGGTTTGTCTTTTGGCGCTTCAGGCTCCGACCGGCCATTTTCCTTTTCCGTTATATCGGAAAAATCCCTCAAACCTTTCCATCTTTTACGAAAATTTTCCGCGTCTAAATAACCGACGAATTTATGATATTGGGAATGGGTATTTTCCACCCGCCGGGCGTATTTTATCGGGCACCAAAATCTTTCCGTACGGCCGCCGATTTCCACCGCGTAGCGAAAAGTATTATTGACATAACTGCAATACAGGCAATTAAATTTTTCCAGCCAATTTAAATATGGCAGGAGCTGGCGGTCATAAATAAAAAATTCTTTGCTGTTAACCAAAGGAATGCCGTAAATCCTGAAACAAACCTGATGATAAATTTCCAGGCAGATGCTAAAAATTACGACCGGAAAAAACATGCCGTAAATAAACGGCATGCTAAAAATGTACTTAAAATTAAGCGGCCAAACGGTTTTAAAAAATCCCAGCCGCCAGCTTTTAAGTTTTTCGCGCCTTAATTCAATGTCTTTCATTAAATTTTTTGTGCTGGCGACCGATTCAATGGCGCTCGTGAAAGCCCGCCTGGCTTCATCGCTCAATCTTTCAAGCTTATTAACGCCGATTTCTTTGCTCGCGGTAATCGATTCCTCCACTTTTTTTATTTTAGCTAAAAGTTCTTTCCTCATATGTTCATCATTGTCATTGCGAGAAGTGTAGCGACGAAGCAATCTCCGGTAAAAATCCACGTATATGCAGTTAAACCAGAGATTGCTTCGTCGTCGCTAAGGCTCCTTCTCGCAATGACAGTTAATATTTATATTATTTACACATTACATTTAGACATGCCAGCGCTTAAGTTCAAAATCATAACCCGGTTTAAAAGCCAGCCTGACAGTTTCGCGGCTAGGCTTAATTTTAAATTTTTTAACTTTGGTTAAAATTTTACCATGATCGGCGTAAGCCGTGGCTAGGCCCCTCTCTATTTCTACGGTTACCCCTTGATTCGGCACGACCGCGCGCAAAGATTTTTTAGTGCAAATTGATTTTATGGCTAGCTGATTGGCGCCTAATGATATAATGGCTCCCCCGGCCGCGTAATTATAGGCCGTACTGCCCTGGGGCGTGGAAATGATGATGCCATCGCCGTCAAATTCATGTTTAGGAAAATTTTTTACCCCCCGAATGGTCCCGATAATGCGGCTGTTGCCTCGGGAAGCTTTAACGTAAAAATCATTGAAAGCGTAAAAACTTTTTTCTTTATGGCCGCCGGCGTCAAAAAAATCGCCTTGCAGCATATTAAGCTTAATCAATTTACAAGCGGAAAAATTTAAAAAAACTTTAGCCAGCTCTTCGGCCGAATCGATTTGATTTAATAAAAAACCGCTGGTGCCGCGATTGATGCCGAAAAAAGGCTTATTATATTTTCTAAAAAGGCTGATGGCGCGAAGCAAGGTGCCGTCGCCGCCCGCAACTATAAAAAAATCGGCTCGCGCCGGATTGATAATAAGCTTAACTGAATTGCTTAAATTTTTTTCTTTAAACCATTTATTGGCGTCTTGGCTCCGCTTATCTTGGTTGGTTAAAAGATAGGCTTGTTTCATGGCTGTTAATAAATTAGGCCTGCTCTTCCACGGCTTCCAACTCCAGCCGTTTCGCCCGCAGGCCGAGTATTTTTATTGTTATAAACTTAATGGAATATTTTGTTAAAAAATTCAAATAATATTTAATTAAGCCGAAACAAGTCTGCGGCACCGTGACATTCTTGAATTTACCGTATTTTATCGCTTGCAATACGCTGCCGGCGGTCAGATCCACCGCTTCGATAATGGCAAAATCGGTATTAAGCTTTTTAAGAAAATGCACATCGGCCGTGGCGATAATCGGTTTTTGAAAACGGGCGGCGATTAGCTCGGCTTTTTTGTTGTTGCCGTTCATTTTTTTTGAATACGCGGCTGAATGCTCGATGGCATCAAATAAGTCAATATATTTTTTTAATTTTCCGGCGCCTATGGATATCAGGCGGTTATAAGTAGGATGCGGAGCTAAAATAAATATTTCCGGATGTTCGCGTTTGTATTTATGAAGCTCTTTTAAAGTTTTAACTTTTTCTATAGTCTTATCGCAATTTAAAATAACTACGTGCCTATTTAAAAAACGGCCCAAGCCGCGTTCAACGCCCGGAATTAAAAGTATGCCCTTCTTTTTGGCATACTCGGCAAATTCTTCCCGGAAAACAAATTTTTTATGAGGCGTAAAACCTAAAACTTTAAACCCGTTTTTTTCCGCTTCGTCAATCAAATTATAAACGTTGTAGTTTATCAGATGACCGTCTTTTTTGTCTTCGCTGGTATGGATATGCAAACTAGCTTTATACTGCATAAAATAATTATATATTATATTGCCATATTTAACAAACTGCTTTAAAGTTAGCGCTTTAAAGCCATACTGTCAAAAATAATTTTTTCCCAAAGCGCCTGACCGGCGGCCGAAGGGTGAAATTTGTCCGCGGCGTAATATAATCCGTCCGAGGCGAATATCTCTTTGGTCGGCTCGGCGATATCCGCATATTCAACTCCGTAATCTAGGGCCAGCTGTTTAATAATTTTATTAAACTCGATTGTCTGGCGGCTAAAATAATAATTATGAGGCGGCAAAAAAGCGCTATCGCCGATAAAGGGCAGACTAACGGCAAAAATTTTAGCTTTAGTTTCTTTCGTTAAGCGCTCTAAAATATACTTATAATTTTTTTTAAATTTTTCCGAATTGTAAAAACCATGGATATCGTTAACGCCGATAAGCAAAGTAATAATCCTTGGCTCGGCGGCGATAGCCGGCCCCAATAAATTATCCATTAAATCGTCCGTGCGATAACCCGGGTAGGAAAAATTTCGTAAAACCACTTTATCGCCGTTCTCGGATAAATCTTTGGCCAATAAATACGGGAACGATTCTTCGTAATTATTTAAGCCCATACCCGAAGTCAAGCTATCGCCTAACGCGACATAATTTAAACTTTCACCGCCTGACGAACCGTTAAACGTATAAGAATTCAGAGCGGCCGGAGCTTTCAGGCCGGCGCGGTTAAACATATAATAAGCAAAAGCGTTGGCTAAATATAAATATAAGCCAACGGCAAAAAATAAAAATATAATAATCAAAAATATTTTTTTCATAAACAGTCTCTGATAAAATTACCGATAACTATAAACTATTCGGTAGCCACGCCGTCAAATTCCGGCGAATCGGCTTCGGCTTCCGCCTTGGTCGCGCGCAAGACGCCGTCTTTATGATGAGCCGGAGAATAGATGGTATAAAGCTTTAAATCATCGGTCGCGGAAACGTTAATAATATTATGCTTAGCTCCGGCCGGCACAACTATGGCCGAGCCGTCTTCAAGATCATATTCATTGCCGTCAATAATGCATTTGCCCCGGCCTTTTTCAAAACGGAAAAATTGGTCGTTCTCTTCATGGACTTCCAGGCCGATTTCTTCTTTGGGCTTAAGCGACATCAACACTAATTGGCTATGCTTCCCCGTGTAAAGCACTTTACGAAAATTATTATTTTCTAAAGTGTCTTTTTCGATATTAGCGTTAAATCCTTTCATAAATTTTAGTTTAGTTAATTAAAATATTATTTAAACTTTCAGCAATTAAGCTACAATTTGGGCGCAATGCGAGCAGCGCTTGGCGCCAATCGGAATCTCGCTTAAACACTCGCTGCATTTTTTCGTGGCAGGATCCGCCGGCGCTTCCTTGCGGGAACGCGCGATAAGCAAATTCATCGGCTTGACCACAAAGAAAAAAATAGCCGCGGCGACCAAAACAAAGGAAATAATGGCGTTAATGAAATGGCCCAACATAAATTTACTGCCGTTAATCGTAAAAATAAGGCCGGAAAAATCGGGAACTTTGGCAATCGCCGCTATCAACGGCGTCAATAAATCAGACACTAAGGCGGCGACTACCGTGCCAAAAGCCGCGCCAACGACAACGCCGACCGCTAAGTCAACGACATTCCCCCGTAATAAAAATTGTTTGAATTCTTTTAGCATAAATTTTAAATTACTATTTAATTGCGATTATATTATAATTTCAAGGATAGTTTTCATAACATTTTTGTTGTTCCATATTTTTTTATTATACCAAAAAACCGCCATAATTAAAAGACGGCTTGCGAACTGGCTCGGATTTTACGCCGAAGCTACGGAGGACAAGAAAAAATGATGGATAATTATTTAATAACAATTTCCGCCATAGGCGCTTGGATATTAAATTCAAACATTGTTTCAAAAGCAAGTTTTAATTCTTTTTGCTCTACATAAAATGACATATCATTAAAAGAAGATGACACCCCAAAAATATTAATTCCCTGAAAAGCAATTTGCTGAAAAAGTCTGTGCAGTGTTCCCGGTTTGTTATAAGTTTCTGGAGCAAGGCGAATATCCACCGATGCTAAATTTTTATGAATATTCTTAGGTTTTTCTTTAACAATTCTATTCACTGTATCCATATTGCTTTCTTCCACAATTAAAGAAATTTCATTTAGGCCGGTAATTATGGAAACATAATTATCATTTTTACTTATTTCAGAATAACATTCACGCAATTCTGCGTTTAATTTTTTTGTTTCAAAATAAGTAAACGAACATAAATTCGAGTGCATACTAATATTTTTTAACTTTAGGGGCAATAATTGGTCAATTATTACTTTTCTTTTATTAAATTTATTCTGCAATCTGGATAAATTCATTAAAATTGAACTTGTCGTTATTTTCTTTTTAATCCTAGCTTCAAGCACTGGTTTTAACAGAATTGTGAGCTTGGATAAATTAAAAATATGGTTATAGAATCCAAAAGCCAAAAAATCATTTCTTGATATAATATTTTCTAACTCAGATGATATTTTTTTCATTTTAGTATGCTTAATTTTGTAATTATATATAAATATAACAGATTTTGTTAAAAATGCAATATCTATATATTTTTTTTACTAATATTATACAATTTGCTACTTTTATTTCACTCAGATATACTAGCGCCTGTAGCTGGAAAACCGCAACTTAACAACTTGAAAAAAGAAAGGGTGGTGTATCATGAAGCGGATCGGAAATCTCGTATTGGTCGTTGTGATGATATTGTGGTGTTTTACTTTCACCTGCCAGCTAGCCCTGGCCAAGAGCTGCAAATCGAGTGGCAAGATGCATTTTGATGGTCCCACCATCAAAGACTCGGATAAGAACGTCGGAAACAACAATGGAGAGCTAAATATTGGCGAAGGCACTACGCTCAACTGGATGGTGCCGTGTGAATTCTGTCTCACTAATACCGGCTCAAAAACCATGAGCCATATCGAATTCACCCTCGAAAAAGGTGAAACAAGACATGGCGATAATGTCCTGTGGATTTCAGAAGGAAATAACAATCTGGTCACTCAGAGTATCTACTATGAATGGTATAAACCGGTAGCTCCAGACGCTGTTGTCTGTTTTACGTTCTATGTCATGACGAACAGAAACATCGCCAGGGACGACAGAGTGACGTTCTATATCACTGACCAGCGTTACAGCAGCGGCGGGACATGCTATGAAGACAAAGAGAACAAGATCCATCTTTCCGTCAGCGCCGTTCCTTATGACCCCCCTGCCCCTCCTTCCCATTCGCCGCCGAAACCCGTCATTATTCAGCCGATTGAAGGCACTGAGAAATACGGGTCGGTTCAGATTATTTTTTCCTACGTCATGAATGCTATCGGCTATCACCTGATGCAGAGCAAAAATAATGGCGCCTACGAAAAGGTCGATTCTTCGACCAATCCCGAGCTGGAAGAGTTCAAAGTCGAGCTCGACCATGAGGGTTGTTACAGCTGGTATATCATCTCCTATAACGAATACGGAGACAGCCAGCCGTCGAACGCCGTTTCGACCTGCTATCAGGGATATGTGCCGGACAATCCAAAACAAACCTTCAGCATATCGCCCGACACTTACCCGGATTACCTTTCGACTGTCGTGGGAACGTTCAGCGCCGTTCCCGACGCTCTGTATTATTCGATCAAGTCGTTTTGCGACTACCGCCAGGCGAAAACGTATGAAACCGACCAGCTTTTCAAGGAATTGGTGACCGACCCCAGTTGCCAGACCATGAGCTGGCAGGTGGCTCCGGTAGTCCGCGGTTCTAGCGGCGTACCCGGTATCTACAGCGATCCGGTTTACGCGACCCTGCATGTTGAGACATCACCGCCGATTTCCAACCATCCGCCGTATCTGCTCCAGACATCAGGCCTCGTTCAGGCAGTCAGAGTCGGCGACACTTCCAGGTTCAACCTCATTCTTTACGATACGGTTCCGTCTAAACTACATGTCAAACTGATTGTTAACGATCGGACGGCAAACGAATTGGATTGCGATTCTGCCAATTGCGTCCTGACCTACTCCTTTGTCGCGGCTTACGCCGGTCAATACAGTTGGCGGATAGTGGCTACTGATTCGCTCAATGGGAAATACGATATCAGCGGCGGTTTCTATGTCCTACCCGGTCAGACAACTGGCGACAGCAGTACATTCAAGGTCGACCCATCAACCAACCTAGTTTACTTCAACGGTTTATGGATCACTTTTGGCATGTTTAATTCGGCGCTCCGTAACATTTACGGGGATAACCAACTGCTGATCGAAGAAATCGACGGGTTGAACAACTACCGGATTACTGTCATGGATCAAGCCATGATGCGGTCGTTGCAGGCAGAGAAGAGCGTCCTCTTCTCTTTCATGAAATCGGCAACCGGCGTGGCAGGCAAGTTTAAAAATGATATTTGGCCCGGCTTCGTCGACCGTTGCCCGTCTGATCCATCGAGACTCTGCGTCGCCACCAACATCAGCAGTAGCGTTATCCCGGTCGTCGAAGAGATTCAGGAAGCGGCCTCAATCACGGTCAACGCCCTTTGTTTCCTATATGAGGGGGCGGTCTATCTGGCTACCGGCGACAAAGATTACGTAGAAAAAATGAAAAATTCGGCGGCCAATGTCGGATTTGCCAGCGTCGGCATCCTAATCCCGTTCGTCATCGACCCGCAAATGGTCGACGCCTTTTTCAAGGCCAAGGATCTGAAGCTGGATATCGTAGACGCGGTAACCGGCGGCGCCAAGGTGATCAAGGCCGACCTTATGACCATAACCCTGAAAAAGGTCGGGGATGGGCTAAAAGCCAAGAATTATCCGTCATCCGTCATCACTGAAACCCTTGAGCGTATCAAGCGGCTGAAAGCGCCCGAAGCCATGATGAACAGCGAGGAAAATTACATCTATCTCGCCGAGATCACTAGACGAGGAACCAAGCAGGGGGATTACCTGATGGACTTGCTGAACGATCTCGAAACGTTGAAAGTCGAATCGGCTGTCCTGCCTCTCAAGTTATTCGACAACCAGGCTTATTCGCTTTCCAAGATTGATCCGGCGCGCGTCGAAAAGCTGTCCCTATACACGGATCATTTGGATAAAGAAATCATTCCTCTCGACTTCGAACTTCCCTTGAAACCTAAAGAAAAACTCGTCTTGTCTGACCTCAAGGGTGAAGTCGCGGCGATGAGGGGTCGGATGTATGTGGATATGATCAAGGGGGTTGAGAAAGTCGAGATCAAAAATGCGTATGGTATTACATTCTGGATGCCAGATGACTATATGGTAGTCCGCACAAAAGACTTTTCTCAGTTTACGATGATGGATAAAATGGCTTTCAGATACTGGAAAGACAAACCTGGGTTTAACTATCTTTCATTCGCGGACCTCGACATGGTGCGGCAGTTCGGTAACGAGCTGTGGATCTTTGAAGTCAAAGCCTCGGCCAGCCTTAAAAATGCTGAAAAATCATACGACCAGCTGATCAAGATCGAAGAAGCGATTTCCTACTGGAAAAACGCCGGCTTAATTCCGCAAAACATGGTCGTGCGAAAAATCGCTTTGACCAACGACAGGCTGTTCGAACTTTATCCGGATGAAACATCGGGTTATGTCTATGGCGAAACGAAGTCAGCCATAAAGAAATTTCTGGATGGCGGCGGGTCGGAATTTACGATTCAGTAGATTGTTCTTTGGATTAACATTAACAATTTAACGAACTCGGGCCTTGGTAAAAATACCAAGGCCTTTTTTTAATACAAAAACACCCAAATGGATATTTTATTATAAAATTATATATTTACCGAACTCGTTTTTACTGATGGTTAATTAACTAACTTCAAAGCAAAAGAGGGCTTTCAAGCCCTCTTCGCGAGACACAATTTTAACTCTGGCTCGGATTTTACACTGAAGCTCGAATTGAATTCAAAAAAAGGTTTTAAACTATTTTATAAAAAGCTTTTAAAAGCGCCCGCCCCCGCCTTTAAAAGCAATAATTTCCCCGCGGGCAAAGCCCG
>Ga0247841_10000496_pt1 | contig 101780 bp, 92 predicted proteins | sample LaCruzMarch2015__2_FD_192410 | JGI IMG/M metagenome (GOLD analysis project Ga0247841, IMG submission 192410) | Freshwater microbial communities from meromictic Lake La Cruz, Castile-La Mancha, Spain - LaCruzMarch2015_18m | ecosystem: Environmental > Aquatic > Freshwater > Lake | place: Spain...
TGTTGCTCACATACAAACCACCCGATAACATTGGCGAGTGCGCCTCTAACTGGTTTTGGTAGTTCCAGATAAGTACTTGCGAGTCACTTATATAAAAACTACCTCTTATTTTTAACATTAAAAAGGAGAGGCAATTCACCACCCGCATAAATGCGGGGTGTCCCCTTGCCGAAATATTATGGTAATCTCTAAAGAATTAGATGAAATAGTCAAGAAAGTAGAATCTTTAAATACTGATGAACAGTTGTTTCTTGTATCTCATGTTACTGGAAAGTTAAGAACGATGTATCAAACTGGTCAACGTCGTAAATGGAGTGAAATCTGTGGGTTAGTTCCTTATCCTTTATTTGGTGAAGACGCACAGGATTGGGTATCTCGTACTCGTCACGAAAGTGATGAAAATTGAAAAACAATTGGAGAATAAAATGAATAGTGAAGAATTACGAAATAAAATTAAAAGCGGTGGTACGGTATTCGGAACAATGCTTGGGTTAGCACGTAATCCTAGATGGGCTGGCGTACTTGCTGGAACTGGCATTGATTATGCCATAGTTGACACTGAACACGCCGCTTTCAGTCGTGGCGAAGTGGCGGATATGTGTTCGGCGTTAAGTCGCGCTGGTGTTGTCCCGATAGTTCGTATTCCTATCCCATCATCACATTACGTTACTATGGCTATTGATGGCGGGGCGCAGGGCATACTTGCACCGTATTGCGAGACAGTAGCACAGGTGAAGGAAGTTGTCGGAGCTGCTAGATGGAGACCATTAAAGGGCATATTGCTTGATATGGCTATGGAAATAGGAGAGTTTCCATCTGAGGAGACTAAGGAATACCTAGAACGCATAAATCAGAATAATATCGTAATGATCGGCATTGAGAGTATGCCTGCGCTTATGTCTCTTGAAGATATGCTCAATGTGGAAGGTATTGACGTTATATTCATCGGACCTAACGATCTGAGCGTATCAATGGGCATACCGAATCAGTACACACGACCCGAATTTGAGATGGCGATTAAGCGAGTGATAAGCACCTGTAGTTCCCGTAACGTTGCGGTAGCGATCCATCTATTTGACACAAAGTTGACGTCAAAATGGATACAGGAAGGCGCAAAATTTGTTTTGCATAGCATGGATACTCACGCTATGAGTACGAGTCTCAGACATGACTTTGATGAACTCAAGCAGATTCGATAGGAGCATAAAATGATTGAGATTGAAAAAGAACTAAAATCTATTGCATCTGAACTCGCAAAAGAAATTCAAAAAGCCGAATCTCAATCTAATAATGAAGCTGAACTTAGAACAAGGCTCACTCAACTAATAAAGAATTCAGCAAATAGGTTTGGGCTTGGACCTGAGTTTTCCCCCAAAGAGGAATATACACTTATACATGGTCGTGCTGATGCCGTTTATAACCGTCTTATTATCGAATATGAACCTCCTCGAAGTTTACAGCAAGACAATGGATATAGAGCAAACCAACATGCTATTAACCAAACAAAAGGCTATATAGACGAAATTATCGTTAAAGAACGACATAAATCAGAGCGACTTGCTGGTATCATCATTGACGGTTGTTATTTTATCTTTATACGTAAAAAGGAAGGTATTTGGCATATTGAACCTGCTTTGAAAGTGGATCAATATTCTGCCGAGCGATTTCTGAAGTTCCTTTTTTCCATATCAACAGAAAAAGCCCTTATACCAGAAAATTTAGTAAAGGATTTCGGCGAAAACACTGACGTCTCATGTAAGGTTGTAAGCTTACTTTTCAACGTATTGACGTCTACCACAAATCCAAAAGTCAATACTTTATTTGAACAATGGGCTTTACAATTCGGTGAAGTTTGTGATTATGAAGAATCTTCAAATCTCAAGGTAGAATCATTTGCAAGCAGGTTTGGTATAAACGATAAAAAAGTTGAGTCATTCAAATTCTTCTTTTGCCTGCATACTTACTATGCCATATTTATTAAAATACTCGCTGTTCAGATCGTTCATTATTACATGATGCCGAAGCTCGGAACGGATCTTAAACAGGCGACAAACCTTGAAAATGAGCAACTCAAGACATACATGAAAGGGATCGAGGAAGGTGACATATTCAGACAACTCGGCATAAGAAATTTAATAGAAGGAGACTTTTTCAACTGGTATCTTAATGTCTGGAATGATGATTTATTTCAAGCGATTAATTCACTTATAGCAACACTTGCGGATTATTCACTTGTGACTCTTGACGTTGATCCAGATACTACACGTGATTTGCTGAAAAAACTATATCAGCAACTTATGCCGAGAGAGCTACGACATAACCTTGGTGAATATTATACTCCTGATTGGCTTGCTGAAAGGCTTTTGAATATGCTGGAAGGCGGTAGATTTGAAGGAAATCCAAACAAACGTATACTTGATCCTTCTTGCGGTTCGGGAACTTTCCTTGTCATTATCATAAAAAAGATACGAGATTACGCTTGGAAAAACGTACTCCCTGAATCTCTGGTGCTTGAGAAGATATTATCAAACGTATATGGTTTTGATCTTAATCCTCTTGCGGTGATCTCTGCAAGGGTAAACTACCTTTTAGCTCTTGGTGATCTGCTTCAGCATAGAAAGGGAGAGATCAATATTCCCGTTTACCTCTGCGATTCTATTATGACCCCGCAGGAAGGGGATGAACTTTTTGATAAAGACATTTTGAGTTTCAAAACTGCGGTTGGTGAATTCTCCATTCCTAAAAGCCTTGTGCAGGCTAGATATATTGACGTCTTAACTAATCTTCTTGAGGAGTCTGTTGGTCTGAATCTCAACCAAAAGCAGTTTATAGAGAAATTATGCCAAAATTTTCCTTTGGACCCCAAGCAGGACGAAAAAGACATAAAAGTAGCTTGCAATTTATATGAAAAATTGTTAAATCTTGAAAAACAGGGCATAAATGGTATCTGGGCAAGGCTTATTAAGAATGCCTTTGCACCTCTTTTTGCTGGTGAATTTGATTATATTGCAGGAAATCCCCCTTGGATTAATTGGGAAAGCCTCCCCGAGCAATATAGGAATGAATCAAAGCCATTATGGGTAAAATACGGGCTTTTCCCTCATGGCGGAATGGATACTATACTCGGTAAAGGCAAAAAAGATATTTCCATGATTATGACTTATGTTGCGATAGATAAATACCTAAAAAATGATGGGAAACTTGCCTTTGTTATCACTCAATCAATTTTTAAGACTTCGGGTGCGGGTCAAGGTTTCAGGAAATTTCAGCTTGGTGATAATGGCTTATTTATGCAAGTAATTCACGTTGACGACATGGTTGAGTTAAATCCTTTTGAGGGTGCATCCAATAGAACAAGCGTTGTTATTATTCAGAAAGGGAAACCGACAAAATATCCTATGCAGTCTTATCTTTACTGGAAAAAGACAGCTAAAGGAAAAATACCTATTGAAGCAGAACTTGATGATGTTCTCAAAATGACTGAAAGAAAACAATTTATTGCAGAACCGGTAGATGCAATGGATATAACTTCATCTTGGATTACAGGCAGACCAAAGGCATTGAAAGCAGTAAGAAAAGTTTTAGGGCAATCAGATTATACTGCACATGCTGGCTGTTATACAGGCGGGGCAAATGCAGTTTATTGGGTTGATATTATTGCCCAAAGACCTGACGGACTCGTTGTTGTTTCTAACATAACGGAAGGGGCAAAGAGGAAAGCTGAAAATGTTCAAGTAGCCATTGAACCCGATCTGCTCTATCCATTGCTAAGGGGAAGGGACGTTAAAAGGTGGAAAGCAAATCCATCAGCGCATATAATAATGGCGCAAGACCCGATCAAACGCAGAGGCATAGATGAAGATTATATGAAAACGCAATATCCAAAGACATACATATATCTCAAGGGATTTGAAAAGGTATTAAAACTGCGTCAAGCAAGAGGGGTATCAGATATGATAAAAAATGGTGCTCCATTTTATACGATGTTTGCTGTCGGTGATTATACTTTTGCGCCGTATAAGGTTGTTTGGCCTAACATTGCATCAGAAATAGTATCAGTAGTAATCTCATCCAGTAATGGAAAAAACATATTGCCACAACATATTATCACTTTAGTTGCATGTATGTCTTTAACCGAAGCACATTACATTTGCGCTCTTATGAATTCAAAAACAGTAAATTTTAGCCTTCAGGCTTATTCTATGAAAGGTGGTAAAAGTTTTGGTGACCCTCATGTTCTTCAAAACGTCTGTATCCCCAAATTTAACCCTAAAAATATGTTTCATACTCGGCTTGCCGAACTCTCAGAAAGGGCGCATGAATCAGCAAAGAATGATGATCAGCAAGCAGTTCAAGCCATTGAAGAAGAGATTGACGAAGTATCAGCACAAATATGGGGTCTTTCCGATGATGAGCTTAATGAGATAAAACAATGCCTTAAAGAAATTTCGGAATGAATGACATGGGTAATGCAAATTATGAGAAAAAGATCAAAGCTAGACAATAACCTGAAATTGTTCAAAGAAAGATTGCAGGAAAAATTAGGAGACAATCTGATCAGGATAATTCTTTTCGGCTCCCGTGCAAGAGGAGATAATGACGAGTATTCTGATTACGATTGTCTGGTTATCGTAAAGGAAAATGATAAACGTATTGAAGAAGAAATACTTCATATTGAGGCTAACCTGCTTTATGAGAAGGATGCTCTTTTCTCAGCCTTTGCTTACTCGGAAAAAGAGATGCTAAAGAAAAAATATGAGCCTTTTATCATTAACGCAACGAGAGAAGGTATTGCGCTGTGAATAATGAGCAAAACGAAATTATAAAAAATATGATAGATAAAGGTAAAAGGTCATTAATAACGGCAGATATGAATTTTAAAAACGAAGATTATGATTTTGCATCTTCCAAAGCGTATTATGCCGTGTTTTATTTCACGCAAGCGACATTATACACAAAGAATCTTGTTTTTTCCAAACATTCTGCAAATATAGCTGAATTCAATAGAAATTTTGTAAAGAAAGGAATATTCCCAAAGGAATTCGGAGAGTACCTTCAAAGGTTGTTCAAAGAGAGGCAAGTAAGTGGTTATGAATATTCCAAGAAAATTGGTTTGGAAGAAGCACGAGAGAATCTACGTATTGCTAAAATAATATGTGAAAGTATAGAAAATTATCTGGATTCCATAATGAAGGAATAGAATATGCGAATCACTTACGATCCAAAATATGATATACTATACATTAAGTTTGGAAATGCAGAAAAAGTCATTTGTAAGAATGTTGATGAAGATATTACAATAGACTTAGATGAACAAGGCAGATTGTCTGGAATAGAGATATTGTCGGCTTCTGAACGTATTGATTTGAATTCATTACCACCGCCGGAATATTATGGAAAAAAAGATGGAAATTAAGATTAATAAACTTATCAGATCAAAACGAAAAACGCTTGCATTGGAAATATCTCATGATGGCAGTCTGATCGTCAGAGCGCCTGCGAAAGCCTCTATTGATGCTATTAACGTGTTTATCAATAAAAAGCAGTCGTGGATACGCAATAAGCAGGAATTTGCCCGACAAAGATACCAGAAGGCTTTGCCAAAGGAGTTTGTAAACGGCGAAGGATTCTTCTATCTTGGGAAAACATACAAACTCTGGATCGTCAGCAATGCTGATGTACCTCTTGCTTTTAAGGACGAATTCTTGCTATCTCGTGATCACCTTAACAACGCAATGGAAATAATGCTAAACTGGTATAAAGATCAAGCCCGATCAATGATACTGGAAAGAGTGAAGTTGTATTCGTATATCTCAGGCATTGCATATAATAAATTCAATATCACTAATGCCAGAACAAGATGGGGATCGTGCAGCGCAAAAGGCAATATGAACTTTAGCTGGCGATTAATCATGGCTCCGTTAAGGGTTATTGATTATGTCGTGGCGCATGAATTAGCTCATCAGGAAGTGAAAAATCACTCACGAAAGTTTTGGGATAAGGTAAATACGATTTTTCCAGATTATGAGCAATGCAGAAGATGGCTGAAAGAAAACGGTCATCTACTATTATCTTTTGACGTAAATATAAAACCATGATGAATTTTATCTATTAAATTACATGGGTGGTGCAGAATCTATGAGAAAAAGATCAAAATTAGACAATAACCTGAAATTGTTCAAAGAAAAATTGCAGGAAAAATTAGGAGACAATTTGATCAGGATAATTCTTTTCGGCTCCCGTGCAAGAGGAGATAATGACGAGTATTCTGATTATGATTGTTTAGTTATTGTGAAAAAAAATGACAAAATTATTAAAGAGACAATTCTTGATGTTGGAGCGGATATTCTTTACGAAAAAGACGCCGTTTTTTCAGCATTTGCTTACACAGAAGAAGAATTATCGCTGAGAAAATACATGCCTTTCATTATTAATGTTACTAGAGAAGGTATTACGCTTTGAATCAAGAAAAGATAAAAGCCATAAAAATCATATTAGAAAAAGGTAAGAGAACGTTGAAATCGGCAGAAAAACACTATGAAGATGGTGATTTTGACTTTGCATCTTCCAAAGCGTATTATGCAGTGTTTTATTTCATGCAAGCTGTATTATATACAAAGGATTTCACTTTTTCTAAACATTCAGCAAGCATTGCTGAATTTGGCAAGAGTTTCATAAAGACAGGCATATTTCCAAAAGAATTTGGCAAATATATACAGAGTTTATTTCGAGAAAGACAAATAAGTGATTGTCAATAACCCACGACTAAAGATCGTGGGCTTGTGGTGAAACTTAGACACAAGCCCTTATTGACTAGCCTAAGTCTCAACTGAGACTACGTTGTGTGTGAATCATATAGGTACTTCGGGATATTCAGTCTAGTGCCGAACACTACGGTATATGGTTAAAAGTCCTGAGAGGTAGGGACGGTGCTGTATACAAGTAAACCGCATACAACATTGGCGAAGACTGCTAACCTGTTTGGTAGTTCCAGGGCAAGTTTTATTTTAACTTGCATCAAAACTACCGCCTATTTTTAATATGGAAATGGAGAGGCAATTCCTCCAACGGCTGAAGCCCGTTGGTTTCCTTGCCGAAAAGGATCATGATTTCTACACAGAAATTAGTTTAGAAGAAGCGGAGGAGAATCTGCGTATTGCCAGAGAAGTATGTGAAGAGATTGAAGATTATCTAAAATTGGTATTGAAGGAATAAATTGGTGAATCATTTCAGTAGAAAAGGAGACAAATATGCTAAAAGTCGGAGTCGTAGGTTGTGGGGGAGTTGGGTTGCTTCATTCGAGGAAAAGAAAGTAATAAAAGTGCCAGAATGGCGAGGGTAGTCTAATGTCACAAATAACTGAATTACTGGAACGACACAGGGCTTTTTGGATCAAAGACGACGTTGATAAACCGTTACTTAGAATCACGAAAAACAACAGCATATACGGTCAGCCTGTCGCACCGATGGAGTTTCCATTAGCTGATGGAACGATGGCAAAGGAAGAGGTATTCTACCTTGAGCCTGAGATGCTAAATCCTTCAAGGCTATATCCAGAGTCTGAATCTGCTTCAGATTATCCAAAGACTTATGGAGACCTTTTTTCTGTCCAAATACCTTACGCAAGAGTTCCGTGGATGGAAGCCATACTTGGATGCCCCATCAGAGTCAGTCGTCAGGCGCACAGCATGAGGTCTGAGCATATTTTAGGTTTAGACTGGTACGATAAGATGGAATCCATAGAGCTTAATGAAAAATGGATAAGCAAGCTATTTGAGTTTATGGATTTTCTTTCGGTTAACTCGAAGGGCAATTACCTCGTGGCAAATACGCTGATGCGTGGTCCAAGCGATATGGTCGAAGCCTTAATCGGCGGAGATAACCTCTGCGCTGGCATATACGAGCATCCAGATGAAATACACGATCTCATGGAAACATGCACCGATCTATTCACACAAATGGCAAAGGAGCAATTAGTAAGGACAACGCCTTTTGAGGGAGGATACTGTAACTATTTTGGCATTTGGGCGCCGGGAACGTCAATCAGAACACAAGATGACGCATCTGCCCTTGTTTCTCCAAAACATTATAAAGAATTTATGCTGTGGTATCAGGAGCGTATGGCGTCACAATTCCAATATTCAACAATACATTTACACTCAGGATCGCTTCATACAGTGGATGAAGTCCTAAAATCCAACATTAGCGCAGTACAGGTAAGCCTTGATCCGGTACCTTATGGTCCCACTGTTCCCGAATTGATACAAACTTTTGTCAGGATGCAAAAGAAAAAGTCTATACTCATTGAGGGACCAATGCTGGAGTCAGAGTTCGAGCAGTTATTGAAATCATTATCACCAAGAGGATTATACGTCTGGGCAGATATAGAGTCGGTAGAAGATAGGAAAAGGCGAGAATAATGTCAGCTTTGTTTCCCGATACAAGTCCAGAAGCGGAGAAGGTATTAATAAACTTGCTTCGCAAAACTCCCGCATGGCGAAAGCTAGAGATGGTAGGTCAGATGAATGAAACTGTCCGCACTTTTGCTCTGTGTGGATTGAAACAGCGTTATCCGCAATCTGCTCCGAAAGAATTGCGTAATGCTCTGGCTGATCTGCTTTTGGGTATTGAATTAGCTAATCATGTATATAGTTTATCAATCGAATCAAAGGAATGTCTTATGTTATCTGAACCTATATCTGTAACTTTGTTGGTAGTTGAAGTGTTTGATAAATTGGGAATTCCCTACCTGATTGGTGGTTCTCTTGCCGGGGCTATATACGGAGTTGCTCGATCTACAATTGATGTGGATATAATAGCAGATATATATCTACAACATGCTGTTCCGTTAGCAGACGAACTCGATAATGCTTTCTATTTGAATATTGATTCAATTAAAGACGCCATCAATAATCGTGGTAGTTTCAATATCATTCACCTTGAAACAATGTTTAAAGTGGATATATTTGTCAATAAACAACGTCCTTTCGATAAATCACAATTCGAACGGCGGATCAAACAAGTAATATCAATCGAACCTAAATGTGCCGTCTATGTAGCTAGTGCTGAGGACAATGTTTTGGCAAAGCTGGAATGGTATCGTAAAGGCGGTGAGGTTTCAGAAAGGCAATGGCGAGATGTGCTAGAAACACTCAAGATACAAGAAAATATAGACGCCAATTATTTACGACATTGGGCAAATGTTTTAGATGTTGCCGACTTAATGGAAAAAGCTTTTTTAACCTTGCTTAAATATCAGTTTGAATAGGATACTAAAAAAGTTTTTAATACCATTTGCAAAGTAGGCTGGATAATAGACGAAAAAAAACCACGATCTCTTTGGTGAATATCGCTCTATAATAAAATTCTTGCTTGGAAAAGCACTCTCGAAAATACTCTTGAAAATATTACCAATTGTATATTTTTCTGGGTCCATCCAATGTAAATAAATTGCGAAAACTATTTTTTTTATTGGATGAAGTCTATAAAAAATTTCTGGAAGGGGTTTATATAGACTTTTCCTGATCTGTACAGTATATTTAGTACTCTTAAGTTTATCAAGAACACTTAACGGTATATCTTCTCCAAATTCACCGTTGATGATTTCCAGAATATGAAAAATAATGTTTTCACATTGATTGATATAAACGCACTGTATTAAGTAATCCCAGTTAATACTTTCTCTATACTTCCTCAACACAAGTACAATGTCATAAAATTTTATTAGTTCAGCTAACTCACCACGGGCATGTTCGTATAAATGATTACATAAGAATATTAAAAGAATTTCTGGTTTCTGAACAATCATCCCAATTGAGCCTATTGTTGCAGAAGTAGCATTATCCCAGAGGTTTAGAGCAGATAGTTCAGGAACTCTAAAATGTAAGTCAAGAGGTAATCCTGATTTTACATAAGACAAACTGTGATCCATCATTTGCATTTGATATTCAATAGTCATATCACTATGACTATTTATCCAATCCAACTGTATCAATAGAGCATGAATCTTTGGAATGTCCTCAATCTTCACGAATAGATCAAGGTCTTTCATTGGTCGTAAGGCAATGCTCGGATAAAGTGATCCTGCAAGGGCGGCGCCTTTAAGAACAATGATCGGGATATTATTATCATTTGCCTTATTGATTATTTTTGTTAGCTCGTAATATATTTTAGTGTTTCGTAAAGAATTGCGAAGATAATATTGCTCTATCCGCACTAATACGTTAGTTGGGGGATTAATTCCCTTTTTATTCTGAGTAAGGTGATGATAGAGTAATGGTAAGATTGAATGTTGATTTGCTTTAATGAGAATCTTCGACCAATCTTTCTTGGTTAATTCTTTAAAGCTAATAGGCGGTTTTATATCTTCTATTAAGCCAATACAATAAGACAGGAACTTGATTTGTGCTTTTCTATTCATTATATTATAAAGTCATTTATATAACATAAAATAGGGTGGTTAGAACCCCCATATATATCAAATTATTATTTATATTCTAAAAAGTCATAACTTTTTCTACCTCTTCCCAAAACTGACCATTGAGGCTTACACGAAGACGATATGCGGGGATCACTGTTGCCATTTCAAAGGCATTATTGAAGATAGCTTTTATCATTACAGTCTTTTCCTCGGCAATCATTCGTTTCCACGTCTTTTCCAGAGCCTGAACAGAGGAACTAGATATAAGGATAGAAGCTTTTTCTGCTGATAAGGGAATAACTTCGTCTTTTTCGGATTGCTCAAGAAAGAAAATCGCAGAAACTGGTACAGAATATTGGACGTCCCATTTATTTTCTGCCCGTTTACTCAAATACTCGCTCCATGTTGGAAATGGGTGAACGCTGTATGTTTTTTTATTATCGCGCACAATGAGTGCTTCATCATCACACAATACTTTCCAGTGACTTGGTAAACGGCGACAGCAGGTTGATTTTCCAGTACCACTTGTTGCTGCAAAAAGTACGCCCTGCCCTTTATATTCAGCTAGACCGGTATGGAAAGGAATTCCTCCGAACTGCAGGCTTCTTCTGAAAATACATTGAATTGAATTCCACATAGCCAAATATCTATCTGTATCGTTTAAATCATCGCTGACTTCACATATAACATTCCAGTCATTACGGTGACACCATATATGGACAACCCCACAATCATAATATTCCCATTCTGTATCTTTATATTTTGCATCTTCATACTCTGTATAGTCGTCTTTTTTATTCTTACTGGTAAATAATAACTTTGGAAAACCATCTGGTTGGCTTTCTTTTAAGCTCATTATGTTTGCAAATTTATCTATTATCAGTGTATTATCCTTATCGCTTGTTATATGCCAGTTATTACCATCTCTTAAAATTAAGTTGTAAATTTTGGTATAATGGTACGCTGTAAGGTCTCTCATATCGCCTCCAAGAAAATTGTCTCCAAGAAAAAATCAGAATATAATGGACAGAATTATGATTGAATTAGAATGGTAGTTAGTCAAACCTATAATTTGTGAAGGTATTACATGAAAGGATTTTTGCATCAGTTAGATAATCGCTAATAAGAGAATAATTACAAAAATAAAAAGATCGGAAGATAAAAATTATCGAAATCCTCCAATCTTTTTGTTACAAGCTTATCAGATGTTGCTTGTGTGTAAAAATGGAACTTTCGCGAACTTACCAAGATGTTTTGCTATGGTTTATTTATAAGTTCCACCAGCATAGCAGAACGCTTTTACTGCCGAGCCACTCCTACAAAAAGCACTGTCAGTGGTCCCGACACCACACGTTGAGTCAGAAGGAACTAATAGACCATCTGTAAGTACCACACCTAGATCTCTTAATACGGGCTTTGCCCATTCCAATTTTTTCATCTTTTCCTACCCCTTTTTGGATATAAAACGTTCATTTAGAAACCAAAGGTCAAAAAATAGCTTAATTTAGCTATATTCAACCCACCTTTACCAAATTACCGCCGTCCCCCTCATTCCGAACTCTTTCCTGTGTCATTAGTGAATTACCCACGACTAAAGTCGTAGGCTTCTTGCTTCAACGAAGGGCTACTCAGCAACACTGAGGGACTCCCCTCTCCACGAGCGTAACTTCGGGCTATTCTAGCCCTAGTGTAGACTTGGCTTGTCTACAACAAGTATTATATCACAAAGATAGTTTATAGTCAATATATGCGATTAGGATATCGCATGAATCTTTATCCAGTCCCAAGCGAGTCCCCTTGAAAAAGGGGATGGGACTAAAGCTCGTTGGTTTTACGATTCGAGGATCATAAGGTAAAAAAATTTCATACCTCATATCCAGCTAAACCTCGTTTTACCACTTCCTGAATAAATTCATCTATACTATTTTCTGCATCTTCAGGCAAGTTATTGCAGTCTTCACGAATTTCAGCCAAAATATCCTGAGTTGTATGTTTACCATCAAGACGTTTCCAGATATACAAACTCACTGGGTTTATCGCAAATCCATCACCATTGCTGGGGTCAAAAAGTACTGCCCAATCATCGAGTTCTTCTCGAAGTACTACCATAGGATTAGCTATAACATTACCTTTTTCCGACAAATCAATCCTCCCCATAAATTACAAATAAATGCTTTAATTGACGACATACCACCCTCAGACTTCTGTATTAGCATGATTGATTATATCATAACATATTGGAAATGTCAATAAAAAAATTAATATTTTTATCAAACTTTTTTCTGTATTTTGTTTTCTTGGAATTATGGACAATTATTATGCCTATAATTACCATTGTTCTTGACAACCAATGGATTATTCTATAATATGTCTATGCCTATACACAAGCTGTTTGCTTTATAGAACAATGGATGATTGCATGTTAAAAATGTGTAGCTATAAAAGTTATTTTATTATGACGGTTGTAATAATTTTTTATTTCAACTTTTGCAATTCAATTTCAGCAAGGGAGACTATTATGGATGATATTTTTAAGAATCCACCTCGTGAGTATAGAATGCTTCAGATAATACATCATTATTATGATAAAGACCTTGCCAAAAACTACGTTAAACTTGGTTTCGGCGGGGTCGTCGCAAACGTCAGCTTCAATGATTATCTGGAAAGTGAGGAAGCATGGAAGGCGTTCATGGATTGTATGAATGACTTTCAGCAACAAGGCTTGTTATTTTGGATATATGACGAAAAAGGATACCCAAGCGGGAAAGCTGGCGGTCTGGTGCTTCGTGACAATCCAGAATATGAGGCACTTGGCATTCTGTTTGCACATACAGAAGGTAAAGGGACAATTCATCACAAAATGCCTGCCGCAGACAAGCTAGTTGGAAACCCTTTGTCTATAATAGCGGTTCCTGTTCACAATGATCAGTATGATTTAACCAAGAAAGTTGATCTTACAAATAAATTTAAGTCGGGAGAATCAGAGATCGTTTGGGATGCTCCAAACGAATACTGGTGCATAATGTCTTTCCACGTTAGCAGAATGTACGAAGGCACTCACTGCGTAACAAACTATTCTGATCCGCTTCCCTACATTAATATAATAGACCGTGATGCAGTAGCCAAATTCATTGAACTGACCCATGAAGCATACAAGCAAAGATGCGGGGATGCCATAAAGGACTACGTTAAGGCTTTCTTCACAGATGAGCCATCACTTATGACTCTGTATCTAAAACAGGATGAAGGGCTTTTGCCACCGATCCCATGGAGCCGCACATTTCCAGAAGATTTTAAAAGTCGCTATGGTTACGACATTGTGCCTGAACTACCTTATCTATTTGTAAATTGTGGTAAAGAAACGGTTTATAAGCGTTTACACTTCTGGAAGGTGGTATCAGAGCTAATAGAAGAAAACTTCTACGGTCAGATTCAGGACTGGTGCCATGCAAATGGAACAAAATCCTCCGGTCATGGTCTCTGGGAGGAAAATCTCTTCTGGCATCTTGGATTTGAAGGCGATCTTTATCGTGATCTGAGACGTATGGATATACCCGGCATAGATTTGTTAAGCTCGAATCCGACACAGCTTGCCCGTGCAAATTGTATTCCGATACCAAAGTTTGTCAGTTCGGTTGCACATATATCAAAGAACGAATTGTGCATGAGTGAGACTTCCAGTTTTATTCAAAAAATGAATAAACAGGACTGTTCTTTTGAACAGCGAATAGGAACTATCAACTGGCAATATGTACTCGGTCTGAACTGTATTACTTCATATTACAGCCTTGATGAGTTTAAGTTTAAGGAAGGACAGCTAAATGTCTTTAACGATCATATAGGCAGATTGGGGATGATGCTCACTGGCGGGAATCACGTTGCTGACGTTGCGGTATTCTACCCAATACAAAGCGTCTGGGGAACTTATACCCCAACAAACGGATTAGCACAATCTCCTCCTTTTGGTGAGAAGGCTCAACGCATAAATAATGATTTTGGCGCAGTATCTCTGGAACTTTTGGCAAATCAGAGGGATTTTGACTACATTGATGATCAGGCGATTCTTGATAGTCAGATTGACAGTGGTGCAATGAGTGTCTCAGGAGAGGCGTTTAAGTGCGTTGTTTTACCGAATACATGGGTTATGCCTGCTGATGTTTACAAAAAGCTTGAGAAATTTGTTGATTCTGGCGGGTCACTGGTTGTATTAGGTGATTTACCGAACACAGGAATGTCAGAGGATGAGACTGTTGTTATTAATGCCATATCTCAAAAACTAGCAAAATCAGAGCATGTTGCAATAGTTAAGGGCATTTCTGATGTTATAAAGGCTGTTAATGGTTTTTCAGAACCTGATCTATCTCTGGATAAGCATTGCAGAGAGCTTTTCTACGTCCATCGTCAGAAGGATGGAAAAGACATATACTTCATCTCCAACAGCCTTGATGAATCTGTCAGTAGAGAGATTACGATAAAATGCTCAGGCAATACAACTCTATGGCATCCGACGACGGGTGAGATTAAACCCATCAGTAGTGAAAGCGAAGATGGCAAAACTATTGTCAAACTCGACTTGAAACCTTTTGAAGGTATATTCATAGTTTGCGATTAATAATACGACTTTTTCACTTAGCATCCAAGTGGGGAGAGATTAAGATCAAGCCATAGATGCCATTGTTAAGACAGAAAATGACAGACAAGTTGGAGGTGATTAATGTGGAAGCGAAATATGCAGTAATAAATGAAGTTGTGGAAACTGATCGTGATATTAAAAGCCATATTTTTGAAGTGGTTATAGAACCAGACGAAGATGTTTTTCACGCTTATTGCCCTAGCCTAAAAGGTTGTCGAACCTGGGGGCATAACAAAAGAGAAGCATTAGAATATATACAAGAGGCAGTTGAGTTATATATTGAAGACCTGATCGCTGATGGAAAGCCTATTCCTGGTGTTGGTTTGGTAAAGTTAATACGGAAAGGAAGCTGATACAGGTTTTATAAACTTGAATGATGCTGATGGTTGTTTCAATTTCTAGTGAAAGAAAAATTCACCAGAAAATAGAGAGGAGATAAAGATAGTATGGCAGAGAAATCAATTATCATTATCGGTGCTGGTATTGGCGGTCTATCCACTGGTTGCTATGCCCAAATGAATGGCTTTAATTCTGAAATATACGAAATGCACAACATACCGGGCGGACTTTGCACTGCTTGGAAACGAAAAGGATTCACCTTTGACGGCTGTATCCATTGGCTTACCGGAAGCACACCGGGAAATCCTTTTTACAGGCTTTGGGAAGAGATCGGCATGATTCAGGGCAAGCAATTCGTCACTTATGAATATTATTCACAGACTATTGATGAAAAAGGCAACAGGTTTATCACATATACAAACCCGGATAAACTCCGTGAACACATGCTCAGTATATCAAAAGAAGATGAAAAGCTTATAAATGAGATAACAAAAGCCATAAAAACACTGATGAAAAATCCTATGCCTCCTGAATTTAGCATTGCTGATGTATTTAAAATGCTTCCTATGTTAGGTTTACTCAAAAAATATTCTACCCCAATGTCTGAGTTCATCAAGCGATTTAAAAATCCCACGTTGCGGAATCTTTACGATTCTGCTTTGGGTTGGCATAATATGTCTGCATTTGTCCCATTCTTTCCTTTATCACTTATGGCAAATGGTGATGGCGGATATCCGATTGGCGGATCAATTCCACTAGCAAAGTCAGTAGAAGAAAGATATATCGGTCTTGGCGGAAAAGTCTTTTATAACTCAAAAGTGAACAAAATCTTAGTCGAGAATAATAAAGCTGTTGGTATAAAACTATCTGACGGTTCTGAAAGACGAGGTGACATTGTAATATCTGGTGCGGATGGTCACACCACAATTTTTGACTGGCTTGAAGGCAAATACATAGATGACAAAATAAAAGGCTATTATGAAAATCTTGAGCCATTTCCTCCGCTGGTTTACGTTTCGCTTGGAGTAAACGCTGACTACTCGAATGAGCCTCACTCATTATCATTCCCATTAAAAACCCCAATAAATATCGGAGGAAAGGAAGTTAAACGACTTGGTGTTCAAAATTACTGCTTCGATAAGACAATGGCGCCTCCGGGAAAAAGCGTGCTTATCATAATGCTAGAAGCGGACTACGATTATTGGGCGAAACTGAAAGATAACAAAGATCAATATCTTGAGGAAAAGAAAAAGATCGAGAAATCCGTAGTAGATGCTTTATCGGAATTATATCCAGATATAGCATCCAAGATTGAGGTTATAGACGTGGCAACACCATTAACTTTTGAGCGATACACAGGAAACTGGAAAGGCTCTTACGAAGGGTGGCTTTTTACAAGTAAGACTGCAAGAATCCGAATGTCTCAAAAATTACCGGGTCTGTCGAATTTCTATATGGTAGGTCACTGGGTTTCTCCTGGTGGTGGGTTGCCTTCTGGAGTAATCACTGCACGCAATGTGATCAAACTCATCTGCAAGGAAGAAAAGAGGAAATTTATAACGACCACACCATGAAAAAGATACGCTCATATTGGTTTTAAGGTGAAATGTCTATATAAATCCAATTATACCTACATTGAGCAGTTATATCAGAAAAAATGATTTATTCCAACTGCAAGCATATTTCCATCATGGTTATATGCAAGGGAATAAACTTGCCCAGAATCTCCCAATGGCAGTTGACCAATTTCCTCTCTGCGATCAACGCTCCAAAAACAAGCGCCATCAATATCACCTGAAATAAGAGTCTGATTATCCGGACTAAAGCAAACGGATAAAACTGATTGAATAGAATTCGCAGGTCTTTTTAATTCAGTCTGTTTTTCATTCTGTAAATCCCATAAGTAAATAGTTTCCTGCCAGTTCACCCGCCAATTATCACCTTCACCTTTCCAGCCAGCCCCTGCCGCTAACATTTTTCCATTCGGACTAAATGCCACAGATCGAATAGAACCTTTTATAAGCAAGCAGGGTTCGTCCCATGTTTGGGTATCACATAAATAAAGCCCTTCTTCGCGGGCAACTGCTAAAAGATTGCCATCTGGAGAATAAGCTATCTGCTTAATAGAAATTTCTACAGTTAGATTCTGAAATGGCTGATCGGGTACTTGTGATAGTGCAAAGGTTGCTGGCAATAGAACCAACATGAAAATAAGTATAATACATCTCATATCAATCCCTCCTTACGATTTCTCAACGCAAATTATATGCCAAGTCATTTCATAAGGCTTATAGCCTTTATTTATGAGAAATCGCAAGTAGGGTAATATGAAAAGTGCCACAATCAGCAAATATATTGCACTATATGGTGCATCTTCATCAAATACTATCGTGAAATCCGCATTGGGTTCTGCTGACTGAAAGGAGTTGGAGATACACCATCCACAGGCAACCACGAACGATAAGGTGTTCCTGATACACCCGCACTGGCAAAGTCACACAAATACACGTCCCAACCATCTTTTGCTTTAACTTTGTATAGCATGAATGGCTGAATCCATCCAGACCATGATGATAATTCTAATGACATATTATTAGCGTCAATGAGAGGGATATTGTCTGGCTCCATTGTGTTAAAATATCGGTCATAAGTCAGGAGGATGGGACCATGATATACAGACGTTTTACCCTCAAGCTCTCGTTCACCAACCCAGAAATACGGTGAAAGATCAAGCTGTAATTTCAGCACGTCACCATCTTTCCATTCTCTATCTAGTGATATATATTTACCAGCAGATACATCTTTTACAATTTCATTATTCAAATATAGTTTACTATCTTTTGACCATCCGGGGATACGAAGGCTTAAAGCGAATTTTTCACTAGCATTTAAACTCAGTTTTATATTGATCTCTCCATCTTTTGGGTATTCTGTATTTTGTGTTATTGTAAGGGACTTCCCTGATGGTAAAGAAGTAGTTATAGAACATGGTCCATAATAATTCAAAACAACTCCGTCTTTAGACGTCATTACTGCCCATTCGCTAATCATACCGATACCTCTTGGCGCATTGACAGAACAGCAGTTGAGTTCTGGCGAACCGGGTCTTGCCTGAAAAACTATGTCGTGTGCGCTGGCTTTTCGTTCTCCGTCCATAGGTGTATTATACGTCCACCAGCGACCTGATGGGTGTTGTGCGCCGAGTATTCCATTAAATAGCGATAATTCAAGTTCATCAGCAACGAGTGAATTCCCTGTTAGTCTCAGCATATCAACAGTTAAAGCCATCCATGCAACAGTGCAACAAGTCTCAATCGCACCCTGATCGTAGGGATTGCCCTGGCATGCTTCTGATGATGTGAATCCCCCGGTGTTGTGCCTGTCACCCTTGAGCATTGCCCACCAGATATGCTGGAAAGCATCAAGATATTTGGGATCGCCGGTAATGAAACCCATTTCGCAGATGCCCTGTATGCAGTGCAAACCTTCCCATCTTCTTGCACGGAATTCCTGAATCTCTTTGCGTGCAAGCGCATCCTCTATGTAACCGCAACCTCCCGGTTTGTCAAATTCTTCTATCACACATTCCGCAAGCTCAAGGTATTTCGGTTGAGTAGTTATTTCGTATAGCAAGCAGGCGCCATGAAGGATCGCAAGGTTCTGCTCTGGAGAGAGAATCCGTCTGTCAGTTCCAACAAAAGTCTTGTGGATCAAGTCACAAGCCTTGCAACATGCGTCAAGTGCAGGCTTATAACCAGTATCCTGATAATACATCAAAAATGCTAGGATCCAATGATAATGTCCCCACAAGTCCCACCTATCAGAGATAAGCCGAAGGTCAGTGGGAAACGGACCAAGGTATCCATCTGGGAGTTGAGAGTCAATAAGCTCTTTAATTATTTCATCAATCATTTTTTTGAGCTTTTCATCTCCACTCATACGCCATCCTTGAATTGCTGATATGAGGTATTTTCCAACGAACTCACCTGACCATGGAAGTAGATCACGATTTGGCTGACGTTCTTGATCACGAAACATCTGAAGCATAGCGGGATTTGCAATTGGAGCGGTGAGTAACCAATTTTGGAGATTGGCATCCATTCGTTCCTCAATAAACCCACTGAATTTAAATATTGCATCTGAAGATTTCTCAAAGATCGGTTTTACAGATTGATTATCAAAACTCACTGCTGTCCCCCCTATTGAATTTTCTAAGAATATTTACCACAGATAACGTAAAGGGATCATAACACACTTACATTACTCTTGCAGAGCCGATCCTAAGCCAATGCGAAGAGATCATAACTGTACCGATCGGAAAGTTAGTTTGGATTCCTCTTAATTCATCATTTTTTTAACCTCATAAAGACTTGAGCATATTTAGAAGTTCCTGAACTGCTCTATCGGCAAATGACGGATCATTGATGTTTACGTCCATCTCGATTACTTTGACGTCTTTTCTTACGTTCTGCTTGATGGCGTCGAATATGGCTTTATCAGCTTTGGGTAGCCAGAATATTTCACCCTCTGAGTCCAGCATAGATACACCCTTTAGCGGAAGCATAAAAACTACAGGTCCCGTTGATACGTTTGCCTTCTCTGCAAATATACGCCCCATCTCAGCATTTTCTTGAGGTGTCGTCCTCATAAGCGTTACGTTGGGATTCCACTGGTAGAATATTCGTCCTTTGAATTTATCAGGTATGGTATCCACTGCGCCAAAGTTGACCATATCCACACAGCCGGGAGCTATGACCTGCGGGATTCCAGCTTTACTTGCGGAGTCCAGCCTCGTTGGTCCGGCTGAGAAAACGCCTCCCACAAGCTCATCTGCCCATTCGGTAGTCGTTATGTCCAGCACACCAGATATGAATCCATCAGCGATCAAATCTTCCATTGTACGTCCTCCCGTGCCTGTGCAGTGAAATACGAGAACTTCGTATCCCGCTTCCTCCATCTTTGCTCTGGCTCGATCAACGCAAGGGGTCGTATTTCCAAACATTGTGGCAGAGATCAATGGTTTTTCGTCAGGAACTTCCTCTGGTTCCGTCATGAGCATACCAGCGATAGCGCCAGCGGCATTGGCATATATCTTTCTGCTGATACGATTAAGACCAGCAACGTCAACAACTGACGGAATCACTGTGATGTCCCTTGTACCAATGTATGACCCGATGCTACTACTAGCCGCAACAGTCGAAACCATAACTTTCGGCACACCTACGGGAACGGAGCGCATACCGGCAGTAGCCACAGCAGTTCCGCCACTACCTCCCATACCGATAATGCCATCGAGTTTCCCCTCTTTATATAAGCGATCTATGACTACTTCAGCGCCTTTCGACATTATCGCCATAGCTTCGCCACGTCCCATTTTCACAACTTCCTCGATATCAGCGCCAACAGCATTTGCAACTTCGCTATTGGGTACGTCTGGCTTCAGCTTTGGCTCACCAAGTGCGCTTGCATCAATCACAAAAGTTTTAAGTCCGTGTTTTTCGATCAATTGCTTCAGATAGGCAAACTCCTCTCCCTTTGTATCCATAGAACCTATGATAACGACAGTTTTCATTGTACGCTCCTCCGCCTTATAGATCGGCACTGCCTCCGCCTTATAGATCGGCACTGTAAAAAATAAGCATCAAAAACCAAATCCAGTCAACCAAAAGATTACTCAAAAGGTTACTCAAAAACTTGTTGTTCCCAAAACATTACAAGAATCTCTACCTCCAATAAAGATTCATGACTTGAAACCTTCACTAGACTACAGGATAATACTAAAGCAAAACGAGGATGCTGGAACTCCTATCAAACCTGTCAAACACAGAAAACCTATTCCAAAGGACACTATATGCCCTATCTGCAGTGCTCATTATGATTTCATCTACTCAAATGCCACCATATCTCTAACTGATGAGCGTGGTAAGGTGCAGAAATTCAAATGCAAGTGTGGTTTCCTGTTAAGAATCGCAAACACATCACATTGTTCTGCCCTTACTGTGGACAAAGGATTGACTTCAAAGTTCATCGAAAGGAGTTTGACAAGCTAAAGTGCGTTAACCCGAAATGTGAATACAAACTGAAGACTGGATTCAGATACACCTACAGAGACTATCCCATAGCTCTGGATAATATACAACAGTATATACCAAAAGCAAAGATCAATCTGTCTGCTTCTCACTTCTCCACTGCTTCTATTGCTATGGCTTTGTTCTTCTTCATCTCTTCCCGTTATCTTCTAGGGAAGTTGCTTCCATACTTTCTGGTGTCTTCGGGTTGTCTGTTTCTCACCAATCCATCATCAATTGGGCTAATGCTATGGCGTATTGCTTCTACCCTCTATTGGATATGTTACCTGTCCACCTATCTAATATATGGGTGGTTGATGAAACATATATACTTTATGAAGGTAAATGGGGATATCTTTTCACTGTCCTTGATGGAGAACATGGCTCCATCATCGCATAACTATTCTCTAAAACACGTTCGGTTGCCAGTGCTTATGCTGTTCTGGAAAAAGCATCAAGAAGGTTTGATTTAGCCACTTGTGGTATTATAACAGTTGTCACTGACGGATTAGCTTCTTACCCTCTTGCCATACAGCTTTTACAGAACAAAGGACTGTTTCAGCACTGCAAGGTCATTGGACTCAAAGATGGGAAGGTGAAAAATCAATACATGAGATACAAGAACCTTGTTGAAAACTACTACTCAGTGCTAAAGCCATATTACTATCGCACTAGGGGATTTGGTTCTTTCGCTGGCGCTGTTACATTCTCCATTCTTTTCACCTTGTATTACAATTATCTACATCCTTCTGACAGATTTGATGATAGACCCATTATTCAGATAGAAGGTCTCAATTATTCACATCCCATCCTAGCGTGGAAGGGATTAATTGAGAAGGCTACTGCCTAATTCCATGAGTTTCAAAAGATTTTTGACTTTGGCACAGTCTCTTTATGCCCACTATTAGAAAACAATCCATAATCCATCATATCTGACTCGAAAATCCCGGTTTTGGCTCTCTAAAAATCATCCTTTTTTGCTTTATATCAATAATTGACAACCTGTATTTAGTTTGAATCCCCACTTTTCATTTTATTTTTACAATGTCCAATTTATATTTGTCCACTCGAACTACTCTATAAAATAGATTCTCCATTCTGTTCCTTCATTATTCATAGCATCCGAATTACAAGGTCAGCGTAACAGACTTTTAAGCACCTAGCTTTGCGAGATACTTCCCTATGCGACGGATAGTTTCAAGGTCGGCAATAGGTGGCACTAGATCGGCAGATGCCACTACTATTCGCCGTTCATTATGATACAGACGATATAAACCATCTATCATCACTTTAAGGTCATCCCATGTAAACGGATGAACGAACATCGCTCCCGGAAGACCACCCCAAAATACAGCATCGTAAGGTTCCATAAGTTGGGACATCTCTTCCATCGTTATATCGCCAACAGGCATCGGGGTGAGCGACTCAATACCATCCAACCCGGTGATCATCAGTCGTGGAATCAAGGCTTTGGTGGCTCCATCCAGATGTGTGACGCAATATTTACCTGTAGAATGCACCTGTGCTACACGATGCTGATAGTATTCCGCACAATAACGGTCCCAATAGCCACCGATGGTTTCCGCTGACAGGTTGTCGCAGAAGTGGCATATTTTAGATTCGACGTTAGACAGTAGCTCAAAGAAGCCGTCATTGGCATGGTCAATGACTTCCAGAGTCTTCTCTATCTCATCTTGTGCATCAGCCAACATAAAGACTGTGCCTTCGATACCGATCCAGTCAGCGAAAAGCCCCGGCAGTGGTGAGCGCGGCACAGGCGTGATAGGTACACCATAACCATTCAAAGCCGTTATCGGTTCATTTGCACTGAGATTTGGCTCGTAGCGACGGCGTGAAAATATCTCACGTACAATCGCCAACTGCGAGACTTCCGTCACGTAATACTTTGTAATAGCATAGCAGTAACTTTCTGGTAACCATCGCCAATGTTTTTCTAGTATATGTCCGTCACATTCAACTCGGTTAATAAGGACATCACCCTTTTGTTCTGACGATTCCCGAACTCCTTCTGTAGTGCAGATTACAGGTGAAGTACCTTCGGTGTAGTAAATACAGGCATCGAGTTCGATGTGCAGACGGCGCCTTCCATCAATACCTTGATACTTAGTCGGCAGTGTGCCACGTTTCTCCTCTGCTGTGATCCAGTAACCGAGGTCAGGCACCCATGGTAGGTGATCTATTGGCTGTTTCTCAAATACAGCTATTAATCTTTCACGTTGGTTCATGACTCAATCCTCCAAAAAAGGATTTGGATGTATGGACTTCATTACTTCATGTTTTCAAGGATAAAGCTTACTATCGGTTGCGGATCATCCAGACTATGGGGATGATGTTCCACTCCCGGTTTGACAATCATTTTTATGTTGCCTTCGTATTCCCTGTATTTTCGTTCAAGTATTGCAGAATTTTCTAGGAAAGGTACTGCTGTGTCGGCGTCTCCTGCAACAACTATTATGGGAATTCCTGCCTTTGCAACCTTCTCCACCTTATCCAGAGGATTCCCTGAGAATTCTTTTGCGGTACCCTCTGTTAGTCCATAAATTGCCAAACATTCTTCCCAATCTCTCGGAGAGCCTTGCCCGATGCCTTTCCCGCCGGGCCAACTATGGATATCCAGCACAGGCGCATCAAGATAAAGACATGAAACCTCATCGGGATAATCAACTGCATAATTGAAGGCATATAGCCCGCCCCTGCTAAAACCCAATATCACAGGTCTCAAATTCAAGTCATAAGGTTTCTTTATGATAAATTCATGAAATTCTTTCATCAGCTTGATGGCTTCAGGGCATCCGTACATATTACTGACATTATAATATACAAGACGCCAACCCCTTTCCAGCAAAGCCATATCAACTGATGGAAAAGCATCAAAGAACTCAGCCCTCCAAACCCATGGATTCCCAGGCATAGACATTTTTGGCAAGACAACTATCACTTCTCTGTCCTGAAATAGGAAATCATGTCTTTCATACCCTTTCCATAGTGTTTTTGTCAATGTTGGGATAATATCCTCTTTCACCATATTGTTAATTTTCCTTTCAATTGTTGCATCAAAGCTATTATTATGTGTATGGAGATTAATTCATGCGACCCAGTTCCGCGTCAACTGCTTGTATCAAAGCCCTTATATAACCCAAGCAATATGACTCCTCATGATTACGCCCACCCTCTGTGTTCTGACCATGAAGCAAGTGATCTGGAACAACGATACCGTTGAAATTAACCTCTCCCAATGCCTTCATAATCTTATACATATTAAGATAACCGTTATCTGGAAAAGTTTCGTAGAATTCAGGTAATGTTGAACTTACATTCCTGAAATGTACTTGATAAATGTGACCTCTGGAGCCAAGCTCATAAATAGCCTGAACCAAATCCTCTCCTTTTCCAGATGAATCGAGCATTTCTCCCCAACACCCTGTGCAGAAAAGCAAACCCGAATAAGTGCTGTGATCGCTGATCTCCATTGCCCGTCTGAAAGCTGTCCGGCTGCGAAATATCTGTGCAACCCCAGAATATGTGGCTGGTGGGTCATTGGGATGAAGTTGTAACCTCACTCCGGAATCTTCCGCAACCGGAAGAACCTGTTTTATGAAATATTCATAATTGTCCCACAATTCTTCATCTGTATATATGTGTTCAAAAAAATTGGGACAGTCCTTCACATCCTCCATGTTGACATATCTGGAAACACAACCACGACATTGGGTAGTAGAGTTCCTATTTGAAGGAAAACCTTTGTAATTCCATACATAGGTTGTAGTATCAATGCCTGCTTTGCCAAGGTCTTGTATGAATCTCTGGTAGAATTTTATTTCCTCGTCACGACCGGGGAGAGCAAGGGACGATTCAATCATGACATATTTATCATTAGTCATGATCTCGAATACCTTGAGTCCGGCATCTTCAACTTTATGGCGTATATCAATAATGTCCTGATATGAGCTTTGGCTACTTGGTATTCGGATCTCCAGATATTCAACCCCCATCTGTTTCAGAAAGTTGAATCGCTGTTCATTAAGATTATTGATGCCTTGATGACTCACACCAAGTTTAATCCCTGTTGCAGACCATTTATTTCCTTTCATCTCCGATTTCGGCAAGGATACCCCTGCCTTCAGGCATGGGGAGGAATTGCCTTTCTCCTTTCTATTAGAATTGTTTTACGTTGCTCTAACACTTTTACCTTTTTATAACCAACACCTGCGTTTACCATTGTTCCGTCAAGTAAACGTATATCAAAACTACCACTTAAACGCCTACCAAAAACAAAACATTCTTGATCGTTATATTTTACTTTGTCAAATAACCTAAACCCAAATACGATAAAGGGCGATTGGTTTAACTTTCTTACTCCACCTTTATTGATGGTATTTTTATGTATTTGTCTATTTTGACATCTTACTTTCTTATAGAAATACCATGTATCTAGCCCTTTAACTGTTGGATTACCAGCGATACATAAAGCGTCTGTCCTATGAATCTTCGGTAGCTTGTTAGTTATCCTTGTGTTTTTTGTTATATAACCATAAGTCATCTTCACATTAGGATATTTCTCTTTAAGCGTATTGTAAAAAGCCCACCGCATAATACCCATAAAAGCTGGGTCTTTGAATATCGTACCTCGCTTAATCTTTAACTTTATATCGCCGTCATGGTGTTTTTTATGGCACGTTTCACACAAAGTAATCAAATTATTTGGTGCGTCTCCGCCTGTCTTTCTGCTTTCTATATGATGAACGTTCAAGATTTTGTCTTTACTTTTGCCATTGCATAACTGGCACGTATGATCGTCACGATATAAGACATATTCTCTTACATTAAAAAAATCTAGTTGCTCTCCTTGTTGATATTCTATGCCTGATATATCAGGATTATTTATCTTCTGTATATCAAACTGTGCTACCTCAACTATAATATTGGTTATCGGCAATATCTTGTGTATCTTGTCAACCACCGTCAAATAGAGCAAGTTCTCGACGGGGTTATTGACAATCATTTTTCCTCTCTTATGATTATAACAAATATCCAATAAAAATGATATGGTAGCTTAAGCAAGTTTAAAAAATGATGTTAAATTTTTAAGAATAGAACGCGGATGACGCGGATCAGGCGGATTTGCGCGGATCGAAATAAATAAAGAAAAATCCGCGAAAATCCGTTTAATCAGCGTCATCCGCGTTCTATTCCTAAAGTTTAAAAAGGTTTCTTAAAATTGCTTATACTCAGTTATATAAAAAATGCTTTATTTTTGATAGAACAAAATATACATGGTATACTTTCATTGAAATACAGTGTCAAAATAGCATTTTTCAACGATTACGATTAAAAATACTAAAATTTTTGTTTACAAAAGCATTTAAGTTTGTTAAACTAATAAAAAATATTTTTAGATAAAATATTGATCGAAGTTACAATAAAGTCTATTATAGAAGGGGGGGTTGCGTTTAGTTGGATTATACATACTAATGCAAAGGTTTAATTAGGGGATTTTATCAAACGAGTTATTCACGTTTTAGTACGTGAAGCTCAAAGTGTAGCAAAGTTGGAGGGTCTTATGGGAGTAGGATTGTTACTTATAATAGTAATTGGTATAAGTATTATCGGTCTCCTTGCTGCATTTCTGTTAGCAAAATGGGTCCTTAAAAGGGATACCGGCAGCGCAGCTATGCAGGAAATATCGAATGCCATAAAAGAAGGCGCAGAAGCCTTCGTAAAACGGCAGTTCAGGACTATTATAATACTTGCGGCAGTAGTTGCCGTTGTCCTGTTCATCGGTTATGGATTACTCAGAGAATCACGAACTTTTGATCCTGTCAATTCTTCTATCGGATTGGCGTTCTGGATCACCTTGTCGTTTGTACTGGGTGCTATATGCTCATTGATTGCCGGATACATCGGAATGTGGGTTAGTATCCGAAGCAATATCAGGTCTGCGGCTGGTTCTATGAAAGGAGTCAACGAGGGACTTCAGGTCGCCCTTAGAGGCGGAGCGGTTTCTGGTTTGATGGTCGTAGCAATGAGTCTTTTAGGAGTAGGCGGGCTTTTCGCTCTTGTTAAATATACCACAAGCGTTGAGCCGACACAAATACCGTTTCTTATCGTAGGTTATGGATTTGGCGCATCATTTGTCGCTTTGTTTGCACAACTTGGTGGTGGTATTTATACCAAAGCCGCTGACGTTGGAGCAGACCTTGTTGGAAAAGTAGAAGCTGGCATTCCAGAGGACGATCCAAGAAACCCCGCAGTTATCGCTGACCTCGTTGGAGATAACGTTGGAGACTGCGCAGGTCGTGGTGCTGACCTTTTTGAATCCACTGCCGCTGAAAACATAGGCGCAATGATATTAGGCGCATCAATGGCTACGCTGATACCCAACGTAAATCCTTTGTGGGTCATTGGCGTTATGATGTTCCCGTTGATTGCTCGTGCTTTTGGAATTATCGCTTCTATAATCGGAATTATTTCGGTTAAAGTCAAAGGCGATGAAGACCCAATGAAATCACTCAACAGGGGATATTACGTAGCGGTCGTTTTGGCAATGATAACTTTTGGGTTTGCAAGCTGGTGGCTTCTTAACCCAGCAGGTGCTCCTAACGCATGGTGGCATTTCTTCCTTTGCGGGATCGTCGGAGTTTTAACATCTGTGGCATTTGTCTATATCACCCAGTATTATACAGAATACAAATATAGACCAACGCTCTCTATTGCGGAGGCAAGTAAAACCGGTCCTGCTACGAATATTATCGCTGGATTATCCGTAGCTTTTGAGACCCCGGCTCTGCCAATACTCACTATCTCGGTTGCGATACTTGCATCGTTCTTTTTAGGCAAATCTTCTGGTATGGAGAATATTCCCGGCATAACAGATCCTGAAAAAATGAAACATGCCGCAGGATTCTTTGGCACAGCAGTCGCCACTATGGGAATGCTTGCAACTGCCGCTTATATCCTTGCAATGGACACATTTGGTCCAATAGTAGATAACGCTGGTGGAATTATCGAAATGAGCCAGCAACCAGAGGAAGTCCGAGCAAAAGCTGACAGACTCGATGCAGTCGGAAATACGACAAAGGCGCTTACTAAAGGTTACGCTATTGGTTCAGCCGCTCTTGCCGCATTCTTGTTGTTCAATGCCTATCTTGATGAGGTCAAGAACTATTTAGGCGCAGATAAAGTCATGCCCGTAGACATAACTATTCCCGAAGTATTTGTTGGTGCATTACTCGGTGGAATGTTGGTTTTTCTATTCTCTGGTCTTGCTATCAAAGCGGTGGGTAATGCAGCGCAATACGTTATTTCTGATGTCCGAGCTCAATTCAAAGAGAAGCCGGGAATACTTCTGGGAACCGAGAAACCAGATTACGGTCGTACCGTTGACATCGTGACGAGAGGCGCACTGAAGCAAATGATCCTGCCCGGTCTGCTTGCGGTGCTTATGCCCGTTGCGGTCGGCGTCATATTCAGGCTTATGGGAAAAGGTCCCGAAACAGTTGCTTCTTTTCTTATGATCGGTACAGTTGTTGGTATTCTCGTCGCCATATTCCTTAACAATGGCGGTGGTGCATGGGATAACGCTAAGAAATTCATCGAAACCGGTCAATTCGGTGGGAAACGTTCTGACGCTCACAAGGCGGCAGTCGTTGGTGATACTGTTGGAGACCCATGCAAAGACACAGCAGGTCCATCACTGCACGTTCTGATCAAACTGCTTTCGACAATTACACTGGTTCTTGCCCCATTATTCATTGGCTAGAAACCAGCAAAGTTCTCTTATTGGGACGGTATTTTTACCGTCCCTTTTTTTGTTTTTTTCTATTGATTATGCGACTTTTTCAGTTAGTTGAGGAATAATCATAATTCATGAAAAAACACGGAGACACTGAGGCACCGAGAGGAGAGGTAAATGATTCTACTGGTCAACCGAATTAATTTTTATAATAATAGCACACGGAGTTGAACTCTCATCTCTCAACACTTGATTTCTTTGTCACTGATCACTATTTTAATCCGTGCTGATCCGTGTGCTATTTCCTAAATATTTAATCCCTCACCTTTCCTCTTCGTGCCTCCGTGGTTTTTTTGAATTGAATGTTTAATATTACATTAATTCATTTTCCACTTCGACGATTGATTCTTCGATAATATCCATGCCTTTTTCTGCCACATCTTCGGGCATGATGATCGGTGGACTCATGCGCAATATGTGTCCTGCGGGAATCCACGCCAGACCTTTTCTGAAAGCCCTTTGGTAGATGAGTTTGCCCGCTTCATCAAAAGGTTCTTTCGTTTTCTTGTCTTTTACGAGTTCAACACCCATCAGACAGCCTTTGACTCGTGTATCACCGACAATAGCGTATTTTAATGTCCAATCAGCCATGCGTTTTTCAAACAGATCGCCTAATTCCATAGCATGATCAAGCAATCCTTCTTCCTCGATAACCTCTATGCTGGCAAGTGCAGAGGCGCAAGCCATCGGATTACCACCATAGCTTGTAGATGCGCTTATCTTATCCACAGCATCCGCATAAGGTTCTCTGACGACCATAGCAGTGACAGGGAATCCGTTACCCAATCCTTTTCCCAGTGTAACAATATCAGGCAATGTATCCCAGTGTTCCATGCAGAGATATTTACCGGTACGACCCATACCAGTTAAAACCTCGTCAGCAAAGAGGAGTATTCCACGCTCATCAAGAAATTTCCTTAGTTTCGGAAAAAAATCATCAGGCGGCATGATGCTTCCCGCCCATCCTTGAATCGGTTCCAAAACGAATGCAGAAATCTGTCCTGTTGTGCCTTCTTTAATAAAAGTATCAAAGTAATCTAGGTATTTGTCTGTATCAATTGAACCATCAATTTTTGTCCAGAGCGGACGATAGGCATCAGGTCTTGGAACCATGTAGAATCCCGGTGCCCTTAGACCATAAAGAGGATTCATACGTGCAAGGCTGACAGCGTGTCCTGTCTTGCCATGAAAATCCATAAAACAACTGATGAATTCCTGCTTACCTGTTATTGCCCGACAGGTGCGCAGACCAGCTTCAACCGCAGTTGTACCACTGTCGTATAACTGTATACCATTAAGATCACCGGGTAGAACTTCCGCAAGTTTTTCCAATAACTCAACTTTTATACGAGTCGTAAAATCGTGAGCGTTCATCAACTGATGTGCGCTTTTTGCGATAGCTTCAGAGATTTTGGGGTGGCAATGACCAAGTGTTGTGACGTATATACCGCTTGAAAAATCAATGAATCTGTTACCGTCAACGTCAGTGAGAGTACAGCCTTTACCACTTTCAAATGCTACTGGAAACAATTTCACCTGACCCGATAGCCCTTTAATATATTTACTAGCACGGTTGTGCAGTTCTACGCTTACAGACCCCGGTAGTGTTTCTGTTTTAATATATGGGTATTGATTCAAATCAATTTCATATTTAGATGGATCGTATATTCCCATTTTTTACCTTCCTAAGAGTTCTTCCTATAATTATTGAATCTTTTTATCTCTCTTTCAATCTGAATATCCCTAGCTTATGAGCATTAAATAATTAATCGGGTAATAACTAAACGACTTTAAGAACCCTTTTTAAACTTTAGGAAATAGAACGCGGATCAGGCGGATTTGCGCGGATCGAAATAAATAAAGAAAAATTCGTGAAAATCCGTTTAATCCGCATCATCCGCGTTCTATTCCTAAAAATTTAACATCATTTCTTAAACTTGCTTTAAATTCGGGGGCTAGGGGTTGTTTTTAGAACGTTTATGTATTTTTTAACGATTATAAACCAAATAATTTGAAATAGATACTCCTAAATATCATCTACCTTTAAGGATACCCCAAGTTTTTGGCAGTTTACCATGTGGTGAGACAGATAATTGCTCTGGTTGCCAATCTTCTGGAGTATATTCTTCTATTTCTGCAATAACGCCGCGCTCTACTTGCATTGCACCTCCAATAGCATAGATTTTTCCATTAACCACGCTAGTAGATAAACCTGACCTTACATTAAGCATGTCTGTTTTCTTTGTCCACATATCTGCTAATGGATCATATACCTCTACTGCCGAAAGAGCAAAATTACCATTACTAGACCCCCCAATAACATATATTTTTTCGTTTATCACACTAGCAGATAAATCTTGTCTGGCTATTGGCATATTGGCTTTGGTTGTCCATTTATTCGTTTCCGGGTCATACTCCTCTACAATTGCAGTGCTTCCACCATTCATATTTGGAAGTCCGCCAATGGCATATATTTTGCCATTCACTGCACCCATTGCGAAAACACATCTGCTTGTTGGCATATCCGCTTTCTTTGTCCACATATCTGTCGCAGGATCATATTCTTCAAACGCAGATGTAGTTGTGGTTGGACCTGTCACACCTCCACTTGCATAAATCTTGTTATTCAATACACAACTCGCTAAAGCTGACCTTGGGGTAATCATACTTGCTTTTTTTGTCCATTTATCAGCTACTGGATCATATTCATCCACTTTGGCGGCAAGTTCCATCGGTGTTCCATTATTCCAGCGAATCCCGCCGATAACATAGATTTTTCCATTCACTACACTGGCAGTCAGAGCGGTTCTTGCAACTGGCATATCAGTTTTCTTTGTCCATGTGTCAGTTGCGGGGTCATATTCTTCTAATGTGGAGAGAGAGGTAACTACACCATCTCCTACTCCCCCAAAAGCATAAATTTTTCCGTTTACTGCACAGGTGGACAGATAATATCTTGGGGTTGGTATATCTGCTCTTTGTACCCATTCTCCACCTTCAACTTTTGGAACCATAAAGAAAGCATTTTCATTAGGCTGTTTTGGCTCTCCGCCTTTGCCTTTTCCCATCTTGTCTGATAAGATTGCCATACTAGAAGTCTTAACTATATCAACAGGGATTTCACCAACTTTCAGTACCTTTGTCTCACTTGGAAGCACTGAATATACATTGGCGCCGATCTGACTGAACCATGACACATACGGATTAAGGCTCATAATTGTAATTATGATCCCCGTTGCCAATGATAATCCCCATGGCAACCCCTTTATCGTTGATACGGGATTTATCTTTATATTCTTAACTGTCTCAACAATACGGAACGTGAAAGTAGCTGTTAGCTTTTGCTGACTATAAGCTGTACCCATCATAGCAAGTACCTCCCCTCTGAATTGCTCCCTTGCTCTACTAAGCCTTTTTCTGACGGCAGTTGGAGACGTACCAAGCGCCTTTGCAATCTCCACGCTGTCCATCCCGCCGAGGTAGTAGAGTACCAAAACTTCACGATAATCTTTGGGTAGCGAATTCAATGCCTTATGGATGTCCTCATTCACTATGTCATCTTGATAGACTGCCATTGATGGATCCGACAATATTCTCTCTATTTCTTCTGGACTTTGATCTTCAATGAATTCTGAATCAGGACGGTTGGATTTTGCTCGTAGCCAGTTTCGGCAGTAATTGTAGGATATAGAGTAAAGCCACCAATGAAAGTCGTCACGTTGTTTCAATGTGCGCAGACTACTATATGCCTTAATGAATATCTCTTGCGTTATATCCTCAGCATCGTGGAAATTGTGAACTTTTGAATATACTAATGCGTATATGCTTGCTCTATACTTATCTACCAGCATTCCAAAAGCTTCTGGCTCACCGTTGAGGCATCTATTGACGATCTTTCCATCACCTGTAAGCATCTCATCGCTCCCTTGTAATTTCCTATCATAATTAAGAGACACGTCAGAAGGTGAAAGTGTGACAGAAAAATATTTATTCTTCAGATTTTAGTGTGGGAATAAAACTTGCATAGCAAAACATAAGCGGAATAGCACAGCTTTAGCTTGCGATTATCATACACATTAATTATTTAATGTTCATAAGCCATGCTATTCCATCAAATAAGTAAGTTATTTAATCATGAATCCTAAGCAACTTTAAGAAACCTTTTTAAACTTTAGGAAATAGAACGCGGATAAACGCGGATCAGGCAGATTCGCGCGGATCGAAATAAATAAAGAAAAATCCGCGAAAATCCGTTTAATCCGCATCATCCGCGTTCTATTCTTAAAAATTTAACATCATTTTTTAAACTTGCTTAAACAATTAAATGATTTTGTGATTGAACTATTAATGACTTGCCTTTAAGCTTCCCCAAGTAGTCGTCAAACTGCCAGTGCTATTTACAGCAGTCGAAATTCCGCCCATATCTTTGTTTACTTCTGCCAATGTTAATGCTCTATTATATAGAGCAAATTCGTCAACTGTACCAGTGGTGTCTCTTGCAATCTCCAACGGTTCTGCTGTATCAGGTACCTGTTTTACAGGAGATGTGGCTTTTGATTTTTCAACACCGTCTATATAGAGTATCAGATCAGTTCCATTAAAAACTGCGGCTAGATGAAACCACGTTTTCAGAGCAAAAGAGCCTGCGGGAGTTATAGCTCTGGAAGCTGTGGAGAATATCCCAAAGTATATTTGCTGATCACTCCATGGTTGTATTAGATAGCTTAATTGGTCCCAGGATTCACCTTTATCAATTAATCTTGTGGCTTGATGGGTGTCCATTTTTACCCACATTTCGATAGTGAGTGCTTTCATACCGTCAAGTAATGCGTTGTCTGGAATTTGAATTTTGGTTCCACTTACAAACTCCAAGCCTTTACCCTTTTTAGCGTCAACCCACTTAAAATCTTTGCCGACAATCTTTCCATCAAGTTTATTTGGAGATAAGTCTTTAACAGTATCTCCATTACCTTCATCCATAGGCATATATAAGATTAGATTTGGGTCTTTTGCCATAGCAAGAGTAACAATAAGCACTAAACTCAAAAGAACAGAGAAAACCATTGTGTATATTAGCTTTTTCATAATAACATCCTCCATTACGGTAAAGTTAAAATTTACTACTATACAAATATTAGCACAATTCTATCTATAACTCAACACAATTCTCACTTTTTAACGATTAAAGAAAAATATGGATTTTCTATTGTTTTGACAGCAAATGTCTGTTAGAATACCCATGCCTTAATTCAGGGATGATTCATTTTTCATAAAAATTAAGGTAACAGTTTAATGAATGAGATCACAGGTTGGATTGAAGATTGGAAGATTCAGAGATCATGTTTGATAATGGGTCTTAAATCCTAGAATCTTATGGAGGGAACAAAAATGACACGTTTAACAGTAATAGTTAGTTTTATTATCATTGTTTTGATAATAGCAACCCCAAGCTATGCCAAAATTGACCAAAAAACCGTTGTAGGAATGTGGCTTGTTGATGAAGGCGATGGTAACATAACTAAAGATTCTTCAGTGAGTGGTAATGATGGGGAGATTAATGGGGCTAAATGGGTTGACGGTAAGATCGGCAAATCTCTGGAATTTAACGGAACCAATAATTCTGTTAGCTGTGGCAAAAATCGTAACGTATTCGATACTACGGATGCTATGACGGTTTCTGCATGGCTAAAGACTCCACAACCAACAAAAAACTTTCAGATGTTTGTAACTCATGGCATGGCTGTATGGGAATTAAGATGTAATGCAGGTTCTGGAACGGTGCATTTCTGCGCTCAAGTTAATAATGTTTGGATAGATCAGACCAAGTATAGTACTAAAACAGTTTTATTGCCTGATACATGGTATCACGTAGCTGGAACATTTGACGGTAAAAGAGTTACGACATGGCTTAATGGTGTTGATGATGGTAGTTTTGACGCATCTGGCACTATTGCTTCTTCAAAAAATCCGATAAATTTCGGAAAAAGAGTTGAAGACGACAACAACTACTTTTTCATGGGAAACCTTGACGAAGTCGCAATATTCAACGTAGCACTTGATGAAGTAGGTATAAAAGAAATCATGAAGGGACTTTCCGCATCTTTTGCTATTCAGGCTTCTGGTAAACTCTCTACCACATGGGGAAATATGAAGAGCAACCAGTAATTCAAACACAATTATCGAGTTACTCTTCTTTCAGATATATAGAGTCTATGGGTACATTTAATGAATATTAATTGACCCATAGACTTATTGATCAATTAATCCCACTTAATGACTATCTCTCGTTTTGTTTCAGATGAGGCATAGATAGCATCAAGAATCTTCATCATTCGTACACCGTCTTCTGCTGAACTGATAGGAGTCTTTTTTTCCAGAATACATTCTGCGAAATGCTCGAATTGTGAGATACCTTTCAGGCTTTTTGGCTCAATGTCAATCATAGTTCCATTGCTCTCCGTCCAGATCGTTAATGGGCTGATATTTGCGCCTGCCTTTGTTCCATAAATTTCTGAATATTGGCGTTCAGAAGAGCAATTCTGCGCCCAGCTTACTTCCACAGCCATAGTTGCGCCGTTATCGAATCGTATGTATGCAGAGGCGAAATCTTCTACGTCAAATGTACCATATTTTGAGTATTCAGGAAATCCCTGAACAACAGAACCAGCGACAGCGACAGGTTTTGGGCAACCCATCATATACATAGTCATATCTATGACGTGGACTCCAAGATCAATCAACGGACCTCCGCCAGATAGCTTTTTATTGGAAAACCAGCCACCCACACCCGGAACACCTCGACGACGCACCCATCCTGCTTTGGCAAAATATATATCCCCAAATTCACCGCCATCAACATATTTCTTTATCATCTGCACATCAGCACGATAACGGTTGTTGAAGTGCAGCATCAGTATCAGCCCTTGCTTTTTGGCAGTATCGAGCATCTCCTGACCTTCTCCCGCATTAAGAGCCATCGGTTTTTCTACCAAAACGTTCTTGCCGGCGTTCAGGGAGTCTATACTGATTGACTTGTGCAAATAGTTAGGTACTGCTACGGTCACTGCATCCAATTCTTTGAGTGCAAGGAGATCGTTATAATCACTAAAAGTATTCTCGATACCATAATGATTCTTGCAATCCTTCAAGCGATTTTCGTCAAGGTCTGCGAGTCCGATAACCTTTACATTAGGCGCTTTCAGATAGCCTTCCAGATGATAACGTCCCATTCCAAGACCAATAACACCAACGTTTACTATTGTTTTCTTTTTGCGTGGCATAATTCCTCCCAATTAAAAAAATTTGAATCACACTCTTTACTCTCAATCAGCAATTATAGAATAGATATACTACTAATGTCAATATAACATCGTTTATGAGTCTGATCCAAAATTCTGGTAAAAGAAAACATTGGCTATAAATCGAAGTATCTTGACAAGATCAGATGATTTAATGTATACTTAGTTGCGATATTTATAGGATTTATCCATCTTTCTAGCCTTCTGAGTTGCCCACAATTTTTCTTCCGAGACTCCTTAAAATGGGAAAAACTACGACAAAAACAATCTTGTTAGTTGATGAAGATGATGATCTGAGAGAGTCCATAGCTTACGCTCTTGCAGAGGAAGGATATAATACTATCCCTGTGGATAACGAGGAAAGGGCGTTAAACTTTCTTAATAATGGACAGATCGATCTGGTTATAACGGCACTAAACGCTCCCAACATTGATGGGATGAAACTCCTGAACATCACTAAAGAAAAACATCCCGAAACTGATGTGATAATAGTTTCAAATTCTCAGAGCGTTGAAATGACTGTAAAAGCCATAAGAGCAGGGGCTTATGACCTGCAAACAAAGCCGATCAACATAGATAAACTAAAAATATCAGTTGGAGAAGTTTTGAAGAACCGCATCATTCTAGCTGAAGATATAGGAAGTCCTCATCCTCTCGATAGTAAATATGGTTTAACGGGTTTTGTCGGAAGCTCAGAGAAAATGCAGAGAGTATATAGAACCATAGCCAAAGTCGCTCCTGCAATGATGACAGTTCTAATAGTAGGCGAAACCGGAACCGGAAAAAACCTTGTTGCCCGTGCAATACACTACAATAGCCAGCGTAAAGATAAGCCTTTTGTTGAATTGAGTTGTGCGGCATTGCCAGAAAGTATTATAGAAAGTGAGCTTTTTGGTCATGAACGAGGTGCGTTTACGAATGCAATCGGCAGAAAGAAAGGACGTTTTGAGACAGCCAACAGCGGAACATTATTTCTCAACGAAGTATCGGACATCAGCCCTTATACACAGGTAAAACTCCTGAGAGTGCTGGAAGATAAAGAATTTGAGCGCGTAGGCGGAATGGAGACCATCAATGTTGATGTTAGGCTGATCGCCGCTACGAATAAAGACCTTGAACAAGCTATCGAGGATGGAAAGTTCAGAGAAGACCTTTATTACAGGCTTCATGGAGTTATTATTGACGTTCCCCCATTACGTCAGCGCAAAGAAGATATACCTCTTTTGGTAGAAGCTTTTATCAGAGATGCTAATCATCTTAACAAGCTAGAAGTCAAAGGGATCACTGATCAGGCGATGCAGTTCTTGATTGAGTACGATTGGCCCGGTAATGTGCGGGAACTTAGAAACTGTATTGAAGGTATGGTGGTAATGACAAAAAGATCATCTTTAGGTATGAATGATTTGCCTAAGTATATAAGACGGGCAGGAGATGATAAATGGCAAGTTGACATTCACGTTGGTATGTCAGCCCGAGATGCAGAAAAGGAACTTATAGCTGAAACGCTGAAATATACAAATAACAACAAAGCACTCGCTGCAAAGATTCTTAATATGGGGCTTAGAACGCTTTTCCGAAAGGTCAAAGAATATGATATTAGTTAAACACTCATAGATAATTTAGCCACAGATGAAACACTGATTTTCACGGATAGAAGAAAAGATACAGGATACAAGATAGTGAGTAGTATCCTGTATTACGTATCTTCAATCTGTGTCTATCTGTGTTCATCCGTGGCTAATAAAAAATAGATTCAGGAGGTTACAAATATGTTAAAAGGTATTCCTTATGAGATTTCACCTGAACTTATGTATGCTCTCATGAGTATGGGGCACGGTGATGAGATTGTGATCGCAGACGGAAATTTCCCTGCGGCAAGTAACGCTCAAAGACTTGTCAGGGCTGACGGAATTGATGGCTGTACTATTCTGAAGGCAGTAATGCAATTCTTTCCGTTGGATACTTTCGCTGAAGATCATGCGGTAGTAATGGCAGTAAAAGACCCTAATGCACCTGAACCACCGATATGGAGTGAATTTCGTAAAATATTGAATAGTGCAGAAGGTCGAGAAATTAAACTGACGCCTATTGAACGATTTGAGTTTTACGCTAGATCAAGGAAGTCTTACTGTATTGTCGCCACAAGCGAAAAGGCTTTGTATGCTAACATTATCCTGAAAAAAGGCGTTGTCAAATAATCTATCCAATTAGAGATTTATAGGTTGGGTTGAGGAACGAAACCCAACTTACTATTTGTAACATTAAAGCTCTATCTGTTGAGTCTCATTACTTCGACCCAACCTACAATTAGTCTGAAAAAGTCGTGTAAATTAGCGGATAAAAGATATTCTTATTTCGGCAAGGGTGCTAATGATATTGACCAGCACTTTATCATAACAGGCTTATTGAGTGATTCTTGCAATTTTTTTGATAAGCCAGATGGTTTTGGCGAACCTGAACGGGCTAACACGATGATCTTGCCATTGTTTAGCCAGACAATTTTTTCAATGATTTCTTTTGAAGAGAGCAATTGAATACGCTTCCAATTCACTGTATCTAATATCCAGATTTTGCGATTTATACCCATAGAATCATCTTCCTCTACAAATGCGAGATACCTCCCGTTTGCTGACCATGCTATGCTTTCGCAGTGTTCAAAAGTCTCTACTACATGGCTCTCTCCATCAAGTAGTGTGGCTAAGTGAACCTGCTTATCTAGATTTTCATTAGCCTCTTTGGAAGAATGCTCCTGCGTTACATAAGCTATCTTTTTTCCATCTGGTGAGAAAGCTAAGTCTTTTGTTTTCCATGCACGTACAGACAATTCTTTTATCAATCCACCTGATACCTTTAATACCGCTACCCTTGTAAATTTGTCGTTATAGTGATACCCATCAAGCCCTATTGCGATACGTGAACCGTCTTTTGACCACATCGGGGGCGTAAGACCTGCATTGTATCCATAAGCTATGTAAGATTCCTGACCTTTGATACTAAATTCGGCTATTTTCTTCTCGGCGTCAGTATCTAACCTTCGGACCCAGAGAGTAGTTGCCTTATTACCTCTGCGTATAAAAACTATTTCATCGCCCTTCGGTGATATAGATGGAGCCTCACCTATGGTTACTTTTCTTAGACCTGTACCGTTAAATCTTGCCATCCAGATTTGTCTTTCTGCTCCAGACATGTTTTCAAAAACGAACCATCCTCCATCTCCTGACCATGTAACATTTGAGTTAAAAAATGAACCGTCAGAGACCCATTTAGATTCACTACCATTACCAGAAGCACTCCATATACTCTGAGCCATCCAATAGATATTACTATAAGTAACATTCGCAAAATATGCTATGTCTGCGCCATCTGGCGACCATGATATTGTCTCTGCCTCTTTAGGTAAATTTATGCTATTCAAATCTTTGATTAAAGACACATTTACCAACAGATCATTTATCCATTTTACCCTTATGAAATTCTCCGCATTAATCCATCCTGTTCGACCATTCGGCAATTTCACCTGAAACCAGCTTGCGGTAGTGTCCAGATACCAATTTCCAGACTTTTTATTAACTATAGGCAGAAGAGTCCCTTCATTAAGACTGACTATTTTTGTACCAGATGATTCATCAGGTTGTTCGTATACATCAACTCTATCACGAGTTACAACACCATCATTTGACGTTGAGTTATAAGTTGCATCCTGAGACTTTTTCATATTCTCAAAAGCATAGACATAACCATCTCGTGATCCGATAAATAGTTTACCATCCGCAATCGCTGGCGAAGAATCTACCCAACCATCGGTTTCAAAATTCCAGACCTGACGATGTGATGATGTATCGAAGGCATATATCTTTTTGTCACGAGAGCCTATGTAGGCAAAACCGTTAGCGATTGCGGGCCAACTCTCTGTGCGAAGTATTACTTTCTTCCATGCTGACGCCCTGTTATATGCGTCAATTGGTAAAAATTCTCCATTGACACAGGCATATTCAACTCCACCGATGCTTATTCTTGCTCGTTCATCACCCTCTTTCTTTCCAGTAAGGGCATTAAGAATGTATATTTTATTTTCATAACATCCGACGTATATCTTGTCTGAATAGGCTACAAGCGGAGAGTTTATCCATCCATCAACCTGAAACTCCCATTTTTTCGTACCGGTAGATGCATCGAGTGCGTATACCTTGAGATCCCTTGTGCTAAAATAAACGTTACTTCTGTATATAGTGGGCGCAGTGGTAATTTTATTTCCAGCCTCAAACACCCATTTTATTCCCCAGCTATCAGCATTAAGGGCGTATAATCTATGATCATCAGAACCGACGTACACAGTTCCATTTGCTACCACAGGGCTTGAATTAACATTACCACCTGTCTTGAATTTCCAGAGAAGAGATAACGGTGGATGAAGTTTTTTATCAGGGCTTAATCCGCGATATGCAAGGTCGTACATAAACATTTGCCAATCGCTTGAGCCTTTTTGAATAGAATTCTGTGAAGAATTTGACATGCTCTCTGAATTGGCTTGGGAAGTGGAATTTGGTTTGTTATCTGTTTGACGCTGTGTCTGTTGATCTTTACCGCATGCAGAGAATAGAATCATCAAGGAGATCAATAAACTAATGAATAAACGCATTTCTTTCCTATTGTATACGAGTTTTTCAGTTAGCTTGTTAAATTGTCAATTAAATTCACAAAACAAGCTGCAGAGGCATATTGCAATATGCCTCTACTTCCGCCATTTTTGCCCATAACGGAAAAAGCCATAAACAGTCTTGTAAACCCATAGACCTATTGACTTATGGATTACTTTTTGGCATTTCTTTGATCATGTAATCAGTGACTGATGTTTCGTTTTCTTTCAGAGATCTGCCAAAATCTTTAGCTTCTCCTGACGTGCCGAATTTACCGATGTATATGTGATATACCTTTTTATCACCAACCATTTCGGAGCGTATTTGCGGACTATATCCAGATGCTTTCAGCGATTTTATAAGTTCATCAGCATTATCTCTGGAGGCAAAAGTTCCTAATTTAACAGTATATTCCGATACCATGCCTGTATTTTCAGATTCTATCGAAGATTCCTGTGGTGATTTTAGTTGTATTACTGTATTTGGTGGTTTAATACTCACAGGCGTCTGTGTTCCCCCGGTCTTTGGCGCAATTATCGTTGTAATAGGAGGAGTCGAAACCGATTTTGTCGCTGTCATTGCTGGAGATTGCATTGTAGCAACCGGAGCCACTTTTTTTATCACTGGTGGACGGGGTGGTTGAGGAGGTTTATACTCGATTAATGGCATAATTTTCGGCACCAAAACTTTAACCAATTGGACGGGCAATGAACTGGTGAATCTATACTGTTCGGCTTCATCACCTTGCACATAAGCAGTTAAGGTTCCGAAGAATCGATCCCCGATCAAGAAAACAAAAGTTGCGGTTCGGCTCATGACCTTAGAATCAATAAGTTTTCCTCCGGCTCCGTAAATATCACGACGGTTATCGCCTGTACCGGTCTTTCCGCCCACGGGGACCTCAGTTCCATTAGTTCTCTTGAAGGCTTTATATAATCGTATCCCGGTTCCATTTTCCACAACGTTGATAAGTGCCTTCTTCACGATTACTGCGATCTCAGGTGCAATAACCTGTTCGCCCGCATTTTTGTCAATTGTCATTACAGTCTCATAAGGAGTATCTTTAGCAAATTCAAGCTTCTGCATCTTTACACTTGGGTATCGAATCCCTTTATTCTGTATGATACCCATTAATTCAGCCAATGCCGCTGGTCTGTCTCCAGAGACTCCAATAGCAGTCGCATAAGACGGAGTTAGATAATCAAAAGGATAACCGAGACGCTTCCATGCTTTGTGAATCTCCTGAAAAGCCTCGATTTCGATAAGAGTACGGATTCTAATGTCTTGAGCATGTTTTCTACTCGTCTTAAACAGCCAAGAGTAAACTGCCTGACGTTCCTCTGCACTTTCTTTTTTCAGATCATTAAAAGGTGCACTGGGATGTTGCGTCAGATATTCTACTGTCCACAACTCAAGAGGATGAAGTCGTGCAATGTAACCTCTATCGGCTAGATTGAATCTGGATTTAGAATATTTGTCATATAAATCACTTATATCCTCACTGTCAAGGCTTTTTCCAGATTGTGACTGCATAAATGCTGTAAATTCAGCAATGGGTGCATCTGGTCTTATGGAACGAAAAACGACAGCCAGTCTTGGAAGCGTAGGATTAATGTCATTTACGATTGTATCAAGCAACTCCGGCATTTTTTTATTTTTGTATTTGTTGTAAAATCTAGTCAGGAATATCAGACCTTCCTTATCTGCAAAACGTCTGAGATATTCTATTCGCATAGGGCTATTAGGATCCTCAAGGACCCTAGCAGTTGAGCCGGGAACCTGATAAGTGTAGTAGTTGACTATATCCCGCATGATACGGATAAACGATAAGTTTATGGAATCCTGTAAGGCTTCTGTCACTGTCGCCATTTTGCTATTCTCCCAGCCCTCAAAGTTTGCAAAGGTATGCGACCCTCCGCCTGTGAAAAACCTTTCGCCGGGGTTACCTGAATATCGTCTTTCCATAGCTAATTCCAGCATCGTTTTAAGACTCTTATCGGAAGCAGTCAAGAAATAAGAGATTCCCCATTGACTTAGTTTATCTGAGCTTGGAACTCTAGCTAAGGCTTCTCTGAGTTTTTCAGATGATTCTTCTGAATACTTCTTGTGCAGTTCAGCCATTATTTCCAGATAAGTGACAAGTGTTCTCAGTTTTGAAGTTGAGCCAAGTTCAAGTTTTACCCCTTCGTTTATATTCAAAGGCTGATCAAGGTTATCTGCCTGAACTCGTAAAAGGTTTGCTCCGCCAACTTGCTCATAGAGAACAAAACTATAAATTACGCCAGAAACTTTGTTTCCAAGAAGATGTGATCCTATAATTCCTGCTGTTTTGGCATATTCAAGGTCGTTTAGCTGTTGTAGAACCTTCATGATCTCCTGTTGTGCTTGATTGTCTATACCACTACGCACAGTAAGGTCAAAGCGGTCCAGATCGTATAATACTGGAACACCAAGAATTGAAGCCAGACTGGTACGCACAGTGTTTACCGCTTTGCGTTCTACGAATTGTACTTTTTGTTGTGGTATCGCTTTACGAAGTTGTAAATTAATATTCAATGCGGCTTTCATGAGTGGACTTGATATGACTCCATCCTTATTCAGTAGCTTTAAATAATAATTGGTCTTTACATTCAATGCCTCCGGCGGTGGTGGAGGCGGTGATTCATCATTCTTCTTCTCTCCAATGAGATAATAGCCAGGTCGTCTGTGAGCAATGAACAGGCTCAAAACCTGTTTGTAAGAAAGAGCGACTCTATCCAGATTCTCTGGAGTCAATCCATGCTCGATGCTTGCTAGGTCCTCGTTTACTTTATCGAAATCAGCGTCGTACCAAGCCCATAATCCGTCACCAAGTCCGTTAACTTCACCATACGAAACTGCCGCTAGTGGAACAGAATTGATGTAGTCAGCAACTAATTGTCGTCTTGCCCCCATTGTTTCTTCACCATTGAGATAGGCACGCAAGGCGGCTGAAGCCATTTGTTGAATCTTCTCTTTGCCGCCAGAAGTTCGCCCTTCGGGTGAATGTCTGTATTTCTCAAGCTGTGTCGCCATAGTACTGCCACCGATTGCCTTATGATCTTTTAAAACTTTGTGTATCCCCATGTCAATTATTGCTTTGGTGAAACGATCCCATTCCACTGCGGGATTGCGACAAGGATAGCGTTCATCAAGTAATTCTTTGTTTTCGATGAAGAGCAATGTTTGGACAGCAATATCGGGTATAGCCTCAAGGTTTTGATATACTCGCTGTGGATAGAAAGAAGACGAAATCAGCTTATTGTTACGGTCATATATTTGAAGCCCAGCCTGAGATTTTTCACGGTACGTCGCAAAAATTCCTCTTTTTGTAACTTTCATAAGAGTCGGAGAAAATCTTGCTTGAGATTCAACTTTATAACCACGTTCGGTGAGATTATCTACATAATCTTGAAGTTTTGAATACCCCATCCTTTGGTCATAAGGACCTATGTAAGGAAATCTAATAGACTCACTTGGTCCCGGCTCTGTCTGATAAGTAAGATTACTTGAAAAGTTTGATAAAAGCCATGCCTCGAATCGTGATGTACGAAACTCCCATATAACAAAAGTTATAAATGAGAATAAAAGCAGGAGAAGGAGGCATTTAATTATAACTTGTTTTCTCCTTTGTCTTTTTCGACGTGAGCGAACTTTTGACCTTACCGAATAAGTTGGCTTTTGTGGTCTCTGCGGCTTCCGAGGCTTCTGCAAATCTAACTCTATTAATGTTTTTTCCATATTCATCACCTGACAAGTTTTTAAGTTTTTTTTATTAAAGTAATGCTACTTTTATAATAACTTATAAATCTAATAATATCAACAAAATTCTTTAAGTAATAGTAATATTTTTTTGAAATATTTTTAAACTTTCTAATAACTGAAAACAAAATTCGTTTACTCTTCGCTTTAGGATACAAAAGCTGTCACTCCGAACTTAAAGTTGTCGAAAATCCGCACACTTACTTAACTTGAATATGTCGCAAAATCACGCTAATCCCTTGCTATGAAACGATGTAAGCATACTGTGCAGATTTTTGACATATTTATCAAAAAGTGTGCAGTTTTCTGACATCAATTAATTATATGTAATTACAAGGTTTATGTTTAATTCATTGTCATGTTTTGCTTTGCGGCATTGTAAAAAATAAAATGAAAACCGTGCCATAAAGTTAATAATGATTGGCATTTAGAGCGATTGAGGGGGAGGGGAAACAGAAATCCTTTCTTATCAATGGTTCATGCTTAATATTGGCACTTATTTTTTACAGTGCCTGCTTTGCCATATATTTTATTATATGATAATGTCATGAGTTTTTCACAAACACTCTTTTCAGTGTATAGATATCCGACACTATCATGAAAGTTCATACATTTAATAATTTTATAATTCTTGATTTCATGCGGATTTGCACGAATTATATGCAAAATTAACAGTTTGGCATAAAAATTGCTACATCCATATGCTGTATTTTGCCTTTCGCTTAATTTTATAACTGTTCTACACAAGAACACAGCAAGGGGAAAGAAAATGAAAAAAAGGATGTTTCTAGTAGCAGTGTTGGTATTGGTCGCTTCACCAGTATATGCACTTTTTACAAATGGTGGTTTTGAAACAGGCGATACAACTGGCTGGACAGTGTCAGGAGATCACAGCGTAATTACAACCTTTACTCCACAATTTACTCTCACAAGCCCTGGATGGACGTCAGGAATCCCTTATTATGGAGCCTATTCCTTGTTACTTGGCAGCCCCGGTGTTGGCAACGAATGGGATGATTATCATCAAAGCACAGCAACTCAAACAGGACCGGTAACCCAAGCCGATTTGGATGCAGGATTGCAGCTTTATGTCAAGTGGGGTGCGATATTGGAAGAACCAACGAATTATGTCCATTCCGATTCTGCTCAACCCTATTTTAGTATAAAAATTTGGAATGGTGGTCTAATATATCAAGAAGACCATCGTGCAAATGAGCCGGGATTTACCAAAATTGGCACTAATGCTAGTGGTGATAACGGTGATATTTGGTATGGGACGGATATCTCACAATTTGACCTAGCAAGTCATGGGCTAGGTGTTGGTGACTCAATAAAGATAGAGCTGTTTGTAAAAGATTGTAGTGAAGGTGGACATGGAGGATTGGTCTTTTTAGATGGTTTTGGAACTCAACGTCCACCAGATGTCATACCCGAACCCGGAACTCTACTTTTACTCGGTGCTGGGTTAGTAGGTTTAGCTGGTTATGCCAAAGTCAGGATTAGCCGTCGCAAAAAAGACGTATAAATCCACATATCTATTAAATTTTCAAAGAACACACGGTTGCGGTTCTCATGGACTGCAACCAATCTTCATTATTTAATTCCAGACATGCTTACATAAAGCCAGAAAAAGTAGGTTTGAGGAACGAAACCCAACTTTCAAGTATTAAATTCGCAATCCTAAAGCATCATTCGGATGCCATTGAAGATATATTTGTCTTCATAGCGAAAGCGAATGGTATTGAGATCGCTATAATAATTGCTGTGCCTAAAAAGATGACTTCAAATCCCAGAGCAGGGAGTAACCATCCTGCAATAAGTGGCAGACTTACCGAAGTTATATGGTTGATACTTATTCCTGTTGAGAGTGTTGGCGTCAATTCTTCTGGCGGGGAAATACGGCGCACATAAGTTGACAATCCCATACCAAACATCCATAGAAGTCTTATCATAACCATCAATATTTCAAGAATTATGACGTTCTTTATTAGCGCAAAGCCCAAACAGCATAAAGAAAGAAAAACATAGCTAACGGGAACAGTTTTCCTTTCACCAAACTTGTCTATTAGATGACCAACATAAGGAGCGGTAAACATACTTAAAACACTGCTTATCAGCAATAGAAAGCTAATATTCCAGACTTTAAGGCTGAAACTCTTAACCAGTAAAAGCATACAAAACGAGTCCAGAACTTGCTGACCAGAACCTTGAAGTAAAATTAGCACGTAGTAAAGCCAATAATAACGCTTTATTAACATTCGAGGTGGATTAATCTCGGTCGCTCCGGCATTTGCGGGGATCCTAAAGATCAGAAAAGCAGATAAAATAATGAAAGCTCCACCAGCGATATAATAGGCTCTTAAAGATAGTGTCTCCATAAGCCGAGAAATAAGCATAATAACACAGATACCTGCAATAGAAGCCAGAGAACCAACAGAAGAAAGAGAACCAAGTACCCGTCCTACTCTATCCTTAGTTGTTAGGCACATGGCTAAAGAACTATGCAATGGCATTGACATATGTAATCCAAGACTTGAAATGACAACGACTACTATCAAGGCATGGTAAGAATTAACAACTGCATATAATGTATAGCCAATTCCTGCTATGAATATAGAAAAAGCCAAGCTTCTGGATAAAGACAGTCTCATAAAAAATATCGCTATAAACATCAAAGCAAGTCCCGGTAACTCACGTATTCCTTCCAGCCCTAGAACCTGACCACTGCCCAATTTCAGTGTATCAATCAGAAAATTTGTACGGGCGCCGTCTAATAATCCAAAACCAAAACTTCTGAGGAATATTGAATATGCCAGCAGAATCAGACTGCTGGTCCAGATAGAGACTCCAGACTTTTGCCAAAATTTATACATAATCTCACCAGTTTGTTTAGCTAACGTTTTTTACGATTACACAATTATAACATACTTAATCAATAACGTCAAAAATAATCTAGCATTTGATATGCGATTGGGTAGTCGCCCTATTTAGTGTTGTTAGAAATGTGATATAATATTAGCGTGATTCAAAACCATATTGGATGTATAACAATGACCAAATTGAGAATGATAACTGCTAATAAATTCTGTGATAATACGAGTTTTTCAGTTATGCAGAAAATAGGTGACACTTTACTAAGGATTTGATACAATATTACTATCAGTTATTAAGAACATCTAAACATAGGAGTCAGTGATGATAATACCTATTGTATCTATACCACCAAGTATCGCTAATGGCTTAAAACACTATAAAGACTTGTTTCCTCGTTGTGAAACGTTTCAACACATTCAAGAGTATTGCACCGGAATAGCGGACTAGAAGTTTATGTTTGGTGATAATTTGAACAAATTCAATTTGTAGAGTGTGTCCCATATATGAAACATAAAAAATTACCGCAGAGACGCAAAGAACGCAGAGGAAACGATGAGAAAATCAATTCTCAGCTCCGCCGAGTCGGGAAATCAATAAAACCTCTGCGAATTCTCTGTGATCTCTGTGCCTCTGCGGTGAATAATATTGTCATGATGTCTCATAAGTGGGACACACTCAATTTGTAATTGATCATATACAGGCTTTTTAGAGGAATAAATCATTTTTTCTGATACAATAACTGCTCAATGTAGGTTATATGATCAGTTTGAAACTGAGTTTCATCAATGGCACGGAGAGAACTTAGAAAGTATGAAAGATATAACAACTGATACAACGCAAAGCATAGATTCTGTAAAAACAAAAAAGAGATTGCTAGGCGTCACATGGAGATCGCTTTTACTTGGGTGTATTCTTATACCGATAAATTGCTATTGGGTCACGGTTATAGAAGTAAAGTATTATGCGCTTGATGGCTCCTGCCTGCCGTTATTTGTTACACCTATATTCATGTTATTTATAGTGACGCTACTGAATTTTTTTTACAGCAAACGTTGGCCACAGTCGTCTCTAACACAAGGGGAATTGCTAACTATATACATAATGGTCGTTACCTCTATGACTCTGGCAGGACACGACACTATCCAGAATATGTTCGGCACCATCGTCCATCCATTCTGGTTCGCAACTCCTGAAAATGAATGGTCAGATTTATTCTTCAGATATATCCCCAAATGGCTCACAATAACGGATAAAAAGGTACTCGAAGGATTTTACGGTGGGGAATCATCCATCTATAATATGAAGAACTTTAAACCATGGATAGTTCCTCTTACAACATGGGGTATATTCTTCTCTGCTTTGATAATGTTCCTGATGAGCATGACGATTATCGTTAGAAAAAGATGGACTCACGAAGAAAAACTAGCCTTTCCAATCATACAGTTACCGCTCACTATGACCTATCAGCGAAATGGCAAGCTTGAATTCTTCACTAACAAAGTAATGTGGATGGGTTTTGGTTTAGCTGGATTTATTGCCACAATGAACGGTCTGCATTACATATTTCCCGCTGTCCCATATATAAGCTGGGTAAAACAATATGATATTGGACATTACTTCACCGAAAAACCCTGGAACGCTATCGCCGGAACGAATATATCTATGTATCCGTTTGCGATAGGTCTGGCTTTCTTTTTACCACTTGATCTTTCGTTTTCGTGCTGGTTTTTCTTTGTATTCAGGTTAGTTGAGAAGATACTCGGAAGCGCGCTGGGTTTGCGTGATTCAAGGTTCCCTTATTTTAACGAGCAGGCGTCAGGCGCATGGATAGCGTTAGCTTTAGTGGCGTTATGGGTTACGAGAAGGCATATTCTGGATGTATTCAAAAAACTCATTGGGCTTGGCAAAGACATAGACGACTCAAACGAACCGTTACCATACAGATGGGCTGTTATAGGCGGGGTACTGTCATTAACGATTATTGTTGTCTTTTGTCACCTTGCAGGTATGAGCATGGCTATAATATTCGCTTTCTTTGGCATATTCTTCCTTTTGTCACTGGCAATTGCACGGGTACGGGCTGAGTTCGGCGCACCTCACGAGATATACTTCGTGAATCCTCACGATATGCTTGCATCCATAGTCGGAACACGGCGAATGAGTCCGGGTAACTTAACAATGATGTCCATGTTCTACTGGTTCAACAGGTGCAACAGAAATCATCCAATGCCGAATCAGATCGAGGCATTCAAAATGTCAGAATCCGCAAAGATGAGCAACACAAAATTATTGGGTGCTATGATCCTTGCGGTATTTGTAGGCTTCATCGCAACTTACTGGTCAAATCTCGATATAACTTATCGTTATGGTGGAAATGCCTCCGCTGGTGGTTTTAAGTCGTGGCTTGGATGGGAGGCGTTTAACAGATTACAACGCTGGATGGTCAACCCTACACTTACTGATTGGACAGGTACATCAGTCATGGGTATTGGATTGATTAGCACTATCGTAATGACATTTTTAAGGATGCGTTTCTTCTGGTGGCCTCTACATCCGGCAGGATATGCCCTTGCAATCAGTTTTGCTATGGACTATTTCTGGTTTGCATTTTTCATAAGCTGGCTGATAAAATATATAATACTGAAACAAGGCGGTATGGGTATGCACCGTAAGGCGATTCCGTTCTTTCTCGGTCTGATACTCGGTGATTACGTGATAGGCAGTATCTGGGCGATAATTGGTCCCGTTATGGGGATTGTGAATTACAAGATATTTATATAAAAGGGGTAATATTTATGTTAAGCACCTATACAGCAAAATATACAAAAATAGATTCTGGTTATATGGGTCAATTAATAGAGTGGACTGAAGTCATAAGCGAAGGGAAAACTATAGAAGAATGTAGAGAAATGATCCAAGACGCTTTACATGAAATGATAATTGCTTACAGAATGCAAAATAAAGAGATTCCACAAGGAATGGCATTGTTAGAGCAAATCCCTGTTGAGATCTGATATGCCAATAAAACGTCGTGACTTAATAAAATATCTTGAAGAAAGTGGATTTTATTTGTTGCATGAAGGCGGAAAACATTCTATCTACACAAATGACAAAAAAACATTACCGATTAAAAGACATCGAGTGATTGATAGAATAACAGCCAATGAAATATGCAAACAAGCAGGATTAAAACCCAATTTCTGATTAGAATGTAATCGTTAAAAAAATACATCACAAACTCGGTTCGTCTTTGCCAAAAATTAGCTTTGTATCGGTGGTGATGGTTTTATCAAAAATGCCGTCGCCATTGGAGTCTATCTGCAAAATAACTCCCTTTTTACCCTGAGAGAGAGCGTTCCAGTTTACTGTGTATTGATGCACTGATTTAGATGATATAGGGATACCAACCGCATTAAAAGCTATCGCCTTTCCGTCCTTAGTAGATGTGATATTAAGCTCATAAGTTCCGTAATTTGTGCCTGTGACCACATAACGGTAAGAATCAGATGGCAGAAGTACTACTATTGTTTTGCTGTCCTTGTCATATATCGTGTTTGGTATCTCCTCTGCAATATCTTTAGTTGACGGATCGAATCCATCATTGATCTTTTTATCGCTTAAATTATTCTCTGAAGTCCCAACCAATGAACCTGTTATCCGATCTTTGGAATCATAGATGCTTAATTCCGCAGGACAGCCAAGCGTTATCGTCTGGTTATTATTGTAAACCGCCTCAAATTTGTCTGCAATGCCTTCTAAACGACTGTCTTTGAGCATTGGGAACAATAAAGGTCGCTTTAATAACCTGAGTTTTTCTGCTATATTTTTCAGATAGACCGTTGGCGCTCCAACTCGGTGAACGTAAGCGGTGTCGTTATCTCTCCTGACAATGTATATGCGACAATCATCAACTATACGCCATCTACGGTTTAAGTCTTCAGTAGTGATAATGGCTGAATAAGATAATGGGCTACATTCGCCAGTGATACCGAAAATAGTTCGCAACTTATCCGGGATATTACACCTGTTAAGCTCATCACACAAACTTGAGTCCACATCCATATTGAAAAGAAACTTGCCATAAGTATTATAACGTTGTATAGACGATATCCATCGCATTTCCTCATCAGTTATACCGAGTTCTTTGCTCTCTTTACAGTTACTTGCGGATTTATACTTAGTTTTGAGCGCATATAAACCATCTCTTATATTTGCCGCTACTCCCTGTGGAGTGTTAGAATAATAGCTATAAATAGCCTCTTTGTTGAGAAGGTTGCGACACTGATAAACGACTTGATCGTCAGTCTTGCTACTTCCTGCGCCAACGAATTCAGATGACGTTATCTGCATAAGTCCTCGTCCAACGTTGTCTTTATTACCATTCTCTCGTACTTCTATGAGTTCGTTGTTGAAGTTATAGAATAACCCCGTTTCTTGAGATACAATAGCAAGAATTAATTCAGGTGGAAAATCGTCTGGTAGAAAATCTTTGTAATTATCCACAACTGCATCATGAACCATAGCAACCCTATCATAAGTCTCTTTTCTGTATCTAGCAAGCTGTTCTGTCAATTTCTTTCTGGTTTCAACACCGACGAATCCGGGTGTTCCATCATTTATTTTATGTTTACGCTGAAAATTAATCACAGCTATTCTAGTAAAATCATCAAAAGAGCTATTAATCTCACTTTCGGGATAGATCCATGGACCTTCCTCTGCCAGCATAACTTGAAGGTATCGCACATCCTCTTTTTTTATACCAGAATATAGATCATTGTCAAAAGAGTTAAATCGATCAGGTATCTGTCTTGCATATTTAAGCTTGCTCCCCATCCATAGTTGTACAATAGATTCTGGTTTATCACGATCATTGCTGGATACAGTAATACTTCCTTTGTACGTTTTTTCTTTGCCTTGTAAAAATCTTACTATGATGGTTAAATTGTTATGGGGTTGAATGATGTAAGGTGATGGGAACACATATTCAGATACAGGCTTCATATCATTTTTGAAAGCAGAAGTAAATACAGTAAAGACAGGATTGTCAGACGTGACATTTTTTATCAGAAGATCAGCGTTTCCCTTGTTAAATATGGTAAATTCCCAATCTGTATAATTTCCAGCATCAACATCATCAAAGTCGTGGAATCTTTCGGATATCTCAATATCGGGTTTAGTGACTCCAATAGCATATCCGATCTTGTATATCTCATCATTAGTGCATCCAGAATACCACATTTTGTATCTGTTATCTTGCAGGATTACGGTTGGGTTACTAACGTAATTATAATCCCATGTTCCAGTCGTTCCGGGGTCCAACACAGGGGAGTTAGAAGGTTTTATCCAATTGATTCCATCAGTACTAGTTGCATAGCCAATACCAGCGCTAACGCCGTTCCAACCGGTGTACCACATCTTATATTCAAAACCATCCAGCAATACGCTTGGAGACCAGACTCCCCGATCATCCCATGAACCCCACACTCCCATGTCTAGCGTAGGTGTGTTTGCTTTTGTCCAGTGGATACCGTCAGAACTGCGGGCAAATCCGATTTTCATGTTTCCATCAAAGCCAGTATACCACATTTTATATTCAGCACCGTCAAATACAACGCTTGGAGACCATACATCACTGTTCTTGTTTGATCCCCATGCGCCAATATCAAGCACTGGATTTTCTGGAAACTTCTCCCAGTGGATACCATCTGCGCTGTTGGCATAACCGATACGAATATGATCGCCATCAAAGCCGGTATACCACATCTTGTAGGTGATGCCGTCAAACAACACCGACGGGTTTGCAATAAGTATTGAATCCCACGACTTTTGTGTGCCTAAATCAAGCACTGGATTTGGTGAATACTTTGTCCAGTTGGTTCCGTCAATGCTGGTAGCGTATCCGATGCGCATGTGTTCCCCATCAAATCCGGTGTACCACATCTTATACTCGTAGTCTTTGAATATAACCGATGGATTAGATGCGCCGCCTTTGTCCCACGTTCCGTCAGTTCCCAGATTCAGGATAGGATTAGCATAGCTTTTATCCCATTCATCTTGAGCAATGCTGACGTTTACACTCAGAATCAACGTGCAAATAATAAATAATGCGATACCGAATCCGTTTAAGAATCTTTTTATCAAAACTCTCTCCTTACGTGGGATGGGTAATAAGACAAAAAATCACAAACCATTTACCCATCCGACATGCTGTGAAAATATGGTAAGGCTTCAACCTCTATCGCTAGACGTGGTGATAAATATAAAGATTCAACAGTGACGTCATCACGCCCAAGTAGTGTTGCTTGAGTAGAGCGTCCTGCTTCCAACTCGATTAAAGTTAGTGAAAGTTCCTCAGGCAGGCGATTGCCAAAAGTCTTATCACCCATCCTTCCATCGTAGCTGACCACATAACGAATCTGACGGGTATTCAATTCGGATAATACTAATACAAACTCCTCATAAGATATGCGTGAAAAATAGCGAGAATCCCTATCGTTGCATACTCCCTGATAAGGAGGATCCATGTGAATTACCCCATGCCTAAAGGCAGGGGCTTCTTGCTTCAACGAAGGGCTACTCAGCGACGCTGAGGAACTCCCCTCTCCACAAGCGTTAGGTTTGGGCTATCCCAGCCCTACCGAATGTTAATATATTGATTGCGGCATTTACGTCTCTGTCATGGTCAGTGTTACATTCAGGACACAACCATGATCTGTCTTTTAGAGTGAGATTATCGTTTATGTATCCACAAACATGACAACGTTTAGATGATGGAAACCATCTGTCAATCTCTATGATTCGGCAACCGTACCAACTGCCTTTATACTTGAGCATATTGACAAATGTGTTCCACCCACTGTCACTTATGGATTTAGCAAGGCAATGATTCTGTATCATGTTTCGGATAGCAAGACTTTCAATATAGATTGCTTGGTTATCGCATGCGAGTTGTTTACTCAGCTTATGAAGAAAGTCTTGACGTTGGTTAGATACCTTCTCATGTTGTCGTGCAAGTAGTTTCTGTGCTTTATATCGGTTCTTAGCGTTATCCTGTTTCCTAGAAAACGACCTGTTAAGTTGGTTTAATCTCTTTTCGGATTTTCTAAGGAATTTAGGCGATTCAATGATATTACCATCTGACGTTGTTATAAAGGCTTTAACGCCATAGTCAATGCCGATTTCGTTATTTGATCGGTTAGAAACCGAGTTTGATTCACCACCAGTAAAGACTGGTTCTGGTATCTCTAGTTCACAAAGGACAGAGGCAAAATATTTATCAGATGGCGTTTTTGAGATAGTGATTGATTTCATTGTGCCTTCAATATCACGGTGTAATTTTATCTTGATACCTTTGCATTTAGGAATATCGAGTTCATTATCATGTATTGAAAAGTTTTGAGGTACGCTAAAAGATTGCTTATTGGATTTCTTTTTGAAGTTCGGGAACTTAGCTTTTTTGTTAAAGAAATTGCTATATGCAGTATCAAGATTACGGAGCGCTGATTGTAGCGATTGAGAGTTTATATCGTTAAGCCATTCAAATTCAGGTAGTTTTTTTAGTTGTGTTAAAGCAAGGGCGTTATTGTGATATGTCAATCCTTTAGCGTTCTCTGCATAGTAGTCAATACGTTGACGTAGAAAGCGGTTATATATAAATCTAGCACAACCGAAAGACTGAGCTAGGAATTGTTTTTGTGTATTATCGGGATATATTCTGAATTTGAACGCTTTGTTTATTTTCATACTTACAAGTATATCAAATGGCGTGTAAATTGTCAATAGTTAGTATATATGCGATTAGGAAAATCGCATTAATTTTTCATCCCCATAGCAACAGCTAGGGGTATTCAAATTAAAAGAGAGATAATTAAACCAAGTAATTCAGCAAGGGGTTTGTTTAAGTCATTAATCCAGTAGGAATTAGTTTTTCCCCTTGCGGCGCAAGCTATCGAGATTGCTGCTGTGCCTGCAAAGGGTTCTACAAGTCTTGGAAATTTAATAGGGAAGTAGCGTAGAATTGTTGATGCAAGGCTTCTTTTGCTTCCCTGATATTGTATTGGATGCGGAACTTTCATGTTATTGATTCCATAAGGCTTTTGTATGTGCTAAAGCGATGGTTGGGTCTTGTTTCTCGACTCAATCTACGGACCAAAATAGCCTATCCGATCGCCTTTTTAGCATAAAACGTTGAATTATCTCCATGATGGATTCTGAACTCACCCTCAATTTCATCCATGCCCTTCATCTTGAGCCATCCAGAACCAGAAGCGGTATCACATTCGTCGTTGCCTTCCCATGTGAATTCAAGCCTTTCAACACCACGACGACTAGCTAATTCACCATCAATATTACCATAAACTAAGCCAAACTGGAATTCTCCACCATAGCTTGAATTTATCGTGATATAAGCCTGAACTTCCATATTAAAGTAGTCTTCGTTCCAATTTTCCATCTCGTAAATATGCCATGTCCCTATAAAACTCATAATTCCCATCCTTTTTTTATATATTGTGTATATGTCATTACTATTCATTTTATCAGAAAAAACTGTTATTGTCTATCAAAAACACCCTATTATTCAGTTTCATAATAAAATTAGACATAAATGCCAAAGAGTTTGAAGGAAAACATTCTCGTTGACTTTACAGAAGAAGTCTTGTAAAATCTCTGTGTACCGATATTTCTTTAGGGACATCAATTATCTTTATTTATTTGGATTCTGTATATTATTACGAGTTTTTCACTTATAGAAACAAAAAGAAAATAACCATAGAGAACACGGAGAGAAAATAAGAAAAAATTCCTCTCCGTGCTCTCTGTGTTCTCCGTGGTGAAAAAAAATCAAAGAAAAAATTATGCGTAGTTTGAACTTTGAATCATGTAAAGACATTCTTCAAAAAACTAGGGATTCTTACCAATGGATAAAGAAACAGTTATCGATCGAGTAAAGCAATATTCCGATCTGGTAAGACGGAACTTTAATGTAAGAAAAGTAGTCTTGTACCCTACATTGAGCAGTTATTGTATCAGAAAAAATGATTTATTCCTCATATTTATTGTCTGTTGAGTGCCTTGATGTCACTGCTTTTGATCAGCATTTCATCCTGTTTTGTATGTTTGCGAAGGCATCTTTTGCAATAGTAGGTTACTGCTTGATTACGGTAAACAAGACCTTTTGCTTGAGAGCCGCATTTGTTACACTTCTCAGTGCTTATAAAATTCATTGCCTGAGTTATATTCAACGCTACCATCTTATTCACCCCTTTCCAATATTCATTCCTATAATATATATCAACGATTCAACTATATTATACTACACAAGAGTTAAGTATGTCAAGGAGAAAATTATCTGCACTTTTGAAAACTCTTGCCAAATTACTCAAAACGTGTTATCTTTTCATTAAAGAAGGCAATCATGAATCCTAAATTTGCTTATACGTTCCTGATTTATGTAACGAAAGGCTTCAGATTATCAATATTTGGACTGTATCAATAGAGAGGGAAAAAATGGAAAACGAACTTACCAGAAGGAATTTTATAAAAAACATGGTTACTGGATTGGCTTCTGTCAGTCTATTAACGAATCTAAATTCTAATATTTTAGCTTCTGATGATAAGGAAAATGCAATGCAAAACGATGAAGTTTTTATTCAAACTGTTCGAGGTCTCATTAAACCAAGTCAGCTTGGTATGACGCTGATACATGAGCATATAATGGTGGATTTCATAGGCGCAGACAAAGTTGATAAAAATCGCTATAATCCTGATGAAGTCTTTGAAGTGATGCTTCCCTATCTAAAAGAGATCAAAGGGCTTGGCGTTACAGGATTCGCTGAATGTACTCCTATGTTCCTTGCCCGAGACCCTGCATTATTAGCAAGGCTTTCAGAATCCGCTGATATGCACATAATCACCAATACTGGCATGTATAAAGAGCCATACCTTCCCAAGTATGCTTTTGAAAAATCAGCAGATGAACTGGCGCAGATGTGGATCAATGAGATAGAACAAGGCATAGAGGATACAAATATTAAAGCTGGATTTATTAAGATCGCCGTCAACCCCGGCACTCTTATTCCCATACAACAGAAGATCGTTCACGCCGCCGCTATAACAAGCAAAGCGACTGGTGCTACTATCGCAAGCCACACAGCTAACGGCATCGCTGTGATGGAATCTCTGGATATACTGAAATCTGAGAATGTTCCACCGGATAAATTTATATTTGTCCATGCAGGTGCAGAAGGCGATACCAAGTATCATTTATCCGTTGCAGAACAAGGGGCGTATGTAGAATATGACAGCATAAGCGAAGGAGAAGCCAATAGATACATCCAGCTTATCAAAATGATGATTGATAAAGGTCACGAAGACCGATTACTTTTGTCACAAGACGCAGGATGGTATAATGTAGGTGAACCAAAAGGCGGTAACATAAAGGGATTCGCCTATCTGATAAAAGGTTTTGTTCCACTTATGGAGCAATCGGGAATAGACAAAAAAATCATAGATAAACTACTCATTGATAATCCTGCAAAAGCTTTACAAATAAAATCAGCAAATTCAGAAAGTGTTAATCCATCTGGAAAATCAAAATCTACATTTGGCAAAATTAAGTCACAGGAGTAATAATTATGAATGATCTTCGACAAGGGCGCCTTGATATAACACCATACTATTACAAAATTGATCTGCCATTTTATAAAGAGCATCTAAAAGAGTTTCTACCCGAAAAAATAATAGATGTTCACTCTCATACTGGTAATAATCCCGGACTTAAACCCGGTGATCCAAAACCTACTACGTGGGCGGAATGGGTCACGTTTGGTCATGGGATGCTTGTGCCGAATCTGTTAAGCGCCTATCTTAAAATGTTCCCCGGAAAAGAAGTTTTTCCAGTATGTTTCCCCATCTGTGACCGTAATGACGTAGATGAGCGCAACGAATATCTAGCAAAAGAATTGGAACAGTATGACAGCATTTGGGGATTGATGTGGACTTCACCAGATTGGTCTAAAGACGAATTAATCACCCGCATGAAATCTACAAAATTCAAAGGTATAAAGCCATATCCCAACATGATTAAGGATGCCATACCAGACTCAGAGGTAACTATATTTGACTATTTGCCCCATAGCCATTTAGAAGCATCAGAGGAACTTGGCTGGATCGTGATGCTTCACATATCACGTCCTGATCGTTTAGCTGATCCCGTAAATATCGCTCAACTCAAGGAAATCTCGAAAACTTACCCAAATATAAAGATCATCATTGCACATATAGGGCGTTCATATTGTCCAAGACATGGCATGATCGGTATACCTGCATTAAAAGACTACGAAAACTTGCTTTTTGATATATCAGCCAGTACCAATCAATCAGTAATGGAACTTTTGATCCGTGAGGTTGGAGCAAAGCGTATATTATTCGGCAGTGACATGCCTATAACAGCTATGAGGGCAAAGCGTATCTGTGAGGGTGATGAATACGTGAATTACGTACGTCATGCAGATTGGAAGGATAGCAGAACAAGGCGAAATATTGAAGAAGAGGATTCATATACGTTTATGCTATACGAGGAGTTACTTTCCTTCAAAAACGCATCACTAGCTTGTGGCTTAACACAGACCGATATAGAGGATATTTTCTATAATAACGCATACAATCTGCTAGAAAAGTGATGAGTCGTAGGGACGAAACATTTGCCTCATAAACGCTGATTATATAATAGTTCACAATAGCATAAGCTTCGCCCCTACAATATTATCCCCGTAAATTACCAAAGAACCTTATTTCAAAGCATTAGTTCCGTGATCTTTGACGCCCGGCTGTTGATACCAATACTCAAAGAAATCCTTTAGAGAACCATCATAAGTAGTTCTTTTAATATTCATCCACGTAAGCTGATCGCCTACCGAATAGTATATGTAAACTTTGCCATTGAATTCAACAATCTCAGGATCGGAAGCATTAATGCAATCGTCAATCTCAGTTGGTCGAAGAACAGGATTTGCGCTGCTGAGTTCCCATATTTTCAAGTCTTTTGATCTGGTAACGTAAGTCTCATAATAATGTCTCGGACTTCTATTTTCCAGATACAGGGTGTAATAGTAACCATTGACGTATCGGATGCAGGGACATGCGGTATATCGGTTAGTTCCAAAGATGGCATCAGGAACTTTTTGCCAATTCTCTATATCTTTTGATACTGCAAATTTAACCGTAAAGGCTGGATATTTCGGATCATCGGTTTCGTAAGCCATAACGAAGCCATCGGGTCCATCACATACCGAAGTGTTAAAGATATGCTCATTATCCTGCTCAATCACCAGTTTCTTTTCCCAGTTTTTGAGATCAGATGATTTAAAAAGCGTGACGTTGTTCCACGTACTGTTTTCGTAAAGAGAGGCAAAAGCATAAAATACACCATCTTTAACGTGAGCGCAGGCAAGCCCATATCCCTCAGCAAACTTTGCAAGCACTTTCCCGGTATCTGCATCTGTAAGTTCAAGATAATAATCGTTGACACTTCCACCACCCGCAGGTCTGACACATGCTAGATGACACAATCGCCCTTTCCACACAATGCCCGATAATTCGCACATATCTTTGCAGATCATTTCTCCATGCTCTGTTAGCTCAAGCTCTCGCTTAGGCTTGGGAGGTAATATAGTTTGGAAAGCATCAACGTGCCACTGCTGTAAACGATAAAAGCCTTTTGGTACATCTTGCTGAAACTGCACGTAAGCCTGAACAGCGCCTTTTGTTGTATATTCGATGTCTTTCATACTGTCCTTATCTACTGTAACACCAAATACTTTATAGCCCATCACAGTGGAATCTTCAATATCAAAATGAACGTATTTGCCATTCTGAACACTCTGAATAACGCCATCGGTTGGAGTTCCGGCAGGTTGTGAAAAATTTATCGCCACAAGCCTGCACCGATTCACTTTAATTCGCATGTAGGTGTGAAATCCGTAATTACCACCTTTAAGCGCACATTGAGGGCTGACCATAGTGCAATCCTCAAAAATTACATCTGGTACATCGGGCATAGATGGGTTCTCTACCCTGACATAAGCGCCGGCAGTATCACCCCAAAAGTCTAAAGCCCATAATACGCATCGCCTGAACGTGATAGGCTCATCAGGTCGAGAAAGGCAACTAGCGACGCCTCCACCGAATGCGCGCCCAATACTAACGCAATCCTCAACAACTACAGTGAATGGTTCTGTCTGGTCAACAAGGTCCCACATCAATCCACCATCCCCACCGGTGACGTAAAGACCACGAAGTAGCCAGCGGTCCCAGCCTATTGCAGAAAAAGATGGCTCATTATGTTCTTTTGACCAGCCCTGTTTATATGCCCTGATAGGACCATACCAGTCATAGCTTTTGAATCCTTTGGATGTATCCCCGCAGTCAATAATTGCGTAGCCGGTAGTTCCGGAGCCATAGCGTCCATCAACATCCCCGATTAATTCATTATACGCCCCGATTGCCCCTTTAAATACAGGAGAGAGCATCCCTTCCATGTAAGTATCCGGGCGTATGATGATTTGATGACCACCATTATCGTCTGGTATAGAATCCAGAGCTTTTTGTATCGTAGTAAAGGCATTAGTCCATGAAGAGCCATCAGAATCATCACCGAGTTTGGAAACGTAAATATTCATCCTTAATAAACCCTCACTGTGTTTCATCGACATTGTAAAAATTTAAACACGAAGGCACAAAAAACACTAAGAACACTCGGGTTATATGGTTCCACTGTATAATGTCTCAATCCCATACAAAGCTGGTCAACGATTCTGATAACAGGATTAGCGGTGAATGGCATACGAGTAATAGGTCTCAATCCCATACAAAGCTGGTCAACGATTCTGATTAAAAGACGACATAGACCTAGAGGTTGTCTACAAAGATGAGTCTCAATCCCATACAAAGCTGGTCAACGATTCTGATATAATAATACTTACAAGGTAAGAGGTAAATCGATTAAGAGTCTCAATCCCATACAAAGCTGGTCAACGATTCTGATCTTAATAAATTTGCCTTTTTCGTCTCTATCATCCATTGTCTCAATCCCATACAAAGCTGGTCAACGATTCTGATGAAATATCGGGGCTTATGTCAATAAAGGACTCGACACGTCTCAATCCCATACAAAGCTGGTCAACGATTCTGATCTTTCATTGGAACTTTTAGGACTCCATTCCAGCACTCGTCTCAATCCCATACAAAGCTGGTCAACGATTCCGATTTTACAAGACATGCAGAAGGTCTTGACGATTTTAACAGGTCTCAATCCCATACAAAGCTGGTCAACGATTCCGATAGACCCCTTTTTAAACCCTTATGAATAAAGGCTTTAGAGGGGCATTTTCCGTAACCCCCTTTCTCGAAGTGTTTTTGTCAAGTAAATTGCCATTTTTCTCACTTTTTTTTGTTGATAAAAATGGTCTTAAATCCTTATTTAATGCGGTTCTACAAGTTTTTCCGTAACCTGTGTATAATTTTGCGAATCTCACTCAACCATGATCACTCATGTAAAAATACGAATAAACCCTTTATTCACAATACTTTGCAGAGTACCAAAGTGAAATTCTATGTTATTTGACATTCTGTCATTAGTTAATGATAAGTGTGCAATATTGCGACTAGCGATTTCAAACGATCATTACATCATCCTTGACGATCTGCCTGCCAATATACTCAATCTTTGCAAAGCAACTTTCACACAGCAGAATATTTTTCGATTCAGGCGGAACGAGTCGTCCTCGATATTTTCCTCTGGAACTAAGATAACATAAATCAATGCAGGAGTCAAGCAAAAAATTAACAGCCCAAGCATAAACTTCTCGTCCGCTGAGAGATAACCACAAAGACACTAATACACAAAGAAAACAGGATCATAGTTTTTAGTCATACGAGTTTTTCACTCATAGAAATAAAAAGAATTTAAACACGGAGCTACAGAGGCACAGAGAAAAAGGATGAAGACGGAAGGATGAGGGATGAAAAATAAGAAACGAGTATTACAGTTTCATCCTTCATCACTCATCCTTCATACTTTCCAAGTTCTCTCCGTGCCTCAGTGTCTCCGTGTTTTTTCATGAATTATGACTATTCATCAACTAACTGAAAAACTCGTATTGGATATAAGATTTATGCGATTTTCCTAATCGCATATCTGTTGACTATAAACTATCTTCATGATACAATATTTACTGTCCACGATAACACAAGTGGACACTAGGGCTGGGATAGCCCGAATCGCTCGTGGAGAGGGGAGTTCCTCGTGGAAGGTGACGGGTCACTTTCTTAAAGTGTTGCTGAGTAGCCCTTCGTTGAAGCAAGAAGCCTACGAGTTATGAAGATTAAATAATCAATCGGGTAATAAAATTATCGGGGTTTTCTGGATTCCTAAGCAAGTTTAAGAAATGATGTTAAATTTTTAGGAATAGAACGCTGATGATGCGGATTAAACGGATTTTTATTTATTTATTTCGATCCGCGTAAATCCGCCTGATCCGCGTTTATCCGCGTTCTATTTCCTAAAGTTTAAAAAGGTTTCTTAAAGTCGTTTAGCTATTACCCGATTAATTATTTAACCTTCATTATTCGTAGGTAATTCACATCATAATTCCTCATTTACTTAATACGAGTTTTTCAGTTATAGAAATAAAAAGAAGCTAAACACGGAGACACAGAGGCACGGAGAAAAAAGATGAAGGCGGAAGGATGATGGATGAAAAAGAAGAATCAAATATTACAATTTCATCCTTCATCCTTTCTAAGTTCTCTACGTGCCTCTATGTCTCCGTGTTTTTTCATGAATTATGACTATTCATCAACCAAGTGAAAAACTCGTATAATAAAAGCGATTAAAGACGCAGATACAAAGGCGGAGTTCTAAAAATGTATTTATTGGATACCACAGCAATTCAATACAACCAAATATTAGTATCAGCAGATAATGACCTTTGGCGTTTAGATGGCATTGAAGGATTAAAAATAGAAAACGGGTGAGATTGTGACTACATAATAGGAGATTTATCAATTATGTCAGAATTATTTGATCTTGTTATTATCGGAGGTGGTCCCGCTGGACTGACAGCCGGCATATACGGCGCACGTGCAGGTCTAAGCACTTTGATTCTTGAGAAACTCAGCCCCGGTGGTCAAGTCGTGACTACGGATATACTGGAAAACTACCCCGGATTCGTTGAACCTATCGGCGGATTTGAACTCATTGACAGAATGGTTGGACAGGCAACTAAATTCGGTGTCGAGATACGCATGGGTGAAGTCACGGGTATCGAAGCGCCGGCTGATCAAGAACGTAAAATCATTCATCTTGGTGATGAAACTATTTCAGCTATCGGCGTCATAATTGCCACAGGGGCATATCATAAGCATCTGGGGGTTCCGGGGGAAGACCATTTCTGGGGAAAAGGCGTCTCATGCTGTGCTACCTGCGATGGAATGTTTTATAAAGGCAAACGTGTTGTTGTCGTCGGTGGAGGTGATACCGCCATCAAAGAATCGCTTTTTCTCACTAAATTCGCATCTGAGATCACTATTATTCACAGGCGTGACCGATTGCGAGCAACTAAAATCTTGCAGGATAAGATACTCGGTATGCCCGATAAAGTGAAATTTGAATGGAAGTCGTTTGTAAAAGAGGTTATGGGTGAGAATAAAGTAAGCGGGGTTAAACTCGGATACGTTGACAGTAATGAAGAGAAGATTCTGGAATGTGATGGCGTATTCATATTCGTTGGATTCATGCCAGGTACCGATTTTGTAAAAGGCTTTGTCGAGATGGACGAAAGAGGCTATATACTCACAGACGATAATATGAAAACTTCCGTTCCCGGAGTATTTGCATGTGGCGATGCCCGAAAGAAACTCCTCAGACAGATAATAACAGCCTGTGGGGAAGGCGCAACCGCCGCATTTGCCGCAGAGCAATACATAGAGAACATAAAAGGTTCTGCTTACGAATAAAAACACTATGGAAGGATGATATTAAGGAGAACAATATTAGATTTAAGAGTAGCCCAAGCTTCCAGCTTGGTTTTTGAAGATAATATAAGGAACTTCAAGATTAGAAATCTGGGCGACAACTACATTTTTTCCTAATTTAACATTGTCAAGTTAGAAAAAATTATAGCTATTTAAAGGAGGCACTAAAATTGGCAGTAGAAAGATGGGATATGTTCAAAGAAATTGAAGCGATTCATGAGGAAGTTGACCGTATCTTTCAGGATTTCTTCAGGAAAATACCAAGCCCAAGAGTAGAAGAAAAATTAACGTCATTTATTCCTCCAATCAATGTTTATGATGATGAAGATAAAATTATAATTGCAATCGCATTACCGGGTATGAAAAAAGAGGATATTGACATTTCAATGCAGGATAGAATAATTACAATCAGCGGGGTTCGTATAGGTTCAGATAAACCTCACTCTCAGCAGGAATGGCAATACGGTCACTTTGAAAGAGATATTATTTTACCGACTGCAATCAAGAGTGACGATATACTTGCAGAATATACAGATGGCATATTGACGATCTCGATAATAAAAGAAGGTAAGTAAAATGAATGGAAAAGGTTATTATGAAGTACTGGGCGTAAGCAAAGACGCTACGCCTGAAGACATAAAAAAAGCTTATCGAAAACTGGCAATGAAGTATCATCCCGACAAAAATTCAGGAAATAAAAAAGCTGAGGAGAAATTTAAGGAAATATCCAACGCTTATGAAGTACTCAGTGACCCGGAAAAAAAGCAAGCTTATGATCAGCGCGGCATGGAAGGCGTTCACGACACAGGTTTTCAGGGATTTACAAGTAATGATGATATTTTCAGTCACTTCGGTGATATTTTTGGCGATATATCTTTTGGGATGAGGGAGACAGGTCCAGAACAAGGCGCTGACTTGAAGTATACTCTGACTATTCCATTTATGGATGCTGTTCTTGGCGCCGAAAAACAGATACAGGTTCAAAGGACAGAAAATTGCGATACTTGTCGTGGTACAGGTGCAAAACCCGGCACAAATCCTGCCACTTGCCCGGAATGTAATGGTAGAGGTTTTATCTCACAAGGCGCTAAAAGGAGATCGGGAATTTTTAACGTCACTACGCAATGCAAACGTTGTGGCGGTACAGGTAAGATCATAGCTAATCCATGCCCAAACTGCGCTGGTAAGGGAATGGTCTCAGCATTGAGAACGATCTCCGTAAAAATCCCACCCGGTTCTGATACAGGAACAGTCCTAAGACTCGCTGGATTAGGTGAAGCTGGAACTAACGGCGGTCCGCCGGGTGATCTATACGTTGTGCTTCAGGTTCAACAACATCCTACGTTTGAGCGTAAAGGGCGTGACATAATATATCAACTTCCTGTTAAATATACACAGGCAGTTCTTGGAACAGAGGTAAAAGTCCCAACTCTCAAGGGAAATGCTATACTAAAAATCCCTCGTGGAACGCAATCCAATCAAACGTTCCGTCTGCGTGGACAGGGTATCCCCGATGCAAGCGGACAGGTCGGTGATGAATTTGTAAAAGTTACAATAGCGGTTCCACAAAATCTGACTCCAAGAGAAGAGGAATTGCTCAGAGAACTTGACCAAATCAGTCAGAGCAAATAGAGGGAATATGTCAACTATCTCCGCATAATGTAAGGTTAAGAAATTAAATAGCACTACCCGAAATACGTTGGTTAATAGATTTTATGAGGTGATTAATGAGTGTCATAAAAGAGAGATATGAGGAAATAAAAAAAACCATCCCAAAAGGTGTGGCGATAGTAGCGGCTACTAAGGGACGGACAATAGGGGAGATAGAGGAAGCGGCAAAGGCTGGTATCGAGATCGCTGGTGAAAACTACATTCAAGAAGCAATTAGTAAATACAAGAAGATTGAAGGGCTGAAATGGCATATAATCGGACATCTGCAAAGAAACAAAGCCAAAGACGCTATAAAAATATCCGACTGCATCCAGAGTGTTGATTCCCTTCGGCTTGCAAAAGAGATTGACCAGCAGTGTGCAAAAATATCTAAGATCATGTCAGTATTCATCGAAGTCAATATTGGTAATGAAGAGAGCAAAAGTGGCACAAATCCAGATGAAATTCTTGACTTAATCCATCAGGTATCAGAACTCTCAAACCTGCGAATCGAAGGCATGATGACAATGGAGCCTTTTTTCGAGAATCCAGAAGAAGCAAGACCATATCTCAAGCGTATGAAACAGCTTTTTGATGAGGTGAAGTCCCATAACATTCCGAATACTAATATTAAAATTCTATCTATGGGCATGAGTAACAGCTATCAGATAGCCATTGAAGAGGGTAGTAATATGGTGAGGATAGGAACTAAGCTGTTTGGACCAAGATAGATATAATCTAGTTAAAGGAGAAATGAAAAATGGCATATTGTCCAAATTGTCGTGCAGAATACATAGAGGGTGTAGAGGTTTGTCCTGACTGTCAAGTTGAACTTGTTGATGAGCTTCCTCCAAAAGAAGAACCTGAATATATTGATCTCGTTGAGCTTGAGAAAGTTCCTGATGAAGTCTCAGGCGTAATGATGAAAGGCATACTCATAAATAATGGGATCACAGCTATACTGAAATCGGCAAAGATTCCATGGTATGATGGGATCGGAAGTACATGGTCTACATACTACTGGGGTATTTTGCTGGTTCCAAAAGAGGACGTCGAAAGAAGCCGAAAAATACTCAGCGAGTATATTGAGTCACTTGAAAATGAAGATATAGAAAACGAAATTCTATAATATGAAAATGTGATATTTACACAACCGGGCGGAAGCTGATTGCCAAAAGATAAAATCAAGGGCGGAGTGTGTCATCAGAACTTGATCTAACGAAATCTGCTATTTTGCTTGATTCTCTGGATATAACAATATATAATGCTTACGAGATTTTTGTTAGTAAATAATTATCCACGGATATACACGGATTTTCACGGATAGGAAGAAAATGATGCAGGATTCAAAAAAAACACGGAGACACAGAGGCACGGAGAGAACTTAGAAAGTATGAAGGATGAAACTATAATACTCATTTCTTCTTTTTCATCCATCATCCTTCTGCCTTCCTTTTTTTCTCCGTGCCTCTGTGTCTCCGTGTTTAACTTCTTTTTATTTCTATAAGTGAAAAAGTCATAATAATAAAAGATAATCTCATATCTTGTATCTTCTTCCGTGTCTATCCGTGTGAATCTGTGGCTAAATTCCTGATTAACTATGGGAGGATATAGATATGCGACTTGCTGTGATTGGACTTGCTGGTGCTGGTGCAACACATGTATCAAAAGTCAGTAGTATGGAAAATGCTGAACTCGTCTGCGTGTGCGACATAGTAAACACGATTGCAGATGATTGCGGTAAAAAATACAACGTAAAGGCTTACACTTCTACTGAGGAGATGCTTGAGAAAGAGAAGCTTGATGGCATTATCGTTGCTACCCCGCCGAAAAGTCATTACCCATTGACAAAACTAGCGGCTGAGAAAGGCGTTCACGTATTTGTTGAGAAACCAATGGCGAACTACGTTGAAAATTGCCAGAAGATGATTGACGTCTGCAAAGCTAACAGCGTAACCCTGATGATCGGACATAAAAAGAGATTTGTGACTGCTCTTGTCAGGCTGAAAGAACTTACAGAAGGTGAATTGGGACCAATCAAATACATGATCCACAGGTATCCACACCCATGGATGTCTCCAAAAGACTGGTTCTGGGCAGAGGATGACGGCGGTGGACCTATACTTGAAAACGCTGTTCATGCGGCAGATATGCTCGGATTTCTCATGGGTGACGTTGATACTGTTTATGCCGAAGGCGATTCTTTTTTTGCTGAACAACGTAAACCGCAGATCAACTGTGCTGTATATACTTTCCGATTTAAAAGTGGTGCTATTGCAACGGTTGGTGCTGGAATGGTATCCATACCTGCTTTCAATTTTGAAGATTATTTTGTTGCTACTGACGAAGGTGTTGCGGAGGTTACCGGTTCTTTTGATTCCGCGGAAAAGATCAGGTACGCATTCCGCAAAGACCCGAATAATGCAAAAGAGGAAGTCTACGCTGGTGTGGACTCATTCAAGAATGAACTTAATCATTTCATTGAATGTTCCAAGACAGGTAAAGAACCGTTAGCTAGTGGAGAAGCGGGGAAAAAGGCTGTCGCTATTTGCAGGGCTGTAAAGAAATCCGCTGAGATCGGCGAACCGATAAAAGTTACGTGGTGATAATAATGGAAAAGATATTAACAGGCGATGAAGCTATCGCTCAAGGTGCGATAGAATCTGACGTAAGAGTGGTAACTGGTTATCCCGGGTCTCCGGGAACTAAAGTGCTAATGGGTATTCTCGAATTGTCGAAGGATAATCCAGAGTGCCACGTAGAATGGTCTGCTAACGAAAAGGTTGCTTTTGAGATTGCTTTAGGTGCTTCCATCGGTGGTGACAGAGCAATGGTCTGCTTAAAAAGCGTTGGAATGAATATCACCATAGACCCTATAATGACCGCTAATCTAACAGGCGTTAATGCCGGACTTGTTATACTTCTGGGTGATGATCCGGGTGCGCTGTTGTCTCAAAATGAGCAGGATACAAGGCTGATTATGGACTTTATTGAGCTTCCACTAATGGAGCCTTCGTCACCTCAAGAAGCTAAGGACATGGTTATCAATGCCTTTGAGCTTTCTGAGGAGTTCCAGACCATAGTAATCATCAGAGAGATACACAGTTTCTCTGTGATGAAAGATTCTGTCAAAATAGAAGACCCAATAAAAACAGAATCAAAGGGATTTGTAAGGCAAAGAAATAGATGGATATCAACGACCTTCAACGTTCTGGAAAATCATGTGAAACTTCATAATAAACTTGGACGGATCGAGCAAAGGTTCAAGAATTCTGAGTTTAACAAGGTGATCGGCAGTAACATGAAACATTGTGTCATTACTGCTGGATTTTCTTATGCTAAACTCATGGATGCTCTGAAGGACAAAACGTATGAATTTGGTATCCTCAAGCTAGGAACAATATATCCGCTTCCAGAGGAGATCATTGTTAATTTTTTGAGATCGGCGTCTCAAGTTTTGGTTCTTGAGGATAATGAGCCTTACGTTGAGAACAAGGTCAAAGCTATCTGCCATGATGCAGGTATTGAAACAGAAGTGATCGGCAAAACTACAGGTCATATCCCAGGAGTAGATGAATTTTCAAGAGAAGATATAGCCCGTGTATTATTCGCTTAGAAATCATGACGCCTGATGGGAGATATGATCAGTTTCAAACTGAGTTTGATCAATTACTGATTCCCCCTTTAGCTAAAGGGGGATAAAGGGGGATTTGATTAAGGCTATCGGATCAATAGATACTTATAAATATTAATGGTGTTATGATGAGAAGCTAAATACCTTTAGATAGATTCATTCAATATATGTTTATTTAATCAAATTCCCCCTTCCCCCTTTTAGCTAAAAGGGGGTTACAAATGCTTTATTCACGTGGTTTTATAGGCTTATGAGTAAAGATTAATATAATAAGTTTGAATTATCAAAATCTCTTAGCTTAATGCCTATGGGGTTAGGGGGATTTAAAAGCTTTAATACTGGATTCCCCGACTAATTATTAATGTTCATATTATTAGGAGAAAAAAATGAAAATAGGGTGTTCCACATATTCTTACAGACAACTTTTCGCTGATGGTAGGATGAACGTATACGCATTTTTGGATAAGGCTTACGAGCTTGATCTGGATGGTGTTGAGCTTTTGACCGGCATGTTCCCAACTGAGAAAGCTGATCTGATAAATATTAAGCGTCGTGCAATGGAATTGGGATTGCACATCTCCGCAGTTACCATCGGTTGTCCCGCCGCTGATGCAACAAAGCATGTGGCTGGTATGATAGACTCAAAGAAATGGGTTGATATAGCGAATTTTCTTGGTGCGCCTGCTGTGCGTGTTGATACTGGTGGTATGCCGCAGGGCATGGAACTAGATCAGGCTTTTGAGAACGCTATCAACTTCTTCAAGGAACTATCCGCATATTCAGGTGAATTTGGGATCAGTCTTGGAATGGAAAACCACAGCGCTATCAGCAATACTGGCGAAAAAGTCGTCAGAGTTGTTAAGGGTGTTGGTTCAAAATGGTTTGGTTTAACGCCTGATTTTGGCAATTTTCAGGGTTGTGGTCAGGAGGAAGGTTACAAATCTATCGAAATGGCGGCTCCTTATGCTGTATTTGTACATGCCAAGTTATACGACATCGGCTTCGAGATAGGATGCGGTTGTAGTCCAAGATGTCTGGCAGAGAAAAACATGGATTTCGAGAGAATAATGGATATGTTCGTCAAAATCGGATACAGTGGTTATATGTCCATCGAATACGAGGGCAGAGAAGACCCGGTGACCGCCGTTCCCAAGTGCGTCCAAGTATTGAGGCAATATATCTAAACTATGGAGTGCTGTGGTTTTACCACAGCACTTGTACACATGGAAAGGTTTTTAGGACGAAGTCCGCCTTCAGAGAAGATGAATTTATGGGAAAGCGTTTTTTTTGTTGACTTGACAAAGGAAATTTCATAACATATAAGTGTTGTGAGTTCACAAAATAGGCAGCGAAAGCTGTCAGTTTTAATTGCACCGTTGGTGATCAGTATTTTTTTATACACAACGTTGGCGCCAAAACGGTGTTCCAATATCTAATGGAAGGAGCAAAATGGCACGATTGACTAAAATTGTTATTATTTTGTTGGTTATCAGCTTGTTTTTGGTTAGTCAGGGTTTCACAAAAGTAAATGATAAAAACATTATGGGTGCTTGGCTTTTTGATGAGGGCAAGAGTGATATAGCCAAAGATTCTTCACCCAATCATTTTGATGGAAAGGTAGTTGGCGCAAAGTGGCAAAAGGGTAAAGTTGGTAATTGTTTGGAGTTTAGCGGAGTTACCGGCGATAATTATGTTGATTGCGGAGATCATGATGAATTAAACTATGTCGGAGACGGCAAATTTTCCGTTACGCTCTGGGTGAAAGTCCTGACAAATGATGCTAATTATCATAATCTAGTGTCAAAAAAGATGGGCTTTAATAACACAGACAAGGGTTGGATGGTATGGTATGATTTTAGAGATCAAGGGGCAATGCAGTTGCGTATTAACGATGGAACAACCTTAAATGATGACGTTCCTACTGCCCCAGATAAAACCTTGATGGCAAAAGGTCAGGATGGAGACTGGCATCATATTGGATGGGTTATTACTGAACCCGGTAAATTCATTTATTATTTTGATGGAGAGAATAAGGGAGAGGGCATCTTTGCAATGAAAAAGTCTACAAAGAATAGTGTTTCTCTGAGAATAGGCAATAGTGAAGGAAATAGCCCAGGGCTTCACTGTCTTATAGACGAAGTGGGGATTTTTAATGTGACACTTACACCGGAGGATGTCAAAGACCTAATGAATAATGGCATATCTCTAGCTGTTTCTCCATTGGGTAAATTAGCTTTAACTTGGGGAGAAGTAAAAAAATAGAATTCGGCGCCTATTTGCTCTAATACCTCAATAGTAAAGGTGGGTATGAAACCTGCCTTTACTTAATTTTCGCTACTATCCCGGACATCAGGCACTACTTTAACTCACCAAATCGCTTAAGTTCTTTCTCCTTTAGAGCATCTTTTGCCTCTTGAGCATAACTTGCGAAAGTGGCCATTGCATAATGAGTATCTACGAGAATTATTGATCTTGGACTTTTAGACCTTTTCCAATGGAAAACAGAAAAGGTCCAAGCTATTGTTGTGGAAGTTAATTTCTTTTGAGCTAATAGCTTTTTCAATTACTATCCCCCATTCTCAAAAAACTCATGAGCAGTGAAAAGGAAACAATGGGTCAATAACCTCTTAAGAAAGTGACGCGTGACGTGTCACGCATGACCCGTCACCTTCCACTAGGTACTTCGGGATATTCAGTCTAGTGCCGAACACTACGGCGGATGGTTAAAAACTCTGAGAGGTAGGAGTGGTGCTGTTCGCAAGTAAACCGCATACAACATTGGCGAAGACTGCTAACGGGTTTTGGTAGTTCCTGGCGGGATTATTAACTCGCACAAAAACTACCTCTTATTTTTAACATTAAAAAGGAAAGGCAATTCCTCTCCCGCATAATGAAGGTTAAATAAATAATCGGGTAACAAAATTATCGGGGTTTTCTGGATTCCCGTTTTCACGGGAATGACAAGCACACGCAAAATGTCATTCCCGTGAAAACGGGAATCCATTCCTAGCTATTCCCCGATTAATTATTTAACCTTCATTATGCGGGAGTATCCTTGCCGAAATTATTATGAGACGCAGCAATAGGTATGTAAACGTACTGGATATTCAAGACCGGTATGTGAGATGCTCACAGCTAATATACCAAGACAATAAATGGAGTATATACAAGTCACTGAAAGAAGAAATCCAATCCATAGACAAGGATTTGGATACATCCAGCATCATAAAGTCCATGATTCAGGAGATGAATATATCAAAGGACTTGATAGTATCTATAAGTGGAAGGGACGCATCGGTCAGACTGCTTGATCTACCTCCCATAAATGACAAGAGATTCAAGAACATGAATGGTATGCTCAGATATGAGTTAGGCCCTTTGTTGCCTATGGACATAGACCAGATGTACTATGATTATCAGATAGTGGAGACGGACAGTCAAGCAACAAGGGTACTGACTGCATCAATAAAGCGCAGCGTACTGACCAGATACATAGACATACTCTCTCAGGTTGGCGTATATCCTGACGTCATAACAATATCATCCGCAGCCATTTTCAATGCCTTCATAATGAGCGAACCACATAAAATCGGTCAACCCATAGGATTGGTATGTTTGCGAGAGTCAGTCGGTGATGTGGTCATAATAGAACATGAGCATTTGACATACGCTAGGAGTTTCAACATCAGCGAAAATAACATCGTACGGGAGATAAACAACAGCTTTGACGCATATTTCAAAACATGCTCCTCAAAAGCAACATTGGATCAAATTCCGATATATCTAATCAATCCTGAAGAAGTAAATCACCACACAGATTTAACAGATATTATATCACAAATACCAGCGCAATGGCATACACTGCCGACTAATTGTAACTTCACCAGCGGTTTAGCCATGTCAGGCGATTTTAAACTGAACCACTCACAATTCATCAGAATAAATCTACTCAGGCAGGTAATTCAGGAAGATCAAGGAGTCAGAAGGAAAAAATCGCAAACACGATTGTTAAAGTTAGCACCAGCAATATCAATGTTTATAATGCTAGTTATCTCCTGTGCGCTTTGGTGGCAGACCAGTCAAGAAAAAAGCAAGCTTCATTCTATTGAGGCGACGCTTCAGACTAATGTTAAACAATTCAATAACAAAGCTTCTCTGAAATACACGATGAATAAGCTTGATAAACAGATAGAATCGCTGGACTGGGTGACAGAAGATTATCCTATGGTATCATACAGGTTATACAGGATCGCACAGATGGTCCCTGATAATGTGTGGTTAAAGGAGATATATATCCCTGAAATAAATGTAGATAAGAAAAAGAAACAAGAGAATCCTATCTCGAAGTTGAATGTTGTTGGATATGCACACGAACAAAACCAGATAGAGTCGTTCCTTGAGAACCTTAGAAGGTGTGATTGTTTCTCTGATGTAAAACAAGAGAGCGCTTCAGAGATCACGCTTATCGGGGAGAGATTACTAGAGTTCGATATAGCCCTCACATCCAGTAAGTACGGTTCTAGTGATCAGTGGTTCCATACTATCAAAAACGGAAAAAGTGAATATTGAGTTTCATGTCTTGAGGCATATATTGTTTGACTAATATTAAGAAGGAGAACTTCAGATAAATGAACTGGAAACGGATATACTGGGTAATAATACTCCTGTTGGTTGTACTAATCACAGGGCAGATAATGGTTCTTAAGGTAACATATCAGAAGATAGATTTCATAAGGTCTAAGGGAACCGTTGATTCGAAAGACTATTTGACTTTATTACAGAAAGGCGCCGTTAAACAGAAAGAATATCTGGACTACGTTGAGAAGGTTTCATTATGGCAATCAGAAATAGACCCACTATCATGGCTTACACAGCAGGCGGATGAGTTAGGACTAAAAGTCACAAGGGTAGAGCGCCCACCGACGGTAAAAATCTCAGAATATGAACAGGTACTCATTAATGTCACAATTAGAGGGGATTACAACCTTCTAGGGATATTCATCAACAAGCTTGAGCGTTCCACAAACGCCTTCAGGATAGACTCCCTCAGAATGGGTCGCAAGGAATTCTCTCCAGACCAGACTATCGTGGCTTTATCACTATCATATTTTCGAAGGGCTGGTGGATTATGAAAAGACTCATTAAATATGCCGCTCTGTCTTTTACGATAGTCTTTATCATTGCCATTCTTATGAATGTTGTATACCCATATATGCTGAAAGAAAGCGGAATACAGTTGAATGTTAAAGACAATATCAAAAAACCACTGGTTATATCTGAAGATATAGTTAAAACGTATGAGCTTCCAAAAATCCATTCTAAAAATTTCATATATTCTGCAAATGGTTTAAGTGATCCGTTCCGTAAAGCATCAGCTCCTGCGGTAGTTGTGAAACCATCATAGTCCATAACTCCATCTACTGAAAAAACTTCAATGGCACTCACTGGGATTATATGGAACAAGAATGCACCGGTGGCAATCATAAAGGATTTGACTAACAACAAGACTTATGTGGCAAAGATCGGTCAGGAGATAGGTAATGCGAAGATACTGGAAATAAAGCAAAGAAGCGTTGTAATCAGAAAAGATGATAAAACGTCTGAGCTACTTTTATATAATTCATTGGCGGACTTAATAGTTCGGAGCCATTGACAATCACTCAACGTCTCTAGATTGATCTGAATCCAAACTGGAAAGCAGATTCATCAGGTTATTGATTAACTGTTATAATCCTGTCAATAAGTGCTTCATTTGTTTCATATGTGGGACACACTCTCTTTTTGTCTACAAGATGGTAGTTTAGCAATGCCTTGCAATCTAAGCAGAATTATAGTATAATGCAGTCAAAAATGGAAACTATTTATTTGAATTCTTCGCTTTTTACTCAAAATGATAATTATAAAGAATTCATTGCTTTGACAGAGGGAGATAACAATGTTACGAGTAGGAATTGTTGGTGCTTCAGGATATACTGGTAGTGAATTAGTCAGGTTGCTTGTTACACATCCAGAAAAAGTCGAATTGGTTTGTATTACTTCTGAGACTTATGCAGGTCAATCTATAAATCGTCATCATCCTAACCTTAGAGGGTTAGTTGATCTTAAATTCGAGGCTTTGGACGTAGAGAAAGTCGCTGAAAAAGTAGATATAGTATTTCTTTCGCTTCCTCATAAAACGTCTATGACTTATGTACCAAAATTCTTTGATCTGGGAGTGAAGATAATTGATTTCAGCGCTGATTATCGCCTCAAGGACGTTAAATCTTACGAAAAATGGTATCAGGAGCATACAAGCCCACAACTTTTGGAAAATGCAGTATACGGTTTACCAGAACTTCATCGCAATGATATAAAGAATTCATCACTCGTGGCAGTGCCGGGGTGTTATCCTACCGGCGCTATATTGGCGATAATGCCTGCTTTACGATCAGGTGTGGTGGATTCGGATGGCATAATTATTGATTCCAAGACAGGTATCTCTGGTGCAGGGAAAACACCGACAGATGCAACGCATTTTCCAAACCGTTACGATAATTTCTCTGCTTATAATATCGGTTCTCACCGACATACACCAGAGATTGAGCAGGAACTAGGTCTTGCAATTGGTAAGGAGTTGAAGGTGTGTTTTGCCCCTCACTACTCTCCAATGACGAGGGGTATCATGACAACAGCATACTTGAGACTAAATAAGCCGATCTCTACTAAAGAATTGTTGGCGATATATTCTGAACAATATAAAGATGAACCATTTGTGATCGTTCTGGATGAAGGAGAAATGCCTCAAACCCAATCAGTTCGTGGTAGCAACTACTGTCACGTTGGCGTTAAGGTAGTTGAAAGGAACAATCTCGCTGTTGTAATGTCAACAATTGATAATCTTACAAAAGGGGCATCAAGTCAGGCAATGCAGAACATGAATATTGTTGCAGGATTTGATGAAACTGCCGGTCTGCTTTTCCCGGGTCTGATGCCGTAAAGAAAAGGGTCAATAACCCACGACTAAAGTTCGTGGGCTTGTGGTGAATTCAGACACAAGCCCTTGTTGACTAGCCTAAGTCTCAACTGAGACTACGTTGTATGCGAATCATATAGGTACTTCGGGATATTCAGTCTAGTGCCGAACACTACGGTATATGGTTAAAAGTCCTGAGAGGTAGGGACGGTGCTATATACAAGTAAACCGCATACAACATTGGCGAAGACTGCTAACCTGTTTTGGTAGTTTCAGGGCAAGTTTTATTTTAGCTTGCGTCAAAACTACCGCCTATTTTTAACATTAAAGGAGAGGCAATTCCTCCAACGGCTGATGAAGGTTAAGAAAATAATCGGGTAATAAAATCATCGTGGTTTTCTAGATTCCCTTTTTCAAGGGAATGACAAGTGTGCATGGTGTCATTCCCTTGAAAAAGGGAATCCATTCCTAGCCATTACCCGATTAATTATTTAATGCTCATAAGCCCGTTGGTTTCCTTGCCGAAAAGAATCATGAAGGATGATGGATGAAAATTTATTTTACCCACTAATTCTTTATCAGATTTATGTTGTTTGTGGTTATATTACTTGAATAGGAGGATGAAAAATGCCAGTTATTACAGTTGAAGGTGGAAAAATTGATGTTGAAAAGAAACGACAGTTGGTGAAAAAACTAACTGATGTTGTATCAGAAGTTTATGCTTTACCAAAAGAAGCAATTATAATTCTGATCAAAGAAAATTCTATGGAGAATGTCGGTTCTGGTGGGGTACTCGTATCCGATAAGCAAAGCAAATAAAATAACTTGGAGGAAAAGAGATGCCTAAAAGACTTCGTGCAGATGTAATAGGCGTTGGCACATTTGGCAGTCAACATGCAGGAGTCTATGCTGAACTTGAATCTGTTAATCTTGTCGCAGTTTCTGATCTGAGAACTGATAGATTGGACGATCTAACTAAAAAGTATAACGTTAAGGCATACAGTTTTTAGAATACCTCAAGGAATTGAAACCTGAATAAAGAAAATCTCGATCTGGTTAGTATTTGGTTTTTAGAATACCTATAAGGAATTGAAAGAGAAGCCTCTTGCAATGAATGTATCGGATTGCGATAACATAATCCATGAATCAGATAAAGTCGGTGTAAAACTCATGGTGGGACACATTCTCAGATTTGACCCTAGATATTACACTGCACGACAGTCTATTGCAAACGGTCAGATCGGTAATCCTGTGCATTTTTCTGCACGTAGAAATAATCTTATAAAAAGCGGAGAACTGAATCACTGAAGATAGGACAACCGATACACTTGTAAAGCTAAAGGAGTGAATAATTCATGAAAGAACAAAAAAAAGCATCAGTGGGTTTAACAAAAGGAATCAAAAGACCGGATGCTGTAACATATTATAAAGCAGTTGAGATTGGACAAAGTGGATATTTATCTGATATTCGTCAAGCAGTTGAAAGACTAAAAGAATCTGATAAATCACAGAAAGTACTCGTTGTACCTGCACGATCAATGAATACAGCAAGAAAAATACTTAAAGAAATAGGAGTGTCTGCAACAATTAGAAATATTGCAGGAACCAGAAGAGAATATGTTTCTAGCATTATAACTCAGGTAAGAATAAATTAGTGTTTTGAATACAGAATTGATCTCTAAAAAACAAATCACATATACAAAAAGCAGAGAATAGCTATATTCATAATACTTCTATGTTGATAAAAGAAATAGGTGAGTTTAATTTAATCAGAAAAATGTCAGATATTCTTGGCACACCCAAACGCAAGATAATCGCTGGCATAGGTGATGATTCGGCTGTTTTGAATCCGCCATCGGGGAAGTTTTTACTCGTTACTACTGATATGCTCGTAGAGAATGTGCATTTTAGCACTAGTACTGCGACTCCTTACCAGATCGGATGGAAAAGCCTTGCTGTTAATATAAGCGATATTGCTTCTATGGGTGGTGAACCTACTTATGGATTCATATCTATTGGGTTTCCTCGTGATACTGATGCTGAATTTGTTGATGAGTTCTATACAGGTATGCGTGATATTGCTGAAAAGTATGGCGTAGATATTGTCGGTGGTGATACTGTTTCATCGCCTGAGATTATAATCAATATATCATTACTTGGCGAAGTGGAAAAAGATAGCTACATATTGCGTTCGGGAGCAAAAATCGGTGATGCTATCTGTATCACTGGTGATGTAGGTGGATCGTCAGCAGGTCTGGAAATATTAAAGCAAAAACTCTCAATCGAAGGTACAGATAAACATCTTTTACCACAACCAAGAGTGCCGGAAGGACGTTTCTTAGCAAGAAGCGGTTTTGTAAACTCAATGATTGACGTTAGTGATGGAGTTGCAAGTGAGATAAACCATATCTGTGAGCAAAGCAAGACAGGCGCACACTTATATATGAAAGATATTCCGTTGTCAACTAATGTTGTCTCGGTCGCAAAATATACAAATAGAAATCCTTACAGCTTTGCTCTTTTTGGCGGGGAAGATTATGAACTTCTGTTTACCTGTTGTCCTGACAAGTTCCAATTTTTGCATAATCAGATTCTCAGTGCTTGTAATACACCTATAACAAAAATAGGATATATTTTAGATGAGTCATCTATAACAATAGAAGATGAATACGGTAAGAAAATCTCTTTAGAACCAAAAGGTTACGACCATTTTAAGTCATAGGCAATGGAAAGTAATCGTTAAAAAATGCCATTTTGACATAGTATTTCAACGTTTTTCACAACCCCCTAACCCCCTTTTTCAAACTTTTCTTTACCCACAAGTCTATAAACCCTTGTGGATAAAGGATTTGCAATCCCCACTTGAAAAGGGGGGAAGGGGGGATTTTAGAACGAATAATAGTTTTATAGCTTAAAATTTATAGATAAGCCCTTTAAATCCCCCTTTATCCCCCTTTTGAAAGGGGGAAAGGACTTATTCTCACAATATCCACATATTTGTGGGTAAAGATTAGTTTTTCAAAGGGGGAATGGCTTTAACTCCCCCCTTTAGCAAAGGGGGTTGGGGGATTTGAGGCGATTTATTTATTACCCGATTAATTATTTAATCTTCATAATGCGGGAGTATCCTTGCCGAAATTATTATGTATGAGCCTATATTAACAAATTATGCTGAAAGAATGGAAGGCTGGAAAGAGTGGCAAGTTCAGTGGAGATATGGCGCAATACTGATCTATCCACCAGAGCCACACTTATCCAAGATCACAGAGCTTATAGACAGATACCAATGGTCACAAGGGTGCATCTGCGACGCACATATAAGTATGACTGTTCCATTACCAGTGCCACTGCTTGAGCATCACGTTGAGGAGATATCTAAGGCAATATCAAATATCGAGCTATTTACCATAATCTACGGACCTATCATAGAAAAGCCTGTCAAACCCGGCGTCTTATTAAAGATTGAGCCACAGGATAGGTTAAGGGACTTGGTTGATATAGTGGAATCAACGTCAGCTTATGAAAATCATATTAGCAGATCATATCCATTCTGGGCACACATGACAATCGCAGAGAACCCTACTATGGAACAGAGCTATGAGATTATTAATCAGCTGCGTGATCTTAATCTTGGAGGCGAGTTTCGACTGGAATATCTGTCGTATGCAGTGCCTGATGAGAATTTTGCTTTTACAGAAAGGTCAAAAATAAAACTGGGGCAATATGGCAAAATAATTGAAAGGCAAAAATAAGACTAAGAAGCTAATATTATTCTAGAACCAAGTTTCCCGGTGTGCCATTAATGTGCCATAGACTACTTTGCTAAGGAGGAATGTTAACATGACTCGATTTATTCCCATTTAAAAAAGGGGCTAGGGGTGTTTTTAGAACGTTTATGTATTTTCTGACGATTACGGAAATGGAAAAAATGAAGAAAATTATTTTGATATTTGTATGTTCACTCTCATTAATTGGCTGTGCTACTACGTCAAATAAATCTATGGTAAAATATAATGATTTTGCCGTAAAATCTGCTGATATGGGCTTGTGGAACGAAGCAATAATGAGATGGAAACGAATAGCTGAGTTGAATCCCAACGATGCTAAAGTCCATAATAATCTTGCTGTTGCTTATGAAGCAAAGGGTGAACTGGAATCTGCATTGTCAGAATATGACAAAGCTATTAAACTAGAGCCGAAAAATCGTGTCTATTCTAATAACTATACTAGATTTAAACAAAACTATGATAAATTGCATAAAAAAGAAAAAAAAGAACAAATCCCTGAACAAGAGACTTAAATTCATGTCAAAACTTAATATACGGGAGCTTATGACAACCAACATCAAATATTTCACGTCTAACATTATGCGCATTATCTTATTTTTACTACTGGTTATATGTTTCACAGGCTGTTATTCAACTGAATCAGTCAATATAAAAGTAAAAGTAGACTCCAAAATTGATATGAGTAAGTATAAAGCGATAGCTGTTATTGATTTCCTTGATAAGAAGTCAAAACCAAATGTAGATCAAGGAAAGATAATAAGCCGTATGATCAAGAAGCAACTTAAAAAAAATGAAGAATTTCAGATTCTTGATGAAAATAGCATGGATCTGAATACTGATATTCACGAGGATGATATCAAGGATCCAAGTTCACTTGTTTCTTTGGGTAGTCAACTCGGAGTGGATGCTCTGATAATAGGGGAGTTTGAGTTTTCCCAGAGGTTTCAGTCAGTTCCATACATTGTAGATCGCTATTCCAGCAATGAAAGAAAATACGTTCCAGAAGGTAATTCTTACATTCGGAATGTGTATAGCTTTTCCTTCCATGCGAAAGTGATTGATGTTAAAACAGGTGAAACAATTTTTAATTATTCCCCAAGAACTGAGGAAAAACCAGATTATCAAAGTAGTGGACTTGGGCTTCTATTTTCAGATGGGACAAATGATCCAGCAAGTCTGCGCGCTATTGCCTTAAAACCTGTAACAAATTTTGTACTGAGTCTTACTCCACACTATGAAAATGAACACAGGATAATCATAAAATAAAATGAAAAGAATAGTTTTAATAATATCTATCATAGTACTTATCACACTAAGTATATCTACATCTTTTGCTCAAATACCCGGCATGAATAAAGTAAATGACCGTCAATTTGACTGGATGACTTACAAAACTAATCACTTTATCATTTATTATTATCCAGAAGCTAGTAATATGGTTAGAGCAATGGGTGACATGGCAGAGGTCGCTTATGCAAAGATGAGTGATATACTTGAACATGACGTAAAGAAAAAAATCCCTCTTATTCTTTATAAATCACACGCAGATTTTCGGCAAACCAATGTGACTACGGAAACACTTACCGAAGGAGTCGGCGGATTTACGGAATTACTCAAATATAGAGTAGTTATCCCATTTACAGGCTCTATGGATCAGTTTCAGAAAGTCATAACACACGAAGTCAACCACGTTTTTGAATTTGACATGCTTTACAAGAACGCCCTTGCTCATATATATACGGGTGAGTTCCTTTATAGCCCGCCGATATGGTTTCTTGAGGGTATGTCTGAATACATGGCAGATGATTGGGACGCTGAAGGTGAGATGGTTCTAAAAGACGCTATTATTACTAATTCGATAGTGCCGCTGACATTTTTGCAGGATTTTGGACCTATGGGATCCCGTATATATCTTGGCTATAAAGAGGGACAGTCAGCAGTAACTTATCTGGTTGATACTTATGGAATTGATAAGCTATCTGAGCTTCTAAGAGAGTTGTCAATAAGCAGAACGAAAGATATAAATGATGCTTTTAAGAGCGCTATCGGTATTGAGTTTGAGAAATTCAACAAAGAATGGGAAGAATTTATTAAGAAGCGATATTTACCTGAGATTGCTCAAAAGCAAAGCTCCGATTCTATAGGTAAAAATCTCACAGAGAAGAATGACAGCTATAGCAATGTCAGACCAGTATGGTCTCCCAGCGGCGATCTGATAGCTTATGTTACAAGCACTGATTCTAGTAACGAAATAAGAATAGTATCAGTCAAAGGCGGTAAACTCTTTACAAAAATTAATGAAAATGACGTTGATGACGAATACGAATCTATAAGAGAAAGCGGAACAGGATTGGCATGGTCACCTGATGGAGATAAAATTGCCTTTGTTACAATTAAAAATGACAGGGATTTTCTTGCTGTTGTGAATGTTGTGACAAAGAAGATGATAAAAAAAGTAGAGATGCCTTATGACGTCGTATATAGCCCTACATGGTCTCCAGATAACGAGCAGATAGCATTCATTGGACTGAAAGATGGCAGATCGGATATATACGTTCTTACGTTAAAAGATGGCAGTATCACACAAATCACCACGGATACTCACGAAGAGCGATCTGTTTCGTGGCATCCAACGCAGCCCAAACTTATTTATTCCGCAGAGCGTAACAATAAGTATAAGCTATTTACAATGGATTTGCGCACACGTCAAAGCCAGCAGATTACTTGTGGGATACAAAATGACGTTTCACCTTCATGGACTTCTGATGGGAAAAAAGTGGTTTTTTGCTCTGATACGAACGGTATATATGATATATACAGCATTGATATAGATAGCCTTGACCCTTTATCACCGCCAAAAACCGTAAGCGTAACGAAACTTACCAACATAATCACAGGTTGTTTCAGCCCGGTATTCTCACCAGATCAAACAAATCTCGCTATATCAATTTTCCATGATTATAAAAATGACGTTTATATCTTGAAAGCTAAAGAATTACTGAACGAGAAAGTAACTTTTACTGATATAAATAAGACTGAAGAATCACTTTATACATTGGATGAGAAACCCATCAAAGGTATAAAATCTGGTCTTAATTTTTCTCCTGATATGATATACGTTGACTTTGGATATACATCAGGTGGGTATCTCCAAAATACCATGCAATTCATTGCCAGTGATATGATGGGAGATCACAGGTTTATGACGTCTTTTGATGCTGTTTCTTTTTACGATCAAACATCAGCACCAGATTTCTTTGCGGCATACTATTATCTGCGAAAAAGACCAGATTTTGGCGTTGCCCTGTATAACTGGAACCAATATTACACACAAGGAGGCGAAAGCTTCAATCAAAGAAGTACTGGTATACAGGGATACATGAGTTATCCTATAAACAAATTTAACAGAATTGACATTGTTGCTGGAAGAGAACTCAGATTTTTTGATTCTGGAAGTGTAGGGAATAGTATCAATAATAACAAAAGCGGACCGCTTAATGACGTCGGTATATCGTTTGTGAAAGATAACGTTATCTGGAATGAATACGGACCTTTTTCTGGAACTTCTGCTGAATTATCCATTGATCAGACAATTAAACTAACGGAACATGATAGAAAAAGAACTGAAGTAATCCTGAATACAAAGGAATACATAAAACTCGGAAAGCGTACAAACTTAGCTATCAGAGTCATTGGTGCTGGAAGTTTTGGATTAGATAAAGAGAATTATTATCTGGGAAGCACTTTCAATCAGTCACAAGGCGGGCTTTCTTATAACGAGTCAATGATGAGGGGGTATGATTTTGACGAGATATTTGGTACTAGAGTGGGATTGCTAAACCTTGAGATCAGGATCCCATTTATTGATGAGCTACGGTTTGGGTGGCCAGTTCCATGGGGATTCAGTGGGATAAGGGGTGTTATATTTACGGATTTTGCTGGTGTTTTTCCACGACCACCCAATGTGAAAGATATTTATGGCAAACCGATTCTCTACAAAAAACAGTTTGAGCCTTACGTTTCTGATGAAGGTGGGTTCAGGCTGGTTGATCTCAGAGCTTCTGTTGGATTAGGCTTTAGGTTAGGTCCACTTAGCTTTGATTTTGCAAAAAAAACTGATATGCAAACGTTTAGCAAAGGATATAAGTTTCATTTTGGTATAGGTTCAGATTTCTAGTTGATTTTTGTATTACATTATAATCGTTAAAAAATACATAAACGTTTAACGACAACCCCCTAGCCCCCTTTTTTAAGGGGGAATCATGTGGCGTATTCCCTTTGCCAAGGGGGAATAAATCGAGTCGTGTCAACATTCCCCCTTAGCAAAGGGGGTTCGGGGGTTGTGAAAAACGTTGAAATACTATGTCAAAATGGCATTTTTTAACGATTATTACATTTGGAGGTAGGTATGAGTAGCAACACAAAAAGAATTGCTATAGTTATTGGAATTCTAGCGGTCTTATTTTTGGCGCTTCAATTATGGGCAAAACTTTATCCTGATTGGTTATGGTTTAGCTCGCCATCTTTAAACATGGGTTCGGTGTTTATGACCACTCTAAAAGCAAAGATAGGTTTAGGAGCGGGATTTGGATTAATAGCCCTAATAGTAACTGCTGTCAATTTGCTTTTATTGCAAAAGCTTGGTCTAAAAACATTAGAAGATAGCATTATTCCCCTGGGAGAGAATCGTATAACCGTCGGGAAGAATCTAATTGTAGGTTTGTTGATAATTGGATGCCTTTTATTAAGTGTGATATTAGGATTTACAGCAGTTGGACAGTGGGAGCCTTATCTGCGGTTTACTAATTCTAGCGGTATCAGCTTTTCGAGCATAGACCCGCAGAATTTCAAGGACCCGATATTTAATAAAGACATATCCTATTATGTATTCAAAATGCCATTCCTTAGATTCCTGCGTGGATGGTTCTTTGTGTTATTCCTTCTCATTACGATGGGTACTGGCGCGGTATATGGACTTCGACGAATGAGCGGTAAGCTCTCGACAGGGATACGCGCCCACATATTTAGCTTGTGTGCAATAACACTTATGCTGTTAGCGTGGGGACGACTTTTTGCAATGTACGAATTGCTCTTTCCAAGTATTCAAAAAGGGTGGGTGTATGGAGTCGGTTTTGCTGATGCGATGGCTCGCATACCAGTATTTAAGATCATGATGGTCGTGGCTATAATTACCGCTATATTTTGTCTCGTTAGTATATTTGTACGAAAGTTGACAAAAGTAACAATTGGCGGTGCAGTTCTGTTTGTCCTCGTTGCAGTTGTCGGAGGCGGGTTCTATCCGTGGGTGGTACAGAGATTTCAAGTTGAACCACAAGAGTTAGACAAAGAGCGTAAATACATAGAAAATAACATCACATATACACGTAAGGCTTACAATCTTGATAAGATTGTGGGAAAACCTTATGTGAGTTCAGGCGAACTCACGTTGCAGGACGTAACTCAAAACAGAGCTATTATGGATAATATACGTCTCTGGGACTGGCGACCACTTCGTGAGACCTTCAAACAACGTGAAGCAAGACGACCTCAATATGACTTTGTTGACGTAGATATTGACAGATATGTTTTAGATGGAAAACAACGACAAGTTATGTTGTCTGCACGTGAGCTTATATTCTCAAATGTTACAAAAGAATCTCAAACTTGGGTGAATAGAACTTTCTTATACACACACGGTTATGGTCTAACAATGATACCTGTCAGTGAGATCGAGGAAGGCGGTTTGCCTAGAATGTATATTAATGAAATTCCACCCAAAGTCCATGATCCATGGAAACAGGAGATCAAAAGACCTGAGATATACTTTGGTGAAGGTGAAAAGCCATTTCGTGGCGAGACAGGAACTCTGCCCTATGTAATAGTCACACCAGGTGAATTATCTGCTCAAGAGTTCGATTATCCAAAAGGAGAAGATGCGGCTTATACTTCGTATAGTGGTACTGGCGGAGTACAAATTAGCAGTTTCTGGCGAAGACTGGCATTTGCGCTTAAATTCTCAACCGACACTCGCAATATTCTCTTTTCTGGCAAGATAAAAGACACTAGCAAGATACTATTCAACCGCAGTATATCGGAGTGTGTTAGAACTATAGCGCCTTTCCTTAAATATGATAAAGACCCGTATCTTGTTGTCTCCAACGGTAAATTATATTGGATGCAGGATGCTTATACAGTAACACACATGTATCCCTATTCTGAACCAATGATGGAAGAAGTAACTGAAGTTTTACAAGGCAAGAAAAGAGTGACTCAGCAAAGGGTTTGGGGAAATTATATCAGAAACTCAGTTAAGGTAGTCATAGATGCTTATGATGGTACCGTGACTTACTATTCAATGACTGCTGAAAAAGGTCAGGAAGACCCCATAGCGGATTGTTACAAAAAGATATTCCCTGCTATGTTTAAAGATTACAAATCCATGCCTGATGAATTGAAAAATCACATAAGATATCCTCAGTCATTCTTCACAATTCAGGCGTTAAAATACAGTTCATATCACATGAACGATCCAAAACAGTTCTATAATAAAGAGGACCTATGGCAATTCAGTACCGAAAAGGCTCAAGACGGCGGATCAGGTGAACAACCCGTTGAACCTTACTATGTAACTCTTCAACTTCCTGATAGCGACAAAGAGGAATTCATGCTTATGTTGCCATATACACCCAATAAGAAAAAGAACATGATCGCATGGCTTGCCGCAAAGTGCGACCCGGGTGAAAATTCTAACCTTGGTGATTACGGTAACCTTATGGTTTATAATTTCCCGAAAGATAAACTGGTTGATGGAACCATCCAAATCGAATCTTACATAGACTCACATCCAGAGATGTCACAGGAGTTAAGCCTATGGAGCCAGCGCGGGTCAAAGGTTATAAGAGGTAACTTGCTTGCCATACCTATAAAACAGTCAATATTATATGTAGAACCAATATACCTTGAAGCTGAAGCATCACCAATACCAGTTCTCAGGAGAATTGTAGTAGGCCGTGGTGGTGAGCTAGCATGGGGAGAAACATTGCAAGAAGCTCTTTCGACACTGTTCGGCTCGGAGATGCCAACGGAATTAGTTCCAGAAACACAACAAACGCTTACAGGTCAAAAACCAACCGAAGTTGTGCCTTCTGAAAAACCACTATCTAATAGGGATACAGTGAAGAAAGCACTTGATCAATACGATCAGGCTCAGAAATATCTGAAATCAGGTGATTGGGCAAAATATGGAGCAGAAATGGATAAGCTCAAACAAACTCTCGATATGCTTCAATCAGAGCGAAAATAAGATGTATGAGCAATAATTCGTGAAAAAACACGGAGACACAGAGAAGAATTAGTGATCAGTAATCAGTAAACAGTGATGAGTAATCAGTTTTGTCATACTGATTACTTATCACTGTGTCTCCGTGTTTAAGTTCTTTTTATTTCTATAAGTGAAAAACTCGTATAGAGAAAGGAATTATCAAATCCATAATGAATAAAAAACTTAAAGAGGCATTTGATAAAACTGTTTCCTGCTTCATGGATGATCCACGAGTCGTCGCCGCATACCATTCTGGTTCTATAGGCACACATAGGGAAGATGAATTCTCAGACGTTGATCCTGTGTTCTTAATAAAAATAGAGGAATTCAGTACATTTGACAGAGAATTACCACAATTATTTGAAAAAATCGTCGCAAAACCTATCCTTTGGTGGCCCGAACGTTGGATATGGGTTACTGGATATGGAGAAAATGTCCATAACACTCGTAACTATGCCATCTTTTTTGAATTTGATGATGAGTTACTTCAATACGATATAAACATAGGCGCTGCGCCAATAAATAATCGCATTAAAGTTGGTAAGAACCAATTCATTTTCGATAAGGTAAATGTTTTGGAAATTACCTCTGAAGATATTATATCTGTTCCAGAAGAGAAAAAACTGGTTTGGACTATACTGATGTATTGGATTTACGTTTATATACACGTTAAGTATATAAAGAGACAAGACGTCTTTAAGTTACTATATGCACAACAAGAGCTTTTTTCTGAACATCTGGAGGTGCTTCGATATATTCAGCCAGAGATTGCCCAACAATGGTGGCCGTTAATGGTTAAGCAAGTTGATGAAAACGGAAGAAAAAAACTATTAACGTATTTTGGACAGGCAAATGTAGACTCAATCGTTAAAGCATTACCGGATGAGATCATATCGTTTTCAAATGACGCCAAACAAGCATGTGACAAATGGCAAGCTGTATACCCAGAAGCATTTGAATTTTCCGTAATAAATCATCTTAAAAAGAATGGAATTATTTGATAAAAATCCAAATTAAAATAAGGGAGGTGAACAAATGCCAAAGGACCAAGCTTTAGAAGATATTGAAAAAGAGATCCAGAAGCTAAAAGAAGAGCAAGCTCGTATTAACGATTACCTAGCTGAATTAGAAGCAAAATCAAAAGCTAAGATAGCAGAACTTGAAGCACTTGAAAGGAAAAAACAGCAGGAAGATAAATTAAAGCTTGAAAAAGATATGAACGATGTATTCTCAGAATTAATGCGGCATAATTGGCAAATCATACCTGCTTTCCTGAATGAAAGTTTTGAATATTTGAAAAGTGTAGCAGTTGAGTATGATCGCCTCAAGTTAAAAGAGACTGAATTGCGTGATAATATTAATACATCGCTAAAGAATCCTGCCTTAAAGCATGTTGATCTCCAAAGGCTTCAGGAAGAAATCCGTACGGTAATAGTAGGCGGGCGTGTTGAGCTAATTCTTGAGTTGAAACGCTTGCTACAATTGATTGATTCAAGCAATGCGTCATGGACCCAAGACCCAAATAACGTACTCAGATTTTTTGATGTAAGCAGAGAAATCAAAAGCTGAAATTGTAATGAGCATTAGAGCGTAAGCATTAAAAAAGGAGCCAGAGCAATGATTTGTTTGAATTTTTTGTTAAGTCTAGCGATCTCGATGCCAATAGCTGTTGACGTGGCTTCAAATCACGTCGGAAATGTATTTTTTGAGAATGAATCCATTCAATTTCAAGTTAAAATGACAGCAGACGCCAGTATATCTGTAATAGATTATTATGGCAAAAACGTTTATAAAGGTAAATCATCTGCTGGTGAGTCAGAAATTGATCTGGGAAAACTCTCTAAAGGACATTACATTCTCACAATCAAATCAGGTGATGAATCAAAGGATGTTTATTTTGCTATTATTCCATCAATGGAGAATCGTCCTGATATGAAAGACTCAGCTATTGCTACTGACTTAGCCACAAGCTGGCTTGTCAAGCCTGAGCAATTTGATGATCTTGCTAAACTGACAAAGCTTTGTGGTTTGTTATGGATACGTGATAGGATAACGTGGGGTGAGTTAGAAAGCCCTCGTGGTAAATGGATAGGAAACACGAAATATGACGCTTCAGCAGATATTCAGACAAAAAATGGTCTGAAAGTCTATCAGGTTTTTCATACAACTCCCGGTTGGGCGCAAGAGGTAAAGAATTCCCATTCTTTCCCAGATGACCTTCGTGATGCTTATAACTTCGCTTCTGAGATGGCTAAAAGATATAAAGGAAAAGTTCCTGCATGGGAAGTCTGGAACGAGCCAGACATTTCTGTATTCAGTGATGAACTTGGTGATTCATACTCCGCATTGCTCAAAGCCATGTATCTTGGCTACAAATCCGCTGATCCGAATCTATTAGTTCTGATATGTAGCTTTGCTATGGGACCTGGGAAATTCGCTGAGACAATATTCCAGAATGATGTAGGCGACTACTTTGATGTTTACAATTATCATATATACGACGAATGGAGTAAACACATTGGCCGGGCTTTGCAACATATTGATCTTATGAAACGATATGGAGTTAAGAATAAACCTGTATGGCTGACAGAAGCAGGTCGCCCTATAAAACGTCAGGACGATATGTTTGAGTATAACACTGCGCAAGACCGTGATTTGACGGAGTTTTTACCAAAAGCTATAATAAATTCGCTTTCTGCGGGAATAGACAAATATTTCTGGTTCATTCTACCCTATTATCGTGAGAATGATTTTAACTTATTCGGTTTATTACGGCAGGATTTGAGCCCAACACCGGGATATTGCTCAATGTCATCATGTACTTATGCACTTGGTGAAGCTAAATATCTTGGAAGGATTGATATTGAAGGCGTTTATGCTTATGTATTCGAGAGAAGTGATTCAGAGATCGCTGTTGCATTGTGGACGGATGAAGGTAAAAAGGCTGTTAAAATAAAATCTAATGCGGATAGTGGTAAGCTGATCAACGTCATGGGTATTGATGAGGAGATCGCCATAAATGATGGAACGTTAAAGGTTGATGCTACTACGTCAGTGAAATATCTGATCTTGCCCGCGAATTCTTTACAAGAAACTCTCAAAGTAGATTATCCAAGAGAAAAACCAGTAATCAAACCTTATGATCCTGCTAAATTATCACCTATCGTAACAAGATTCAAATTTCCATTAGAAGCACGAGACAAGCAAGCAGAGGTTTATAAACTCAAGAAAGGTGTTTCAGCTAGAATCGGTTTGGAGATATACAATTTCGCTAATCAAGAGTTTACTTGCAAAATTGAGCTTCAATTACCAGACGGATGGACAGGGGCGCTAAACGATAATGAAGTGACGGTCAGTAGAATGGGAATGACTATGCGTGATCTGGTGCTTATCCCTGATGCAGACATGAAACCTGAATCGGTACAATTGCGGATAAATCTGATAAACGAATCTGGAAAAGTGGAGACTTTTACCGTAGCATGGATTGAGCCAATTGAATAAAAGGAAATAAAACACGGAGACACTGAGGCACGGAGAAAACATGGAAAGTATGGAGGATGAGTGATGAAGAATGAAACAGTAATATTTGTTTCTTCTTTTTCATCCATCATCCTTCCGCCTTCATCTTTCCTCTTCGTGCCTCTGTGTCTCCGCGTTTGGCTTCTTTTTATTTTTATAGGTGAAAAACTAATACTATCAAGAGGAAAGAAAATGGCGAAAGGCATTCTACATCTTGGTGATAAAGGCTATGGATCAGATCACCTGCTAAAAGCACAGAAGAACTATGTTTGCAAGCTATGTAATAGAGAAATTCTCAAAGATGAGCTTTATGCGCGCCATTCTCCAAATAAATTCAAAGTACCACTAACACCAGTATGTCGGGATTGTGCTTGGTGGTTACAATCTGAATCAAGTGACCTTTGCGTTATTAAGTTAAAAACTCGGGCATAATGTGAATCTATGAGATCATATAATGAATTGGTTTTTTGATATTTATAATAGGCAGATACGATTATCGGATGAACGACGGATACATATAGAATTTGACCATCCAGAAATGTCCGAACAAATTGATAGAATATCTGAAACACTATGTTTTCCCGATATAATCATTGAGTCGAAAACTGATTCCGAAGTTGAGTTATTCTATAAACATTATAATTCAACACCTGTTACTGATAAATATTTATGTGTCATAGTTGAATCAGGACCTGACGATCTATTCATTCTAACTGCTTACTTCACTGATAAAATAAAAAGAGGAGTAATTTTATGGAAAAAGAAATAGTTATCTGGTATGACAAAGAGGGTGACTACTTTGAAGTTATATTTGAACGAAAAGAGGGGTATTTCAGAGAAACTGAAAATGACGCTGTGATGGAAAAAGTTGATAAAGATGGGAAAACCATAGGTTTTTCTATACTTAAATTTAGTGCAATCAAAGAAAAACCGATCTCAATTAGCCTTCATTCAAATGTGGCATAATATTTTAGGAGTTTGATTATGGAAAAATATATCTTGTGGTATAAACAACCTGCTAATGAATGGGTCGAAGCGTTACCTGTCGGTAATGGACGATTAAGTGCGATGGTCTTTGGCGGATTTAATACGGAGAGACTTCAACTCAACGAGGAAACTATCTGGGACGGGTACGCTTTCGATCATAATAACCTCGAATCCCTTGACGCTCTTCATGAAGTAAGAAAGCTACTGTTTGAGGGGAAGAATGCAGAAGCGACTGAAACTGCCAAGAATATGATGGGCGTACCAGAAAGGGTACTGTCTTATCAACCTCTTTGTGATCTATATCTGGAATTTCCCGATGGTGAAGTCAAAGATTACCGTAGAGAGTTGAATCTTGATACAGGTATTGCCCGTACCGAATACAGTATTAATGGTGTTCACTTTGTCCGTGAGGTTTTTGTATCCGCATTAGATCAGGTCATTATCGTTCGGATTGAGTGCGATAAGCCCGGCGGCTTAAATTTCAATGCAAAGATGACTCGACAACAGGATGCTGTCACAAAGAAAATATCTGATGATTGTCTGATGCTTCATGGTCAAATCGGTGGAAAATGGCTAAAGTTTGCCGCTTATTTACAGGCAATGATTGATGGTGGTAATGTCAGCGTAACAGATGAGAATTTATCCGTAAGCAACGCAAACGCAGTCACTTTGTTAATCGCAGGTGCAACGAGTTACATCAATCAGAATAACACAAGCGCAGACCCATATCAGCGTTGCCTGAATTATCTTCCATCACCAGACAAATCATATCAGACATTAAAAGATAATCATATCGCCGAACATCAAAACCTGTTCAGACGTGTTGATATGGATTTAGGAACAACAGATGCGATCAATTTGCCAACTGATGAAAGATTGACAGCGTTACAAAATGGTGGAGATGACCCGCAACTGTTTGCATTATATTTTCAATTCGGTAGATATTTGCTTATGGGTAGCTCACGTCCCGGATGTTTGCCCGCAAATCTTCAAGGCATCTGGAACGAGCATATAAACGCTCCCTGGAATGCGGATTATCATACAAATATTAATTTGCAGATGAACTATTGGCTCGCTGAGATGTGCAATCTGGCTGAATGTCACGTCCCATTATTTGACTACATGGACAGCCTTGTTGAACCCGGTAAGAGAACTGCTAGAATTCATTACGGCGTAAGAGGATGGGTCGTTCATCATCTATCGGATATTTTTGGATTTACCGTACCTGCAGATGGTGTTTGGGGAATATCAACAATCGGCGCTGCATGGTTATGTCAGCATCCTTATGAGCATTATCTATTCAGTAAAGATAAAGATTTCCTTGCTAATAGGGCATATCCATTGATGAAGGAATCTGCAAAGTTCATGCTAGATTTTCTTGTCGAAGCGCCAGAAGGAACACCAGTTGCAGGTAAACTCGTCACAAATCCGTCACATTCGCCTGAAAACAGTTTCCGTAAAGTAGATGGCACAACGTCAATGTTCACCTATGCGGCGACAATAGACCTTGAGATTATACATGAGATTTTCACAAATTGCATTGAAGCGATTGACGATCTCAGCGAGAATGAACCTTTTGATGTTGAATTCAGAAAAGAGCTTGTCTCTGCATTAGATCGCCTTGCGCCTTTGCAAATAAGCAAAAAAACAGGACGATTACAAGAATGGGTCGAGGATTATGATGAGCCTGAACCGGGTCATCGTCACATGTCACATATATACGCTTTGCACCCTGGAAGGCAGATCACGTTGAGAGGAACGCCAGAACTTGCAGAAGCCATAAGAAAATCGCTGGATTATCGCCTTTCACATGGTGGTGGGCATACTGGATGGAGTCGTGCTTGGTTGGTCAACTTCATGGCACGCCTTGAGGACAGCGAAAGGGCATACAGCAATTTGAGGGCATTATTGGAAAAATGCACTCTCAATAATCTATTCGATACACATCCGCCATTCCAGATTGACGGTAACTTTGGAGGTACGTCTGCAATAGTTGAGATGCTTATCCAAAGCCATGCGGGAGAGATAAACCTTCTGCCAGCTTTGCCGAAGGAATGGAAAGATGGTAATGTAAAGGGTCTGCGTGCCAGAGGTGGATTTACGGTTGATATTGCTTGGAAGGATGGCAAATTGACTCAGGCTATTATCCGTGCTTCGCTTGATGGAAAGTGTCAAGTAAGAGCAAGAGTGCCTGTGAAAGTTGAGTTAGACGATAAGCCAGTATTGGCAGAAGCCGTTGAATATGGAGTGATTTCTTTCTATGCACAGAACGGCAAGACATACTTGATTAATGGAGGTTGATTATAATGATCGTCAAAATTGAGGCTTATCATGACGGTGAATTTTGGTGTGCAAGGGGTATCGGTGAAGATATTTTTACACAAGGCGAAACCTTTGACGAATTAATCGAAAACATAAAAGAAGCTGTTACACTACACTTTGAAGAAAGCGAATCACTTCCTGATGTATTATTGATTTCGGAGGTAAAAATTAGGGATGCCGTATCTGCCGCAAGTTAATGGTGAAGAATTCTCACGTTTATTAGAAAGCATTGGATACCGATTTCTTCGTCAACGAGGTAGTCATGCCCGATATTCGTTAAATACTTCTGTTGGTACACACTATATTACTGTTCCAATGCACCGTGTTATTGCAAAAGGCACGTTGAATGACATACTTAATAAAGTTAGTCTATGGACTGGAATTCCAAAAGATGATCTGATAAATCGCTTATAAAATGTGTGTTTGGTCTCGCTCTTCGACTTTATCCCTTTACATTTTTTATCTATCTATCCATTTTGATTAGGAGCCGATATGAAAGCAAGTGAAACTAGATTTCAACCGATCATTGAGGGAACGAAACAGTATATTGTACCTCTATTCCAGAGAGCTTATAGTTGGGATAAAAAGGAATGGGATGTATTATGGGATGATCTAATGGACTTATGCGATAACAATAATAAAAACCATTTTATTGGTTCAATTGTTACTATGCCAGTCAAATCAGTACCAGAAGGTGTCACAAAATATTTGCTTATAGATGGACAACAAAGACTAACAACAATTTTTATTCTTTTGGCTCTAATGAGAGATTTGGCAAAAAACAATGGAGATGAAAAATTATCAAATGAGATAAACCATACAATGTTAGTAAATTCTTACAAAGAAGATGATGATTATTTCAAGTTGATACCAACACAAGTAGATCGTGATTTATTTAAAAAATTGATACGTCAAGAATCTTTAAATGATCAATCCCAATTGCATAAGTGTTATCAATTTTTTGATCGAAAAATAAAAAAGGAGAGTATAAAGATTCTAACTTTTAACGTTGCATTTTTTCAAAAGTAATGACCGATAAACCCACTATTTGCAAGCGTTTATCTCCTGATCTTATCTCTTTTAAAAATCAGTGATGATATCCTTACAAAATCAGCGAAAATCTACGGTCTATTTCTTTTTTGCAACGTTAAAAATTCTAACCTTAAAAGAAGCAATAACAAGCCGATTATCTGTTGTTAGCATTGTGCTTGATAATGATGATAACCCAAACTTAGTTTTCGAAAGTCTGAATTATAAAGGGCGTTCACTTACTCAGGCAGATCTGATAAGAAATTACTTTTTCATGCGAGTTCCTGTAGATAAGCGAGATGAAATTTACAAAGAGTATTGGGAACCAATGCAAAGTGAGTTAGAAGATCAATTAACCGAATGTATTCGTCATTATTTAATGCGGATTGGCACAATAGTAAAGCAAAGTGAAGTTTATTTTACGTTGAAAGAACGTATTGAGCAAAATGATGCTTTAGAATCGCTTAAAGATATAACAGTTTTTGCTAGTTATTATCAGAAATTGCTTAATCCTGAAAAAGAATCTAATATTTGCATCTGTAATGCTCTAAAACGCATAAATCGGCTTGAGGTAACAACAGTATATCCATTTTTACTTAATTGTTATAATGACTATTGCAATGAGAAAATTTCAGAAGATGATTTTGCGAAGATTTTACAAATCATTGAAAACTTTATCATAAGGCGGTTTGTCTGTAATATACCGACTAACACCTTAAACAAGATATTCCCTTATGTTTATATACAAGCAATAAGTGAGAATTCTATAAATTTAGTGGATGGGGTCAGTAAAATACTACAAAAACGTGGTTATCCTACTGATGTAGAATTTCGAGCAAGATTGAAAGATTCAAGATTATATGGATCTGGTGATCGTGCAAGAAGAGTAAAATTGATTTTAGAAACACTGGAAAATGCTTATCAACACAAAGAAAAATTATCTTTTGAAGAACTTACAATTGAACATATCATGCCGCAAACACTTACTGAGTGGTGGAGAGATCATCTTGGTGAAAATTGTGTAGCTGATCATGATATATATTTGCATACACTAGGCAATTTAACCTTATCCGCTTATAATGCGGAAATGTCCAATAATACATTTCCGCAAAAGAAAAATCGCTTTATAGAAAGTCATCTTGAGCTAAATCATTATTTTAAGGATATTGATCGTTGGACTAAATTAGAAATCGAAAGACGTTCTGAATCATTGTCTAATATAGCATTGAGAGTTTGGTTATATTTTGGTGATAGTCAACTCACACAAATTTATAATAACGATGTAACAGGTAAAAAACCAAGAATTTTGACAATTCTTGGACAACAAATTCCTGTTAATTCATGGCGTGAAGTTCTTGAACAAACCTTAAATAACTTAGCATACATAGAACCAGAATTATTTAATGCTTTGGTTAAAGAGTATCCTCGTTTTGTTGGTTTAGACCCTAGCCAATTTCGTAAAAAACAAAAACTAAATAATGATTATTATTTTGAAACCCACTTATCAGCAAAATATATTTATCGCTTCTGTACACAAGCAATCGAATTTATTGACTTATCATCAGAAGATTGGAAAGTGGAGACAGATTAAAATGATATAAAGCAAATAAAGTTGATAGGTTGGGTTGAGGAACGAAACCCAACTTAATATCTGGTGGCACATTCAATATAAACGAATCTGATATACTATGGAAAAGTAACTATGAACACTATTAAAGATGATATACTTAAAGAGATAATCAAGCGTGTCGTAGACGTCGCACATCCAGAGAGAATTATAATGTTCGGTTCTGCGGCACGAGGTGAAATGGGTCCGAACAGTGATGTTGATTTACTGGTTATCAAAAATGGGGAATACGATCAAAGCCTGCTTGCTGGGGATATATACATGAATCTTCATGGCATAAAGCTGGCTGTGGATGTGATCCTCGTTACACCAGAGCAAGTTGAACGTTATCGGAATACCCATTGTTTGATAATAGCACCAGCATTGAAGGAAGGGATGGAGATATACCATGTCTGAGCGTTACCCTCCTGACGATCCCAGAGAATGGATAAACCGAGCATACAGTGATCTAGCTATCGCAAAGGCAGATATTTATAATGCCTATATTGAGGATTTATGTTACCATACACAGCAGGCAGTTGAGAAGGCAATTAAGTCTCTACTGTTGAGGTATGATGTAGAATTCCCTTATGTGCATAATATTTCCCAACTTCTGACGTTATTAGAGGAAGCTGGTCAAGAAATACCAGAGTTTGTAATGGAGTCTGAGAAACTCACTAGATTCGCGGTATTCGCTAGGTATCCTGGGATAGTTCCAATCAAGCGATTAGAATATGAGCAGTCTATTGTAATTGCTGAGAGTGTCGTCAAATGGGCAGAAAGTATCATCAACCTCAGGAGTAGGTAGTTGAGGAACGAAACCCAAATATTAGTAGGCATAGTTTTTCACAAATATGGAGATGGTTTTTATGCCAAGTGTAATCCAAAACGTAAGTACTGATGGGTGTTAGATATGCACAAATCACGATTGAGAAGAATACTAAATAAATTACAAAGCGAATTTTCGAGGATACTAGACGAAAAACTGGATACCATCCTGCTTTTTGGCTCACAAGCAAGGGGGGATGCTAGAGTTGACTCCGATATTGATATACTTGTCATAATAGACGGGGAGTTTGATTATAGCGATCTCATAAAACGAACATCAAGCATTGTATCTGATTTATCTCTTGAGTATGATGTAGCTATCTCAAGGGCATTTATGTCAAAAGAGCATTTTGAGCATGATCAAGACCCGTTTCTGTTAAATGTCCATCGTGAAGGTGTACGGATATGAATTCTGAGATACAAATTCTATTGCAGAAAGCAAAAGAAAGCCTAGAAGCGGCAGAAATGTTAGAACGTGGAGGTTATACTGGTTTTTCTGCTTCTCGTGCATACTATTCCATGTTTTATGTAGCAGAAGCATTGTTATTCAGTAAGAAACTTTCATTTTCCAGTCATTCTGCCGTCATTGCCGCATTTGGAAAGGAATTTATTAAAACTGGCATGATTGATGCGAAATTTCATCGTTATTTAATTGATGCGCAAGACCTTAGAAACATTGGAGATTATGGTGTTGGCAAGAAAATAACCTATGAGCAAGCCCAAGAGATTCTTCAATGGTCAAGGGAGTTTATATCTTCTGCTGAAGAAATTCTAGAGAGTTAGTAGTAGGTTAAGGAACAAGACCCAAATATCAGCAGGCATATTTTTTCACAAAGATGGAGATGATTTTAATGCCAAGTATGGATGTTGAAGCTTACGAGGTAAAAACGAAAGTTTCAGATCGACAATTGGAATTTCTTGAGAATAGAGCCAAAGAGCTTGGATTATCTAAAGAGGAATTACTGAGATGGTATGTCATCAGCGACATGGTTAAGGTCGTTGATGATAGACAAAAGATAGTAAAAGCAGAAAAAAAACAGTTTTCTTTGGAAGGGATAATCTCTGGAAGCACTGTAACAGATGAAGACTTTGAAGAGGCAAAGAAAATATGGATACCAAAATCACCGTAGATGCACATAGTCTAATATGGTTTTTGGATGCGGATTTGAAATATAAGCTATCCGATTCTGCATTAAAAGCTATAAGGAAAGCACAAGAAGAATCTGTGGTATTTATTCCAATTATTGCGATAATGGAGATTGTTTATCTTATTGAAAGAGGCAGAATAAACACATCCTTTGATAACTTTATGTCTGCAATTGAAATCAATAGCAACTTCCAGATAGTTCCATTAAATACTGAATTGTTGAAAATAGCTATATCGTTACAGGGATTGGAAATCCATGATAGGCTTATATTGGCTACAGCAATAATGACTGATAGCATTCTCGTCAGCAAAGATATGACGATTAGAGCAAAAGGTGTTAATGTTATATGGTAATCTAATAAAAGTGGCAAATGTAGATTCAGGGGCAAAGAATGAAAAGCACGTTAAAATTAAAAGACATAGAAACTGAAGAACATCTAAAAGATATAGAGTCTATCTTAACTCAACTAAAGAAAAAAGCTATCTATGAAAGAAAGATTGATCCTATCAGAAATCAAAAAGCCTGGGATAAACTTGAGGCTTTATCTAACCAAATATCAAAAGAATGGAAAGATGTTTCAGCAGTAGAAGAAATAAAAGCTCAAAGAAGGTAATAGGATTTTATGTTTTTGACATTAGATAGTTCGGTGATAATTGCCGCATTACGAAGACAAGAAGAAAAGCACACTCATTGTCGGATTTTATTAGAGCATGTTAGCAGGCATATTTTTTCACAAATATGGAGATGGTCTTTGTGTCAAGTGTAATCCAAAACGTAAGTATTGATAGGTGTTAGATATGCACAAATCACGATTGAGAAAAATACTAAATAAATTACAGAGCGAAAGGATGTAACTGTTCCTATGTCGGTGAGTATTTTCCATAATCTATCTTTGCTAGAGATAATTGCGGCATAACATCATTAATGGAAAAAAATAGAACATGCTTTTATTACATAAATTTCAAGATGCACAATTGAATCTGACTTTAGAGCTATTTTTGAGAATGATTAAGGATTTCTTTAAGGATAGGCTAATCTCTGTGGTATTATATGGCTCAATACTCTTTGATGACCTTGCGCCTGGATATGGAGACCTTGATTTCTTGACTGTAATTGATGATGATCTTTCTGATGAAGAAAGACAAAAACTTATTGAGTTTCGCAAGCTTTTACGCAGCGGCGATTATGGTATTATGGCGAAAATGATCGAGGGCGCTTTCTTGCCAAGACAGATGCTCAATCCTGATATTACTGGAAAAGCGTTCTGGTGGGGAACAAGCGGTGAAATAATCTGGAATAATAATCAACTGGGATGGTTTGTGCTTCACGTTATCCGTGAGTGTGGTATAATAATATATGGAGAGAATATTCGTCAGGAAATCCCTGTGGCAAGTGATGAAAGTCTGAAAGAGGAATTGTTGACAGCATGCAATAGCATAAGAGAACATGCACAGGATGGCGGTATCTATTTAGTAGATTATCTGTTAAGTTTGGCGAGATTTCTCCTGTGGCTAAAAGAAGGCAGGCTCAGTTCAAAAAGTGAAGCGGCTGATTGGGGTTATATTAATGCAAAGGGCAGTTGGCGTGAATTGCTCCATTATGCTAAAAAGCTACGATTAGAGCCTGTGATTGCTAACGTGAATTACTTGAAGCAATGGCTTAATGAACTCGCTGAACCGATTAAAGAGGCATGTGACGAAGTTGAGCAGGAACTTTTGGCGCTGGGATTTAAGCATAATGTTAGTAATGAAAGGAATGAAAAATGATAGTAACAGTATCATCTAAATATCAGATTGTTATTCCTCACAAGATAAGAAAGGAACTAAATATCCAACCGGGTGAAAAGCTTCAGGTCATCCAATACGGCGATCGCCTTGAGTTTATTCCTGTGAGGAACATAAAAGATATGAGAGGTTTTCTTAAAGGAATGGACACAAACATGGAAAGAGAAGATGACAGAATGTCAACTACCACTACCCTGAAGGGATAGGGGCTTGCAAAAGCCCAGTTGATTAGACTAAGTCGTATACGACTACGTTGTTTTAGTTATAACACCTACAAATATTTATCCTAGTTTGTAGCCCTGTTGTCTAATATTAA
>Ga0247841_10000497_pt1 | contig 101612 bp, 93 predicted proteins | sample LaCruzMarch2015__2_FD_192410 | JGI IMG/M metagenome (GOLD analysis project Ga0247841, IMG submission 192410) | Freshwater microbial communities from meromictic Lake La Cruz, Castile-La Mancha, Spain - LaCruzMarch2015_18m | ecosystem: Environmental > Aquatic > Freshwater > Lake | place: Spain...
CGACAAATTTTATTTCTGTATCTTTACCCATGTTGTTTAGTTTGGTTCGCAAAACAAACTTACAACATTGGGGGGAACCCTCCGGGGTTTACCCCCTCTCTTAAAAAGTTAGTCGGTCAGTAGTGTTTTATTATTTTTAATTCGAATTTTTTTTTCATACCATGATAGGTAAAATTACCTGGTGAAGAAGGAATATTTTGATTCCCTGACAAAGAAAATAATGAGAAATTTGTTAGTAAATCTGTGGTACTTAGACTATAAAATTTACTTGAACCGCTTCCTAGTCTTCCGTTTTTTAGGCTTAATTTGGTTACGCCATTCTTACAGGAAACACTACTATTGAAATATTCCTCTAGCAACTCAAGAGGTAATTCGTTAGAAACGCTTAAGAAACATAGATAACCTTTAGAAGTTTGTAAAATATCTTTAGTTCGGTACTTTTTACAAAGCTCATCGAACAATTGATATGGATAATCAACATTTCCCTTACTTATTATTTCAATATTACTTAATTGGTAGATAACAGGTTCAAGTTCTATATTTGGATTTTGTCTAATTTCATCAACTGTAAGTATTGTTGATTTGTACCCTACACAACTTATAACGAGTGAATCATCTTTTAGTAGTTTCTCTGTTATCGTAAAGTGACCATCTAGGTTTGCTATAGACTGAATTTTACTAGCTTTCCATTTTAAGGAAGCGAACGGTATCGATTTTTTTGTCTGCTTATCAACAACAGTTCCTTTTACTTGTTGCTGAGAATATCCCGCAACAACTGAAAGGAAGAAAAAAAGAAAAGTGAATGTGCGCATACTTTTACAAATCAATTTTAACCTTCATTATTGAGTTAGTTATCTTGTTATAATACGCAATATGCTGGTCATCTATCAGTAAAATGTTCCCATTTGTTTTAATTTCATTTTTAACCTCTTTTACTACATTTTCATTTTTTAGAAGATTTAAACTCTCAAAAAAAAACCTTTTCTGTTTATGAGAATAATAAATGGCAGAAGCAATATTACCTGCTATGTATATATCAAAAACAAAATAATCGCAATTATTTGAGTTCAAAGATGCCTCTGGATTTTTAAAACCCCAATGATAACTTTTATTATAGTGCTCGTATTTGCTCCTCGCCATTAACAATAAGTTCAATTTTGACACATAAAAAGATAATCAACTGAATTTGTTCGATTTATAATCGGACAGTACTGATAAAATAACATAAATAAAAAATCACTTTGAATTTAATTTGAATGGACATGATAAATAGAATTCATGCAGGGAATTTCGTAAAATTGATTTTTTCATGGCATCAGGTTATTAATGGTTTAGGAAAAAAAATATCCTTTTATTCTGAAAGAAACAGGGGATGTTTTTAGTAGCTGTTATGGTTTATCCGGTCAATTATAAAATTTGTACCTCTCAAATATATAACATAAATAATCAAAAAGCAAGTTTTTCCCGAATAATCACATTAAATAATTGTTAATATGTGGATTTGTTTCTCTTTGGAGATATGCCGCCACGGGAAATAATGGATGATCGCGGGAGCCTTTCCGTCATAGAGAGGAAATAATCTTAAAAACCATATCCCGCGATGGCAAATAGATTAATTTTGCAACATAAAATTTTCCGATGGATCTTCTGAAAATCTCCGCAATCTCTTACCTGAACACCTTCCCTTTCGTCTATGGTCTCGAACAATCGGGTATGCAAAAGAATTTTCAACTTGAACTTGATGTTCCCTCTCTGAGTGCAGAAAAATTACAAGATGAGAAGGTGGATATTGCGCTTGTTCCGGTCGGCGCCCTGCCCGGCTTTCCGGAATATCATCTGATCTCACCCTATTGTGTCGGAGCGACCAATGCAGTTAAGACCGTACTGCTACTATCACAAGTTCCTCTTGCCAGAATCCGGACGGTCCACCTTGATTTTGATTCCCGAACCTCCATCGAACTGGTCAGGGTTCTTTCAAAAAACTTTTGGAATATATCTCCTGCCTGGAAAAAGCTGAACCCGGGAGAGGCGGTCAAACCGGCGGGATATGAATCGTTGGTAGCCATCGGCGATAAGACCTTTGAGATACGTCATCATTTCCCTTATGTTTATGATCTGGCGGAAGAGTGGATACGGTTTACAGGGCTTCCATTTGTCTTTTCAGTCTGGGCCAGTAAGAAAAACCTTCCGGACTGGCTCGTCGCACCATTTATCGAAGCGCTTTCCTGGGGTGTCCGGCACAAGCGCGGGAGCATTGAATATTTCAAAGACAAACTGCCCGCCTGCGACGATTGCCTCGATTATCTGGAAAACAACATCTCCTATTCCTTCGATAAGGAAAAACGCAAAGGATTTGACCTTTTCCTCTCTTACCTGAAATAAGATAGATTAATGATACAGAAGTAGTTGTTGATTGATTTGCTAACCCTATTTCTTCACCGGGTATCCGCGTTTTTTCGCCATATCCTCAAGTCTTTTCTGAAATCCTGATTTCTTGGTTGTCTTTTTCCGGTTGGCTTCAATCTGTGCATGCAGTTTCTTTTCATCAATGGTTCCGCGAATGAGATAGATCTGCGCAAAAGTCAACAAGTTTGCGAGCAGGTAATAGTAACTCAATCCGGAAGAATAGTCGTTGAACCAAAAAAGAAACATGACGGGCATCAGGTACATCATGGTTTTCATACCCGGCATCTGCTGCTGGGAACTACCCATCATCTGATCGTTGACACGGGTATAGATGACGCTGGAGATCGTCATTAATAGTGCAAACAAACTGACATGATCGCCATAAAAAGGCAGTGAAAAACCTCCCGGAAAGTTCCAGATGGAATCGTAGGAGGAGAGATCTGTGGCCCAAAGAAATGATTGTTGCCGGAGTTCTATAGACGCCGGAAAAAATCGAAACATGGCAATAAGAATAGGCATTTGCAGTAACAATGGGATACAGCCGGCCATGGGGTTGACTCCGGCCTTTTTGTACAGGTCCATGGTAGCCTGCTGCTTTTTCATGGCATCCTCTTTCTTGGGGAATTTCTTGCTTAATTCATCAATATCGGGTTTCAATACCCGCATCTTGGCTGATGACTTATACGTTTTAAATGCAATTGGGAAGAGAACGATCTTCAGGAGAATAGTAAGTACCAAAATAATGATACCATAATTCCACCCAAAGTTTCCAAAAAAGTAAAAAACCGGGATAACGGCATAGATGTTAATCCAGGCCATTGGCAGAAAACTCCATCCGAGCGGGATCTGTCGTTCAAGATCCATTTTATATTTTCTGAGACCATAGTATTTGTTCGGACCAAAATAGATCGACATTCCGACTTCGTGATTTTCACTGGGATTAAACGGAATCCCAACTTCCGAGAACACAGATCTCAGGTAAGTCGAATTACCGGGAAAAGTTGCGGTACGGATTCTCGGGTCACTGAAATAGCTATCGGCTATGATGGTGGTCGTGAAAAACTGCTGCTTGAATGCAAACCATTTAAGCCGTTCATTTTTCATGATTTTCTCATCGTCTTTGGTCTCGGAAATGTAATCCACCTTATCATCCAGATACTTGTAATATATGGTGGTATTCATATGCTCCATCTTAACGCTTTTTTCCTGCCGATTCAGATTTTCATTCCAGTTCAGGACTAAAAACTTGGTGGACGGATCCATGACGTCAGCCATTCCTGCTAAGTTTACTTTATACCTGAGCATATATTCATCGCCTTTAATGGTATAGAGGAACTCAATATATTTTGAAGGATCATTGGTTGAATCGGTGGCATTGATATAAAGCCGCATAGCAAACTGTACGGAGTCCTTCCCGCTGATTTTCAGGTGCGACTGACCTCGATTCTTAGGGTCAGGCCAATAAGGCTGGAAATACAACCGATTCGTGTTGATAGTTCGGTTATTGGAAAAAAACGTCAGACCGAATTGAAGAGAATCATTATCGAGAAGGATTATGGGCCGTTTATCCCAGGTCAGATACTTTTTCAGTTCGACCTTCGCAATTTTCCCTCCACGGGAATATATCATTAACTTAAATACATCATTTTCAACAATAAAAGCAGAATCCTTTCCTGCGGATGAATTGGAAAAAATACCGAGTTCCCCCTTCATTGACAAACGAACAAGGGTTGTGGAATCTATACTTTTACCCGATGCAAGCAGTTTTTGTTTTTCCCGCGCATTTTCCAATGCTCGTTCACGAGCCAACGCTTTAATTTCAGAATACCGACGATCGCTATTGATCATGTATATGGAATCGGAAGCTCTTTTTTGCTTCAGCATTTGCTCCGGAGAGGGACTTATAAGGTAACTGTATATTAAAAAAATGCCAAAAATTATTACCAGGCCAATGATGGTATTCTTATTCATTCTTGATTAGTTTTAATCATTTTATGTGGAGTATTCCCTATTGGTATAGGGCATTTCCGGAGTGCAAAGGTATAAAAAACTCTTTACCTCTTTGCGTAATCTTTTGCTGCCTTGATGAAACTTACGAAAAGTGGATGCGGACAAGCAACGGTACTTCTGAATTCAGGATGGAACTGAACACCGATAAACCAGGGATGATCTTTTAGTTCAACAATCTCAACAAGATTATCTTTTTCATTCAGACCAACCGGCGTTAGTCCGGCGGCAATATAGGGTTTAAGGTACTCATTATTGAACTCAAAACGATGACGGTGACGTTCAAAAATATTCTCTTTCCCGTAAATTTCAAAAACTTTGGACCCGGGTTTAAGTTTGCAGGGATAAGCTCCAAGACGCATCGTCCCTCCCATCCCGGATATCTTTTTCTGATCTTCCATCATATCGATCACCGGATAAGGTGTTAATTTATCGAATTCCGTAGAATGAGCTCCTTTATATCCAAGGATGTTTCTTCCAAATTCGATTACGGCACATTGCATACCGAGGCATATTCCCAGGAAAGGAATCTTGTTCTCCCGGGCAAACCGGATCGCAGTAATCTTTCCTTCGATTCCACGTTCTCCAAAACCCGGGGCCACCAAAATTCCGTCAAGACCGGAAAGTTTCTCTGTAACATTCTTTTCATCAATATGTTCCGAATGGATGGACCTGACCCTTACTTTGCAACCATTTGCAACACCAGCGTGAATAAACGATTCATTGATGGATTTGTAAGCATCTTTCAGCTCGACATATTTACCTACCAGTCCGATGCTGATTTCACTGGCCGGATGCTTCAGTATATAAAGAAACTTTTCCCAATCCTTGAGATCAGGTTCCTTGTCACACGACATCTTCGTTTTCTTAAGAATTTCCTGATCAAGATTTTCATTACGCATGAGGATCGGAACATCATAGATCGATTCAACATCGATACATTCAATAACGGCGGTGGGCGATACGTTGCAAAAGAGGGCAATCTTGTTCCGCAGTCCGTCGGTCAGAGGCTTTTCTGTTCGGCAAACAATGATATCAGGTTGAACTCCCGACTCAAGCAGTGTCTTGACCGAATGTTGGGTGGGTTTTGTCTTCAACTCACCGGCGGCGGCAAGATATGGAACCAAGGTGAGATGAACGACAACACAATTTCTTCCTAATTCCCACCTCAACTGACGAACCGCTTCAATAAAGGGAAGAGATTCAATATCCCCGACAGTCCCTCCTATCTCAGTAATTACAAAATCGTAATTCCCTTTATTCGCAAGTAACTTGATCCGGTATTTTATCTCATCGGTGATGTGCGGTATCACTTGTACTGTTTCACCAAGGTACTTTCCTTCGCGTTCTTTGGTTATTACCGATTGGTAAATAACACCGGTAGTGACATTATTTGCCTGGGAAGTCGGAACATTGGAGAAACGTTCATAATGTCCTAAATCGAGATCCGTTTCAGCGCCGTCATCGGTAACAAAACACTCTCCGTGTTCATAAGGATTCAAGGTTCCCGGGTCAATATTAATATAGGGATCCAGCTTTTGGATGGTCACCGAGTAGCCCCTCGCTCCAAGGAGTTTGGCAATGGAGGAGGAAATGATCCCTTTCCCGAGGGAAGAGGTGACCCCTCCGGTAACGAATATGTATTTTGTCTCTGACATGGATGTGATCATTAAAAAGATGCAAAAGTACACGATTTCTCTTTATGATTCTGAAGAAACCGGAGGATTATCCTCGAAGCTTTTTCGGTATTTAGGATCAGGGTGATTGATCCTTCGTTTGATCGCCAGGATTTCAGAGGCGATCTCCTCGATGGGTTTGTTCGTGACCTGGATAACCGGCCATTGGTATTTATTGAAAATATTTTTCGAGTAACTCAATTCCCTCCTGACATTTTCAAGAGATGAATAGTCGTTAAAACTTTCTCCCAGATATTGAAATCTCACCGATCTAAGAGTAGAAAGTTCGTGGGGTTGAGTCATCAGACCAAAAACATTTCCCAAGGGCAATTTGCCCAGAATATCCGGCAACTCGATTTCCATGATAACGGGGTAATTTGCAACAAACCAGCCTTTGAATGCCAGATAAATACTTAACGGAGTCTTAAAGGTCCTGGATACGCCGACAAGAATGATCTCCGCTCTTTCATAATCGTAAATGCGTTGTCCGTCATCGTGTGTAAAGGCAAACTGCATCGAGTCGATCCGTTTGAAATACTCTTTGTTGAGATGAAAAAAAAGTCCGGGCTCCCCGGTTGGAGTATTTGAAAGATGATGTGAAAGTCGGGAAAGTAAAGGTCCCATAATATCAATGGCGTCGATGTCATGGATACGGCTGATTCGGAGCATCTGCTCGCGTAATAATTCCGATACAAGAGTATGAACAATAATTCCCTTGTTCTCTGCCACCTCTCTGACAACCTCCTCGATCTGATCTTCAGTTCTGATTTCTTTCTTTGTGATGATGTCAACGGAAGCATCCGGGAACTGGGTCATTGCAGCCATCAGAGCTTGCTGGGCAGTGCGACCGGAACCATCGGAAACTATGTAAATTTTATGCATCCGGTATTCAATTAGTTGTTAAAGCTACGTCATTTCGCTTTTCATACAAAATTTTATACCAATTTTTTACCTGATCGTTAAAATCAGTAATTTTGAAGTCCCTTTTTGAATGTATTTAATTCAACATAAAAATTAAAAATATGGGAACTATGAAAGTTGGCATCAATGGCTTCGGACGGATCGGTCGTCTGACTTTTCGCGCATTGATGAAAAGCACCAAAGTGGATGTTGTTGCGCTAAACGACTTGACCGATGCAAAGACGCTCGCACATTTATTGAAATATGATTCCGTTCATGGGAAATTTCCAGGCGATGTCGCTGTTGAAAACGATTTTCTGGTTGTGAATGGAAAGAAAATAAAGGTTCTTGCAGAGAAAGATCCGGCAAATCTCCCATGGGGTGCTCTTGGAATTGAAATTGTCATTGAATGTACCGGTATATTCCGGACCCGTGAAAAGATGACGAAGCACTTGACCGCCGGAGCAAAAAAGGTGGTTCTTTCCGTACCTTCCGATAACAAGGATGACGTGGATGCAATGATTGTTATAGGGGTCAATGACAATAAGCTGACACCTGCAATGAAACTCGTTTCGAATGCTTCCTGTACAACCAATTGCCTCGCTCCCATTGCTAAAGTACTTCATGACAGTTTCGGTATTAAATATGGATTAATGAATACCGTTCACAGTTATACGAATGACCAGGTTATATTGGACGCTCCACATAAGGATCTCCGAAGAGCCCGTGCCGCAGCTGTTTCCATTATCCCGACTAAAACAGGCGCCGCCAAGGCCATTGGATTGGTAATTCCGGAACTGGATGGTAAACTTGATGGATTTTCTATTCGCGTCCCGACTCCCGATGTCTCCATAGTCGATCTGACTTGTGAGCTTGAACGGAATGTCACCGGAGATGAGATCAATGCCGCAATGAAAGCCGCTGCTGACGGGCCAATGAAAGGCATTCTCGAATATCTTGATGAACCTCTGGTAAGTTGTGATATTATTGGAAATCCCCATTCCTCCATATACGATTCCTTACTTACCAAGGTAATCGGCGGAAACTTCGTTAAGGTCATTTCATGGTACGACAACGAATTTGGCTATTCAAGCAGATTAGCAGATCTTGTTGAGAAAATGGCATAACTGTGAGAATTTCTTTATAAAAAGCTGATCGGTTCTGATCAGCTTTTTTTTTACTTTTACTTCATTAATATTGTCCGCATAAGAAAATTCTGTCAATGGAATCAATCAAAGAAATCTATAAAATTGGATACGGGCCATCCAGCAGTCATACGATGGGACCCCGAAAGGCCTCGGAGTTGTTCAGACACAGAAATCCGGGTGATCTTAAGTTCAGGATCACCCTTTACGGAAGCCTGGCGGCCACCGGTAAGGGACATATGACCGATAAAGCGATTATGGAGGAATTTCGACCGGCGATAACAGAAATCATCTGGCATCCTGAAATTTTTCTTCCTCATCACCCAAACGGGATGAAGTTTGAAGCGATTGATGGCTTGGGAAACATCATTAACGACTGGACTACTTATTCCATTGGTGGTGGCGATATCAGCGACACGGGTAAACGTGATCCTTCTAAAAAAATATATAAGATAACCACTATGAAAGAGATCCTTTCATGGTGTGAAGAGAATGGTCGCAACATGTGGGAATTCGTGGAGATGCAAGAAACTCCCGACTTGTGGGATTACCTTGCTGAGGTTTGGAAAGTTATGCAGGAAGCCATTGAACGCGGTATAGAAGCAGATGGGGTTCTCCCCGGAGGTTTGAATCTTCCGCGTAAAGCGTCAGGCTTTTATACTAAATCAAGGAGTTTCAAGGGAACGCTGAGCCGGAGGGCATCTACTTTTGCATTTGCATTGGCGGTATCCGAAGAAAATGCTTCCGGAGGAAAAATCGTTACCGCTCCAACTTGTGGGTCGTGTGGCGTAGTTCCGGCTGTCTTGTACTTGTTGAAATCCCAGTACGAATTCACCGATAAAAAGATCATCCGGGGACTGGCCACTGCCGGACTTATAGGGAATCTGATCAAAACCAATGCTTCTATCTCCGGTGCAGAAGTGGGGTGCCAGGGGGAAGTCGGCAGCGCAAGTTCAATGGCCGCCGCTGCTGCAGAACAAATCTTCGGGGGTACTCCCGGACAGGTGGAATATGCCGCCTCAATCGCTATGGAACATTTTCTGGGACTTACCTGTGACCCCGTATTCGGACTGGTCCAAATCCCTTGCATCGAACGTAATGCTTTTGGTGCTGCCCGCGCCCTGGATGCAAATATGTACGCATTATTATCCGATGGACACCATATTGTGAGTTTCGATAAGGTCATAAAAGCAATGAAACAAACAGGTCATGACCTTCCAAGAATATACAGGGAAACCGCAGAAGGCGGATTAGCAATTTTCAGTAAGAAGAGATGAGGAGATCATTCGTAGAAATAAAAGGCAACTCCTTAAATGATTCCGGCAAAAAATCCAGCGGTAAAACGGAAAAAATCAACGATGATTTGATTTTAAATATTTGAATAGAATCTGGAAACCAGCAACGACTATAGTTACAATAATGACTATACCGCTTAACATAATGATCCATGAACCCGTTGATAAATTCCCGGGAATTGCTCCTTCCATTCCCATCTCCTTCGGTATCGGGAAAAAAGGAAGTAAAATGAGAATAACCAAAGCCGCAACCGGAGCAAGGATTCGGGGGACAAACTCAAGGAGCTGACGGTTCATTGATTTTGGAGGTGAAACCGTTTGAACCTTGAAACCACGAAGTTGCAAGCTATTGGTTACAACAAATATGGAACTGAATGCCATGGCTCCGGCAGCTAACATCGGACTGAGCAATCCATAAGCTGCAATAGGAATCAGAGCAATATTGTAAAACAATGCCCATATTAAATTTTGTACAATGGTTTGCATTGTTCCGCGTGACAAGGAAATTGCTCTCCCGACGCCTCCGAGGTCACCACTGATCAACGTGATACCGGCAGCAGCTATTGCCACATCGGTTCCGGTACCAATTGCAATCCCTATGTCAGCCTGTGCGAGCGCAGGAGCATCATTTATCCCATCGCCTACCATCGCAACCCATGGTCTGATTGAATTTTTTATTAAGGAAGGTGACTGTAATTTTTCAATTGCATGGGCTTTTCCACCGGGTAACACTTCTGCCTCAATACGGTAGATACCCACCTTACCGGCAATTGCCTCTGCGGTACTCCGGTTATCCCCCGTGATCATTATAAGATCCAGCCCAAGCTTGTGTAAATCGGCAATAGCTTCTTTGGAGCCGGGTTTTAATGTGTCGGCAACTGCTATTATCCCGAGCGTTTGCGCAGATTCTTCGCTATCGGTTAATTTTGAAGCTACAATCATCACTGTTTTTCCTTCTGACTGTAGCCGGATGATATCCTCCTGTACCAGATCCATTTTGATGCTCTCTCGCTGCATCAAACGTGGATTGCCTATAATGATCCTGTGGTTTCCGATGGTGGCATGAATACCAAATCCGCTGAGGGATGTAAATTGCGTAAGGGTATTCAGAGTAAGATTCTGTTCATGAGCCGCTTTCACGATCGCATGTCCAAGTGGATGCTCCGACCCCATCTCTGCGCTGGCAGTCAGACGCAACAATTCCAAACGATCCTGATTATGGATGGGAATGATATCTGTGACCGACGGTTCACCCATGGTAATGGTCCCGGTCTTATCAAGAACGACAATATTCGTCTTACCGGCTCTTTCCAAGGTTTCACCGTTTTTAAAAAGAATACCATTCTCTGCTCCTTTTGCAGTTCCCACCATAACAGCTGTTGGAGTGGCTAACCCGATGGCACAGGGACAAGCGATGACGAGGACGGCAATCGCATTGATCATGGAACCTGACCATCCTATGTCACCAAATAAAAGCCAGCCAATAAAAGTCAGTACTGAAATTCCCACAATAATTGGGACAAAGTATTTCCCTATTTCATCCGCCAGTCTTTGAATTGGGGCTTTACTTGCCTGTGCATCCTGAACAAGTCTTACAATCTGCGAGAGAGTAGTGTTCTTCCCGACTTTAGTCGCTTCAAATCTTATCAAACCCTCCAGGTTAATGGTCGCTCCGATAACCTCATCTCCGACGATCTTACTGACAGGCATCGACTCGCCCGTGAGCATTGATTCGTTAAATGACGACTGTCCATTAACGATAATTCCGTCGACAGGAACTTTTTCACCCGGCCGTAAAACAAGGATATCACCCACTAAAACATCTTCAACATTCAGGGTTACTTCGAGATCATCACGAACAACACAGGCAGTCTTGGAACGTAATCCTACTAATGCTTTAAGTGCTTGAGAAGTTTTTCCTTTTGCGCGCGATTCAAGATACTTTCCAAGACGGATCAAGGTAATAATTGCAGCTCCTGTTTCATAATAGACATGAGGGCTTTCAATCACTTTAAAAGTCACCATAATACTGGAAAAATAGGCGACCGACGAACCAAGCATGATCAGTACATCCATATTGGCACTACCGGAACGAAGACTTTTATAAGCGCCGACGTAGAATTGCCAGCCTACCACAAACTGAACGACCGTTGCCGCAATAAGCATGACAAGCTGATCATACTTGAATCCGACTATCCGGAAATCACGAGCCATGCTGAAGAGGATAAGAGGAATTGTAAAAATCAGACCAATAATAAGTAAACGCCATTGTTGCTTTCGCTCCCCGGCGCGAACATTTGCCTCAACATCTTCAGGTTCTTCAGTTTCTCCGGTCTGAATGAGCTCGAACCCTGCTTTACGTATTATCTTGGTAATGTCGGAACTCTGTGTCATACCGGGTAAAAATTCAACAGAACAATGTTCTGTTCCTAAATTTACATCGGCCGTGATCACTCCATCTATACGTTTTAAAAGCTTTTCAAGCGCCAATGCATCGGAAGGGTCATGAAGATTTTTGACCGGTAGTTCGATTTTTCTGGTAAAGACACCGTAACCAATCTTCCTGACACAAGCTATGATATCCTTTTCACTGGTAAGAGATGAATCAAAAGTAACAGATAGCTTTTCCCCCACAAGATCTACCCGGGCTTCGGTTACGGCAGGATTCTTTTTAACATTCCGTTCAATCGTTGCAGCGCAATTGGAACAAGACATTCCGGTGATGATCATCGATGAATGTTTAAGGTTTGTCATCATTCCTATCCCCGTTATGGTTACTGTTTTATTTTAATTTAATTCGATGCCTCAGCATATAATATTCAAATATATGAATATTAATCAGTCCTTCGATATCTGTATTATTCTTATTATCAATGGTCATTAAACTCCGAAAATAAATTTGTCAGGAACATTCTTATTAAGAAAAATTTTGTTTAAACCCGTCATGCATATTCCGGGGTTACTTGTATAATCCAAACTTCGAAAAAACAAAAGGAAGACCTGAAAAGTACGGGAAAGAAAATTAAAATCAAAACATAACATTTGAAATTGGTTCGTTAAGTTTGCAGGCAAACTTAACGGATTATGATCAAACAATTTCTCGCCCGGCGTATGGTAAGACATACGAAAAACCGTCAGTTTCCGGTAAATTACCTCGAACAAAAACATGTCGATCTCCGGGAACCATACCCTAATGACAGTTCCTATTTTTATGGAAGCGACAAAGAGGGTGATGCCTTTATTACCCGAATGGCCTTTCGCGGGCCTAACCGATTACCGGAATATTGGTTCGATTTTTTCCTTAAGGATTATGGATTTTTTGGATTAAAAAGTTCTCCTGGACCTGAAGGAGAAGGATTCCAGCAGGGAAGCCTCAAATGGGAGCCCATCGAAGTCGGAAAAGTCTGGCGGATCACCTTTAATGGAATCGTTCATGATTCCAATGGAAAAGCTCACGCGTGCGATGTCAACCTTGTGTTTACCGGCCAGCATCCGGTTTATGATTTTGCCAAAAGTTCCGATCAACAGTTGATTGCCAGTGCTATTGCCGCTGAAAAATGGACTAAAGAGTTTTTTTTCAAGATGAAAGATTCTCATCAGGTTCATTATGAACAAACTGGAAATTTTAAGGGTACCATCATTCTTGATGAAAAGACATTTAACCTGAACATGTTCGCTTCCCGCGATCATTCTTTTGGTTCTCGTAACTGGCTCACCTGGGACAGGCATTACTGGGTTACCGGGATCTCCGATAACGGTTTTCATTGGACCGTCACAACTATAAAATGGGAATTTCTTGGACGACTGACCGCTGGGTTTATTACTGCACCCGATGGATCTACCGACGCAATAGTCGACTGTACCGATCTGGAAACCATCTCAAGGGAGCATTTATTACCCAATCACGGATTCATCGACATCCATACGAGAAATGGTAAAACCCACAAACTTGAATTCTGGCGTAATGGGGAGTTCCCTTATCTCCATGACGGAAAATACATGATGCGCGAAGGAATAGGCACATACAAATTTGATGGCGTTGAAGGGCTGGGGATGGTCGAATTCGGATTCCATTCCGATAAATACAAATTATGATCAAATTTTTACATGAAATAACGACCGAAGAAATCGGAGGGAAGGCCAGAGGTCTGAAAATTTTAAAAGACTTGGGACTCAATGTGCCTGATGCTTTCGTTATCATTCAACCGGAAAATAAGACTTTCGATGAAAACCTGCTGAAAAAGAGTCTTACCCGTTTGGGAGAAGGTCCGAAAGCGGTACGATCATCTGCCGTGAGTGAAGATGGGATTAATGCTTCCTTTGCCGGACAATTTGAAACCTTTTTGCATCTAAACACTTTCCCTGAAATCAGAGAGGCAATTCATCAGTGTATTAAAGCGGCACAATCGGATAGAGTTAAAAATTATGCCAATAATGTTATCCGCGAGGCAGACCTCCGGATTTCTGTGATCCTGCAGAACATGGTTCATGCGAAAGTAGCCGGAGTCGTTTTTTCCGCGAATCCGGTGAATAACCGACGCGATAAGATGCTCATCAATGCCGTGGAGGGACAAGGAGAAAGTCTTGTCAGCGGGAAAAAAGATGCTATTCACTATGAACTTTATCGGAGTGGTTCCAATATTTCGAATCAAGTTCGCAAGCAAGGTAATCTACTTACAGAAAAGCAATTGAAAGATATCCTGGAAGGCGCGAAACGTGCGGAAAAAAGCCAGGGAACGCCCGTTGATCTTGAATTTGCCATTGATGAGGAGGGTGTTTTATTTTGGCTGCAGGTAAGACCTGTGACGACCTTATGCGGCGTCCATTATAATGAACTTGATACAATCAAAGGAGAAAGTGGCGACATCTGGACCCTTGGCAATATTGGTGAAATGATGCCGGGTATTGCAACTCCCCTCACTTACTCGGTCAGCGCTGAAGCCATTGACTATGGAATGGTTGTGCTTGCCAGTAAAGCCGGCGCTTATTCTCTGAAAAAAAGAACAGGTCCACGATATATCCAGATGTTTTATAACCGTCTGTTTATCAACATGAGCAACATGATGGACTATCCAAAGAATATCTGGTTGAATAAAAAGGAAGATGTTCTTTTTGCGCTGAGCAGTAAGGATATTCCTGGATTCGATTTCGAATATGAATCTCCTTTCCCTATCCGGGCTATTAACTTTTATAAACAGTTCCGTATCACCGGAAAGGCAAAAAAAAACCTTAAAGCGCTGAAAAAGCTCGTTTCCAACTTTGTAATTGATACCTCCGGCGATCTGATCCAGGTTCACAAACTACTTGGTGAAGCCCGGATTAAACTTGGAATCGGATTTGGACACCATCTGATCACCTCGGCTCAATCGGGAACTCTATATTCTGCCTTCATGCGGATCATGACGAATGACAAGCGTTTACCCTCCGCAGAAGATCATCACACTGCTACTGTCCTATTAAAGGATATTCCTGAAATTGAGAGCGCTGACGCCGTTAAATCGATCGAAAAATTTGCCCAAATGATCCGGGAAAATAAACCGTTTGCTTCCCAGTTCACCTCATCTGCTCCGGAAGAAGCACTTAAACTTCTTAGCCTTAATGCCCCGGTTGAGATTGAAGTATATTTTAAAGCTTTCCTGGAACGACATGGTCACAGATGTGTTCGTGAATCGGAACTCAGGGAAAAAACATGGGGAGAGCATCCGCTTAAGCTGATACAAATCCTTCAGAATAAAGTTAAAACAAAAGAATTCAAACCGGTTCATAAGGACATGAAACTGGTCATGCATGAAGCTCTTAACTATCTTCCACTGATGAAACGCGCTGTCCTTAAACTGCTGATTCCCGCTTCACGAAGAGCAGTCGCCCGAAGGGAGATATCCAAAGCATACTCGATAAAAATGGTTAGCATCATACGCAAAGCCTATTTTGTTCTGGCCGGTCGTATGGTAAAATCCGGTTTGCTTGACGACACCGATCAGATCTATTTTTTAACTCATGAGGAAATCGGCGAACTGATCACAGATAAAAAACCGGAATGGAAAGAAAAGGCGACCCGGCGCAGGGAACTATTTCCGGAAACCGATAAACTCCAGTTTGATGAAGTATGTCGTGGAATTCCTGAACCAAGAGAAGAAGAACCTGAAATTCAAATCACAGAAGGTCAGATCGTGGGAATACCGGTCAGCAACGGAATTGTTGAAGCCCGCGTAAGGATTATACATTCGATTGAAGATGCTAATCTTCTAACCGAAGGTGAAATCATGGTCGCTTCTTTCACCGATATCGGCTGGACTCCTTATTTTTCAATAATTTCCGGCTTGATCACTGAAATTGGAAGTCCCCTCTCCCATGGAGCCGTCGTTGCACGGGAATATGGGATTCCAGCCATCGTTGGCGTGAAAGGTGCTAAGAAAATTCTTAAAGATGGCGACTTGGTCAGATTGAACGGCGACTGCGGTATTATAGAAAAGATTTCCGGATGTTAACCTGTTTTTTATCAAGGAATCGTAAACGTAATAAAGAGGAATCAACATTAAGTGTTGTTTTCAGAAACGCTTCCATCCCATGATAGGAAATATCAATCTGTTCAAGCGCTGCTTTTAGGTATCTTTCCCTGACCTCAAAAAGCGGACGAAGGATCTCCCCATTTTTCCCTTGATCCGTTATTTCCCGGATTATTCTATCGGTAGTAGACTGTGCATAGAGGTTGGAATCGATATAATTTTTCCAGATTTCCGAAAATCCAACCCCAAGAGCTGATAAAAAGAAAACCGATGCAAGACCGGTACGGTCCTTTCCTGCAGTACAATGAAATACCAGGGGAAGATCATGGGTAAATGAAAGGATTTGAAAAAACTTACGGAATTCGCATATATAACCTTTGACCATTCGCCGGTAATCCCCAATCAGCAAATTCTCGAGTCCGATTGCATCCTCGTTCTCGAAATACTTTTCCGCTAAATCGCGGGCAGAATCATGAATGGGCAAATGAATGATCTCTTTAACAGTCGATATTCGTTTATCAGGACATTCATCTATCTCACGCGGGGAACGAAAATCAATGATCGTTGCCAAACCCATTTCCTCAAGGATCCGTATATCTTTTTCTGATAAAGTACTGAGATCACCACTGCGGAAGATCAATCCGGACTTAACGGTATGGCCATCTGAAGTCTCGATTCCACCAATATCGCGAAAATTCGGCTGTTTCTTTATTATTGTCTGCAAAAAAATAAATCTGAATGAAAAGTTCTGCAAAAATACCAATTCTCTACATTTGCTAAAGGATTTCCTTTCCCTCTATCAAACATAAAACAAAACGAATCTCCAATGAAAAATAAAATCTATAGTGCTCTTTTAATCTTACTGATCATAATTCTCCCCGGATGGGATAAACCCAATAAAATCCGGAAACAAGTCGATCCGGTAGGATTTTCAACCAGGGCGAGCCAGATGGATTCCCTTGTACAACGGGTACAGAAACTGGAAGGGGCTGAAATTTCAACTGCCTGGGACCGCTACAACCTTGATAAATATTCCCGGTGGAGCGTGGCAATCTGCCCCCATGATGATTATACTTATGCGGGTTGGCTCTATCCCGCTGTTCTGCGGAATATCAAGGCCCAGACAGTGATTCTGATCGGGGTAGCTCATAAAGCAAAAATATTTGGCATTGAAGGTAAATTGGTCTTTGAGGATCATATCAGTTGGTCAGCTCCTTACCAGCCGGCAAGAGTTTCATCGATTCGTGAAAAGATCATGAACCAGCTTCCCCGGTCGCTGTATGTTGTCAATGATAGCATCCATGATTCGGAACATTCTCTCGAAGCCCTGATCCCTTACCTCCAGTATTTTAATCCCAAAGTGGAAATTGTACCAATTTTGGTCCCGGCTATGTCGTTTAAAACAATGGACGGCATTGCGTTTACCTTTGCAAAGGCTATCCGGCAAGTCATGGAAAATGGCGACCTGTCGCTGAAAAAGGACCTTGCCATTGTCATCTCCAGCGATGCGGTTCATTATGGCGATGAAGACTGGGGCGGACAGAACTATGCACCCTATGGATGTGACAGCACCGGATATAAGAAAGCCCTGTCTCATGAATACGAGATCATCGGAAATTGCCTGACAGGTATCATTACCAAGGATAAGATCCGGCGTTTTACGGAATACACTATTCAGGATACTAATTTCAGAACATATAAATGGACGTGGTGTGGACGTTATTCAATTCCGCTGGGACTTCTGACCGGTTATTATATGCAACAGAACCTGCGACAAGGATCTCTCAAAGGAACGTTTCTGGGATATAGTACGTCGATCGGTCAGCCACCGATTCCTGTTGATGACCTGAAAATGGGAACAACCGCCATTGCGACCTTGCATCACTGGGTTGGCTATGCAGCGATCGGGTACCGTTAATACACCCATGACAGGTTAACCCGATTTCCTGAATTGAGAAATGCGGAGAGATGGATTGTCGCCGGTCAATTACCCAAGATAAGCTTTTAAAAGTTTACTGCGGGAAGAGTGTTTCAACCTTCGCAATGCTTTTTCCTTGATCTGGCGGACGCGTTCACGCGTAAGACCAAAAATCGAACCGATTTCTTCTAAGGTATAACTGTGCGGAACTCCTATTCCATAAAAGAAATTTATTATTTCCCGCTCCTTCTCAGTCAATGACGATAATGATCGTTGAATTTCCATAGATAAAGATTCTCTGATCAGGGGTTCATCCGTGGGAGAAGTATCTTCTGCAATAAATATATCCAGGAGTTTGGTATCCTCATCAGCATCCAATGGTGCATCCATTGAAACAATCCGGGTCGACATCCGCAAGGTCTCAGCAACTTTATGTTCGGGAATTTCCATTTCAGAAGCAATCTCGCCAACGGAGGGAGTTCGCTCGAATTTTTGCTCCAGCCTGACACTGGCTTTCGACATCTTACTTATCGATCCCACTTGATTAAGAGGAAGCCTGACGATCCGTGCCTGCTCGGCCAGTGCCTGAAGAATGGATTGGCGGATCCACCATACAGCGTATGAAATAAACTTGAATCCCCTGGTTTCATCAAACCTTCTGGCCGCTTTGATTAATCCTACATTCCCTTCATTGATCAGGTCGGGCAGGCTCAGTCCCTGGTTTTGATACTGCTTGGCAACCGAAACAACGAATCGCAGGTTGGCCTTGCAAAGCTTTTCTAAAGCTGCCTGATCCCCCATCTTTATTCGCTGTGCCAATTGCACCTCATCCTCAGCCGTGATCAACTCTTCTCTTCCAATATCGGCCAGGTATTTATCAAGCGAAGCCGTTTCACGGTTTGTGATTGATTTCGATATTTTAAGTTGTCTCATGATCCAATTCCATAATAAACCTTCATACCATTAGGGTAAACACCTTCTATAACTATCCCGCCTTTTCTGGTCGTCAGGGCCTCTTTCAACTCTTGCGCCGTACGAACCGGTTGTTGATCAACCGATATTACAATGAATCCTTCACGAATTCCTGCACTTTGCAATTTTCCTTTCTCAAGACGAGTCAACTGAAATCCATGATCAAGGTGGAATTTCGATTTTTGGACAGGAGTCAGCGGTTGAAATACACCACCATGAATAATGATTTTTCCCTGACCTTCTTTGACGTTAACCAGCTGGGAGTCCTCGCTTTGAAGGATTACTGGTAATTCAATTTCTTTTCCATCCCGGGTTAAAACAACCGAAACATTTTCTCCCGGATTCTTCTGTCCAACCAATTCAAGCAATTCCGATTTTCCATTGATGGGTTGGTTATCGATGCGAAGGATCACATCGCCCTTATGAATACCTGCCTTATCGGCAGCCCCTCCTTCGATGACATTTTCAACATAGATTCCCCGGAGATCGGTTAAACCATTATCTTTTGCAAACTGGTCGTCAATCTCCTTGTAGTAAACACCCAGGTAAGCACGCTGGATCTTTCCATATTTCATGAAGTCACCCACTACCTTTTTTACGATATTTACCGGAATTGCAAAGGAGTATCCGGTATAATACCCGGTCCCCGATGCAATGGCTGCATTGATTCCTATGAGCTCTCCTCTCGTATTGACAAGCGCTCCGCCGCTATTTCCCGGGTTTATGGCCGCATCTGTTTGAATAAAAGACTCAATGGCACCCTGAGAACCCAGGATGTTAATATCACGGGCCTTTGCACTGACAATTCCGGCTGTGACCGTGGAAGTCAGGTTAAACGGGTTCCCTACCGCGAGTACCCACTCCCCGATCTTTACATCATCGGAATTACCATACGGCATAAATGGAAGCTCTTTTTCATCAATTTTTATTAACGCTAAATCCGTACTTGGATCGGATCCAACGACTTTTGCCGTATAAACCCTCTTATCGTTCATCGTAACAATGATCTCATGGGCATCCTGAACCACATGATTGTTGGTGACAATAAAACCGTCAGGGGAAACGATTACTCCGGACCCCACTGCCGTATAAGGTGAAATATATTCGTGTGGCGATGATTTCCGGAAGTTAAAAAACTCAAAGAAATCATCATATACCAGGCTCTTTTTCTGGAATTCTGATTTTATATGTACTACGGCATGAATCGAAATGGAAGCTGCTGCCTCAAAATCGGGCAGATTCAAAGCCGAACCCGGGGTATAACTGACTTTTTCGAACCGGACGGGTTCGGGACGCGAATAAACGTAAGCGGGTTTCTTTTCAAACGCCTTGTATAAACCCAGAGACACTGCACCACCAGCGATAGCGATCAAAAAAATTCCAACGAACTTTTTCATGACATTTAAAATTTTAACAGTAGAACAAATTAATATTTCAATTAAATTTCATTGAACACTGAAGGTTCCCTGCGCGTATGCTTTTTCATTTTAAATTTCTCTTCAAACGCTGGCAAATTGTCTATATTTTAAGTTCCGCTGTTAATATATGTTAAGGCCTTGTTAAAGTTCCGTTAAGAAAATCCATCTTCCGGTATTACTTTTTCAAACCTCCCCTGATTAACTATAGACAAAAAATAATTACCGATCGTTGTTTCAAATTTAAAATTTATGAGAACGCTTCTGTTTCTTTACTTTTTCCTGAACCCGGCGGGATTAAGCTCCAACCCTGTCCTGTCAAAAATACACTACCCGCTTTATTCCGAAAAGTGTGCCAAAGCAGATTCAGGACAAAATAGAAGTCAAAATGTCAGGATCGTATTTTGGAATGTCGAAAACTTGTACGATCCTTATAATGATACTACTACCCTTGACGATGAGTTTACTGCATACGGATCAAAGCATTGGAGTTATTCGAAATTTCATAAGAAGTTAAACCGGATAGCAAAAACCCTGATTGCAATCGGAGGGTGGGAACCTCCCGCCATTACCGGCTTGTGTGAAGTTGAGAATAAATTTGTACTGAATAAGATTCTTTATGAAACTCCTTTGAAAACCTGGAAATATAAAGTGGTGCACCATGAGTCGCCCGATATCCGGGGTATTGACGTTGCCATGATCTATCGACCCGATAAATTCAGGTTACTCGCTTCAAAAACTACCCGCATTCGCTTTCCTTCCGATACCGTTTCTCAGACACGCGAAATTTTAATGGCAAAAGGAGTTCTATTCAATTCCGATACCTTGAATATTTTTATCAACCATTGGCCATCCCGGCAGGGAGGGTATGAAGAGTCACAACTTCGAAGAAATTGGGTTGCCAGGATCCTAAGGGAACTAATCGATTCCGTACAGTCAAATAATCCAATCTCAAATATTGTGATCATGGGCGATTTTAATGATGAACCGGATAGCGAAAGCATAAGATCAATGCTAAGAGCCGGTGATGATACGGTTGATATAACTCCGGGAAACCTGGTTAACCTGATGTTATCTATGATGCGCAAGCAAGGAACTATCAAATATCAGGGGAACTGGAACATCTTTGACCAGTTCATTGTTTCCGGTTCTGTTTTTCTCGGATATTATGGCCTTAAGGTTGATTTTCGTGATGCACGGATCGTGAAGATGGACTTTCTGCTAAATGAAGATAGCCGTTATTTCGGGTCAAAACCAAACCGGACTTACATCGGACCAAGATACCAAGGAGGATTCTCTGATCATTTACCCATTACCTTGCAAATCTGGTCAGCAGGACACTAACTCCAGACTCCGGCAATCTTTGCCCCGCAAAACTTACAATTTCCGGCTTTGAGATTGTTGGTTAAAATTGTAAACCCGCGACGTTCAACAAGACTTTTTTTGCATGAGGGACAATAGGTGTTTTCAGCCTGGGAGCCGGGAACATTCCCAATATAAACATATTTGATCCCGGCCTTCAAGGCAATTGCCTGTGCCTTGCGAAGGGTAGATTCCGGAGTATAGGGTATACTGGTAAGCTTGTATAATGGAAAAAACCTGCTGAAATGAAGCGGATTATCACTAAACCCGTTTTTTACAAGCCATGTACACATCTCCGTGATCATTTCCATTTTATCATTCCATCCCGGGACGATCAGATTTGTAATTTCAAGCCATACTCCTGATTCTTTCAATATCTTAATCGTATTCAGGACGGGTTGAAGGCTGCCGCCATTCAATTTTGAATAGATTTCATCGCTGAAAGACTTCAAATCTATATTCGCTGCATCAATATACATGGCAAGGTCACGCAGCGGTTTTTCATTGATATACCCATTGGAGATCATCAGGTTTTTAATACCCCTCCCCCTTGCCAATCGCGCCGTATCAAACATATACTCATAAAAAGCTGTCGGTTCCGAGTAAGTATAGGCAATGGATTTACAACCATTTTTCATGGCTTCTTCAACTACCATTGAAGGAAAAAGTTCGATATTCCGGGTATTTCTTGGACTTTGTTGAGAGATTTCCCAGTTCTGGCAGTTCAGACACGCAAGGTTGCATCCTGCCGTTGCTATGGAAAAACTCTGGGTTCCGGGCAAAAAATGATAGAGTGGTTTCTTCTCGATCGGATCAATATGCATGGAACAGGGATTGCCATATGCAATCGTATAAAGCTTGTTGTCTTTAACAATATGGGTCCGGCAGATGCTGTCGAAACCTTCGCGCAATATGCAGCCGTTCGGACATATCTGACATTTGACCCCTTTCGGCGTGACAACATAATAAGGGGATTCCTTACTGTATTTCCCTAACCCTCCGGTAGGGTTTGCAGATGGAGTTTCCATAGAAGAAAAAGTTTTAGCCAATAAACGTGAAGATTTTAACCCAACTATGGCCGCGCCAATACCGGCAAGACTGATCCGCAGGAAATCGCGTTTGGATATTTTATTCGAAGTTCCCATTCCCTGCCTTGAAACAACAATGAGAGGTATAAATTTATTGGAGCCTCACTACAAAGGTACAATTATTTTTCTGCGTATGAAAAGAATACCCGCGCTGAAGAAGTTGAGTAAAGCAAGGATAATTCCCGTATAGATAAACCCCAAAAGGGGAATGAGAAACAGGGTCACAAGAAGTGCCCCTAAGGCGCTGCCAAACAATTCGGCCGAGTAATTTCCGGCAATGCCTTTTACCAAATTATTCCTGCTTAGGTATGAAGCCAACCGGTATTCCATCCCGACAATGAACGACACAAAAAAAGTCATTCCCCAAATTTCAGCATGAACCATCCAGTCGGGCAAATTAAAAAATGAGATCCAAAGGAGAAATAAGGGTAATAAAAAAGAAAATATTGAAAGTATTATTTGCAGCATGAAATAGTGCTTCAGTTGCGGATTTCCGAAAAGTCTCTTTGTCATTCCCGCCCCTGCCGCCAATCCCAGCATAAATAACATTATGATCACTCCAACCATCTGAAAAATGTATCCAAACATGACTTGAAAGGCAAGCACAAGGATAACCTCCATAGATGCCCCGGTAAATCCTCCGGTAAATAAACCTGCGCTGATCGGATTCAGTGTGAATAAAATGATCAGGCCGGTCATGAATAAAAGAATTACTAAAATCCATGAGCTATTTCCGAAGTGACTTAACCAAAAATTCAACTGGTAGAAAAAAGCAACGGGTCTGAAATTATGGTTAATATCAACATCCCCGGAGATATTTTTCATCACATATGATGACCTTTCCTGTAATTGACGGATGTCGATGTAATAGCCATTTACATATACTGTCGGAATGTTTTTTTTGCTGATCAAACCGGGAATATCAATATTGAGGAATGCATCGGAAGCCAGGAAATAATTTTTCTCCAACGGGATGATCAGAACGTTTGAAAAAACATTTTTCAGGGTCAAATAAATGCATGAATTTAACTTGCCCGCCTGTTCACTGACATAATTACTGGCGGTTGGCAGACTGAGAGAAATAACCGCTCCCGGATTTAGTTTCCGTTTCAACTCCCTGAAAAATTCCACGGTATAAAAACGGTTTAACTGAAGCGTAGAGGGTTCGGGTAAATTGATGAGGACAACATCATAGGTGTTATTACCCTTTTTAATAAATCTCCTGGCATCCGTAATGTGTGTCCGGATTACAGGATTTTTGTTTTTCTGAATGAATTTCCGGGAAAGATTGACTAAAGACGGATTGAGTTCAACATAATCAATAAGACTGGGATTATATTTAAGGATTTCCCCGATGGCTCCCGATATCCCACCTGAGATCAGGAGAACTTTTTCAGGATGGGTATGCTGAACCATTGCAAGGTGAACATCCTCCTCATTCCTGATCAAATTTCCGGAGGAGAAGAGTAAAACCCCGTTCTCATAAAAATTCAACTGATCTTCATGTTCGGTGATCACAACCTGACCATATGGAGTTTCTTTATCTGCTAAAAGACGCTGGTCTTTGTACAATAATTTTTCAGTTATTGACTGAAAATCGGGAAGAAACAAAAAGGTTATAATGGCCGTTGAAGCAATAATGGTAATAATTGAGGATGAAGGTCGGAAAAATAACCATGAAAAAATACTGACCAGGATAAGAAAAACAATCGTGATCAACAATAACCCTGAAAAAGGAGCGAATAGCCAAAGAAGCATAAAATTCACAAGGATACCGGAAATCAAACTTCCCAACGACTCCATTGCATAAGCGCCCGGGATATTTGTCCAGTCATTATCGGATGTTGTATATAAAGACAAGGCAGTAAAAAGATACCCATTTATAATACAAAAGGGAAGTTGAATCAGGAACGTAGCATATATTATTTGCCACAAACTAATCATGCTTCCATAGGGTAATACCATCACTCTGAAAAAATCAAGTTTGATGATCATTAAAGTCGGAAGAAGCGATAGCAAAAGGAGCAGGAAAAGAGTAAATACGTATTTTCCTTTGATCCGGTTAACAAATCGGCCAAGCCAGGCGCCAACTCCTGAAAGTAACATCCAATTGGCAAGTGAGATACCAAAAACAAGTTCATTTCCATAAAACACTGAAAGAAATTCGCGAATCAGGAATACCTGGGTCCCGATAGAAAGAAATCCCAGTGCAAAAAGTGCAACTCCGGTTGCAACTTTATGCTTCATTTTGTAATTTTATAGTGATTTTTTCTCAAAGTTATTAAAATATGCGACCAATCAAAACATGGGGATTAATTATGGGAATAATGTTTTCATTTAACCAGGGGTGTTCTTCACAGGAGAACAACGAAAAGCTTATCGACCGCAAACCTGCGGTTGCAGGGCAATTTTATCCTTCTGATCCAGTCGTTCTTCGGCAAACGCTGACCGATCTTTTCTCCAGGGCAAAACCCCGTGCTATGGAGAAGGTTGCAGCGGTCATTTCTCCTCATGCAGGTTATGTTTTTTCCGGGATCGTTGCTGCAAGCAGCTTCAATCAGATCGATCCCGATATGGAATATGATAACATTTTTCTGATCGCTTCCAGTCACCAGGTCTCCTTTATGGGTGCCTCAATCTATAATATCGGCGATTATATGACTCCACTTGGGAAAGTACCGGTCAATATTTCCCTGGCAAGCAAACTGATCAAAGAAAATCCGGTTTTTACTTTCAATCCCGACGCCGACCGGAATGAACACAGTCTGGAGGTTCAGATTCCTTTCCTCCAGGTTCATTTGAAGAAACCTTTTCGTATCGTTCCGATCGTGATCGGAAGTCAGTCGGTACAATCCTGTAAAAAAATTGCAGAAGCCCTTAAACCATATTTTAATCAAAAAAATCTGTTCGTTATCAGTACCGATTTCTCACATTATCCTTCCTGCGACGATGCGAAATCGACCGACAAGGCTACCTGCGACGCTATTCTCGCAAACGATCCCGATAAACTTCTGAACCTGATCTCTGATTATAAAAAGAAAGAAATTCCAAACCTCGTAACGAATCTTTGCGGCTGGACTTCGGTTTTAACCCTTCTTTACATGACCGCAGGGAACCCTTCCATAAAACTTAATCCCGTTCATTATATGAATTCGGGCGATGGAAACTTCGGAGAGAAATCGCAAGTGGTCGGTTACTGGTCCATCGTTGCAACCAGGACAGCCACTCCGCAAAACTCTTCACCCGAATTCAATATTACCAGGGAAGAAAAGATTACCCTTTTACAGATTGCCCGTAATACGATTGAATCCTATATCAGGGATAGAAAAAAACCATCCATAGATCCGACGGGATTCACGGCTTCACTGAAGATGAAAGCGGGAGCTTTTGTCACATTGAAGGAAAATGGAGAACTTCGGGGTTGTATCGGTCGTTTTACATCCGATATTCCTCTTTACGAGGTAATCCGGGAAATGGCGATAGCTTCTTCCACGGAAGATACCCGTTTCGAACCTGTAAAAGCTCCGGAAATCTCCAAACTTGAGATCGAAATTTCGGTACTTTCCCCCATGAAAAAAATCAACTCAACTGATGAGATCGTCCTTGGAAAGCATGGCATTTACATCAAGAAAGGATGGTATTCCGGAACGTTTCTTCCCCAGGTTGCCACAGAAACGGGATGGGGTAAAGAAGAATTTCTTGGCCATTGCGCACGCGACAAGGCCGGCATCGGTTGGGATGGCTGGAAAGATGCTGAAATCTATATTTATGAAGCTTGTGTTTTTTCCGAAAAAGAGCTCAACATCCGCAAATATTGACATACCGGCAATACGCGCAATTCCGGGGCTCTGAAGTCTGATCAAAAGGTTTGCTCGTGTCAAAAATGGAACTGATCATATCTTTAAGAATTCCATTGAATAGTTCAATGGATTGTCCATCAATTCCTGGTTGACCGGCATCGGGTTTTTCAGCAGGAAAGCGGAGTCCCATGAAACCGTTTCCGATTTTCTTTAATGAAATAATACCTGCCTGAATGGGAAAATCCCGGTATTGGTTTTTCGAATAAAAAAGAAGGGAATAGATCAATAATTGGAAAACCTTATCCAGGTCGGGTTCCGATATCAGGTACTCCCAACATTTAAATTCAAGTTGTCTCGCTTCAACACTCCCGGTCTTATAATCAATTATTCTGTAAAAACAATCCGTAAAATCAACCCGGTCGATGATTCCTTTCAACTTCACGGAATAGGGTTTTCCGGCATAATTAATCTCCAGGGTACGCTCGATATATTTTTCAAGATCAACGACCTTCAGCGATTTACCTTGAAGCTGAAGTTCTCCCAGAAATTCATTTTCACACTGAAGATAACGTAAAACCATTTTCTTTGCCACTCCCACCAATAACAGGTTTTTTCCATAGTTCACATCCGGCCCGGGGAATATCTTTCGAAAAGCATGATCCAACTCCTGCGCAACCTCCGACTTCATCTGCGAAATATGCTGATGCGACATCTGTTGACCGAGAATAGGTTTGTACAGATTTTTCAAGGCAAGATGTACCGCCTGTCCCAGTGTTTTAGGATCAATGGTTTCTTCTGGCGCTTCCGGTTCCTCAAGTCCTATGATTTCGGAAAAATAAAAACTCAAAGGACATTTCCGGTATGAATTCAAAGAGGTCGGGGAAAATCCTTTACGCGCTTTTATTTCCAGGAGGTCCATTACCGAATTCGTTTTCGGAATTGAAATAGGCTTTCCAACTGGAATCGTTCCCGGGGATGAGATCAGGATCTGCTCATTGATCCTGACTTCCGGATTACAGGAGGGCAATTCATGGATTATCTGCCTCAGAAACCTGCTTTTATCTCCTCCTCCAAGTTCATCGGATTCCGTATTGTAAATCAACCAGACCTGTTTCGCCCTTTGAAGTAATCGATAAAAGTGATAAGCATACACTGCGTCTTTTTGCCAGAAAGTCGGAATTCCAAAGTCTCGTTTTATATCGAAAGGGATAAATGAATTTGCATGTTTACTCCTTGGCAACAGATCTTCATTACAGGAGAGAATGATCAGGTTTTCAAAATCGAGTGTCCGTGTCTCAAGCATTCCCATGAGTTGAATACCTTTTAAAGGTTCTCCGTAAAACGGAAGTGAGGTTGATTCTGTCACTTGCCTGAAAAGCTGAAACAAAGCGACATTTGTTTGAATGATTTCCCTGGTTTCAGTAATCAGTTTCAATTGGTGCAGAATCGTTGAAAAAAGGTACAGATATTCAAGCTCGAGACGAAAAGAGCCTTTTGTCTCAGGATCCGGATTAAACAGGCAGGAATCCCTGATCCCCTCAATCAAGGTCTGCAGATGTTTCAGAGCATCACCCGGTGTGTTCCAATATTCGAAAACAGGCTCAAGAAAACCAAAACCGGAAGAAAAGAGGTTATTTCCGGGATGTGTGATCTCTTCTTTTGACAGGAAAACCTTCTCGGCATTTTTCAGGGAAGTAACCAACTCATGAAAAATAAAATCATTTTCCTTCATAGAAACAGCCGACATCTGCCTGATATATGGATGCTGCAATACATTCAATACATCCCGGAAATAATATTTTTTGATCTTCCCATTCTTTCTCCGGGTATATTTTTCAGAATTCAGATGCAATAAAAAGACTGTATCTAACAGTCCGGCCAGCGGCGTATGACGCAACGGAAGTCCCATGGTAATGTTCATATCACGGATTTCAGCAGGGATGGAATTCAGGATGGGAAAGAGCATCCGTTCATCAGGAAGCACCACGGCAGTGCTTTCATTCAGGTTTCCAGACTTGCCGAGTCTGTTTAGAATATCGCCACACAACCTGGCTTGTCCCACATTATTAGGAACGCCTATAATTTCAATATTTTTTTTCCCTTCCCGAAGATCATTAGAAATCCACTTCGGTTCCTTTAAATCCCATTTCCGGAACCAGTGACGCAGAAATCCGCCTGCTTCCTTTTGGTCATCCTCCAGATAAAAGGAATCGGCATCCCATAAAAGATCCGCTTTCCCGTTTTTGTACAGGAAACGGATGATTTGTTCTTCCGCCTTCGTCAATGCATTAAATCCTGCAAAAACAATATGTTTCCAGGGGAGGTCCCTTTCGAATTTTTCAATATTTAAAGCAGCTGTACGGAAAAGAAGCCCCTGAGTGGCAGTCTTACTTTCCAGTAACCGTGAAGTAAGTTTCTGATAATATGAAAAAAGAGAGTTATAGAAGCGCAGGTATTGCTTCTCAAAATCGGTCAGGGGTTTTTGCTCCGGATTCCACAGGGCAATTGCTTTGGCCTCATCCAGATATGAAAACAGTTGCCGGGCATCGATCATGTTCCGGTCAACTTCATTAAAGTCGGCTAAGAGCTGTGGAGCCCAGCTTATAAATTCGTCAAAGGGTTGGCTATTTTTACCTTCCAGTTCTTTATGTACCTGATATAATTCGGCCATCAATTGTACCGGGTCCAATTGACGTACACCTGCTATTGTTGCCGCAAAATCCTCGATGGAAAAAATTTGGGGTGACCAGATGGTCTTCCCCACCGCTGCGGCTAAGTATTTTCTTAGAAATAACCCGGCCCTCCGGTTAGGCAGGACTATGCAAATATCCGCCAGATCAGAACCCCATTTGGAGATCAGATGAAGCGTTACTTTTTCAAGAAAAACGGGCATAAAGCAAATTTAGCATTAAGTTGAACATTATGCCATGACAAATATTTAAACATCCTGAACAAATAGGTTGAACATACTGTTAAAAATCGTCGGTGAATTCCTTTTTCCCTGCATCTCTCCATTTTGAATTCATCTCAAGATATCCCAGAATCCGCTCTTCAGCGCAGAGACGAAGGTAAAGGTCAATAAGAGTGAACTTCCCCTTTTCCGTGATCTTTGACAAGAGTTCAGGATTCAGTATCTGGATACCGCTGAAGGCATAATCCTGTAATCGTTTCCCGGAAGTCCGGGGAAGTAATACCTGCCGCGTTAACAGGTTTCTCCACCCACACAGAAGATTATCCTCGTCAAAGATCAGGTATCTGGATGTTTCACGAATCCTGACAGCAAGAGTAGCCAGTGCATGGGAATGTTTATGAAAACTTTCCATTGTTCTGAGATCAAGGTCGGAGATAATATCGACATTCCGGACTACAAGCGGGTCATGCCCGGCAAAGAACCATTCTGCATTTTTAAGCCCACCCCCTGTATCGAGCAACCGGTCAGATTCGTCGGATATAGCGATCTCAACGCCAAAATTCCGGTGTTTATTCAGAAAATCAATGATCTGATCCGGAAAATGGTGGACATTGATAATAATCTGCCTGATCCCATTATTTTTCAGGTGCTCAATGGTATGTTGCAGCAATGTCTTCCCTTCTGATTCTACCAGAGCTTTCGGAATGTGATTGGTAACCGGTTTAAGCCGTGTTCCGAGTCCGGCGGCAAGGATTAGCGCTTTCATGCTTCATGTTGTATTAATCATTCCGGACGGATTTCCACCGTCCATTTCGTTTTTTCCAGATAAGCTTGTCATCCGAAGTGAGTTTAAGTGCCGGATTTTTCTATATCCTTGATTTCCGTATGTTTTACTTCAATATTGACGGGATAACGATCTTTAAGGTAATTTGCCAGCACTTCGGCGCAATATACCGACCGGTGCTGCCCTCCGGTACATCCGAAATTTATTTGCAAATGAATAAATCCACGATCGATATAGTTTTGTACACTTTGATCGACCAGGGAAAAAGAATGGTTAATAAATTCATCCACAGCAACTTCTTTTTTCAGGAATTCAATTACGTCCCGATCTTTTCCGGTCAGGATTTGATATTCGGGATATCTGCCCGGGTTTGGTAACGCTCTGCAATCAAAAACAAATCCCCCTCCATTTTTACTATCATCGACAGGGATTCCATTTTTATAAGAAAAGCTGGTGATCTCAACCGTCAGGTTCGATTTAACCTGACTGCGCGACGGTAGTTTAAATTCAGTGATGATTCCCTGAAACGCTTTCATAAGCATGGGTAAACGGACAGGGATTTTTCCGGTTTCGATAAGAAATTGAAGATTCTTCAAAGCATATGGAATACTTTGAAGAAAATGCGGTTTATTCTCATAATATCCGCGGAATCCGTAGGTGCCTAATGCCTGTAATATCCTTATAAGGATAAAACCATGATAATAGCCGGTAAATATCTCCAAATTGACCGGTATATAACGGTTGAGCACTTCCAGATAATAACCAAGAAATTGTTCCCGTATAGGCTCCGGAATATTAGCTTTTGCATCATAAAGCAGTGAGGCCACATCGTATTGCAACGCCCCTTTCCGGCCTCCCTGGTAATCGATAAACCAGGGATGTCCGTCAACGATCATTACATTGCGCGACTGAAAATCGCGATACATGAAATAATCTGCATCGGCTGAAAGCAGAAAGGTTGTTAAAGTCTCAAAATCATCTTCCAGCTTTTGTTCATCGAATGACGCTTTAACCAGTTTCAGGAAATAATATTTAAAATAGTTCAAATCCCAAAGCATAGATTGACGATCGAAAACCGGTCGGGGATAGCATTTCGTATAATCGAGTTCCTTTCCGGTTTCTACCTGAAACTGAGGCAACCATTCGAGAACTTTTCGATACAGATCGACAATTTCTCCTGGAAACATTCCTTTTTCCTTTCTTGATTCAGTCAATCTTGAGAAAAGGGAAATATCGCCAAGGTCGGTCAGCAGATAACAATTTCTCTTAGGATTAATAGCAAGGATTTCGGGAACCGGTAAACCTCCATCGCGAAAATGTCGAGAAAAGGAAAAAAATGCCTCATTTTCACGTTCATCCTGGTTAACCGCTCCGATTACTGATCCTTGCTTGCCTGTTATCCTGAAATATTGGCGACTGGAACCGGAGCCGGGTATCTTTTCCAGTTTCAGCGGCTCCTTACCTGACCAGGATTTATAGAGACTGATCAGTTTCTTACTGGTGACATGCATGGTCCTTTGGGTTTAGAGTTTTTCTGTACACTTTCAAGTTACCGCTTGCGTGATCGTTATCAAAGAATATTTAAAAATTACTACCCTGTTTTCAATCTTGACAAAGTTAACATTCTTCCAGCCTGACTTCCGGCTCAAGGTACAACAAGTAGTTCCTGGTTTTTAAAAAACCAAGTTCATGAAGGTGCTTCTCGTATATTTTTAACTGTTCCCGGTGTTTCATATTGGGCCTGCCACTCTTGAAATCAATCACAATTGCCAGATTACCGTCAACAATTACCCTGTCCGGACGTAAAACGCTTCCATCGGGGAGCAATATTTCCGTTTCAATTTTAAGATTGAGTCCGGGTTTAAAAAAGGGTTTTATCTCCGGATGATCTAAAACCCCGGTTACCTTCTTTTTCAAATCAGGAAGTTCATCACTGCCGACGAACCCTTTGTATTTCATTTCCTGCAATACCGCTTCAAGATCATCTGCGCTCCTGATTCCGGAAAGAATGGCATGAAGGAGGTTCCCATAGCGACGGGTCCGGTCGGGATCTTCCACATTCCAAATTTCAGGAGCTTTGGAACGGATATATATCTTCTTACGCCAGTCATCCGTGATCAGATTTTCAAGTTGGATTGCCGACGGTCCAATTTTAACCTTACGTACAGAAAAAATATTCTTGTCACCGATCTCATAAACCGATTGATCCTCCTTCCAGATACCCTTTTCTTTTAAAAACCAGCAAAAGAAGGATGGAAGGGATCGTAATGCTTCGGTTGATTTCGAGGGTTGACTTGTCAGGATAAAGATCCGTTCTTCGGGTCGCGTCAGAACTACGTATAATAAGTTCATCATGTCGAGTAGCGACTTTTGTTCTTCCTCTTTGCGCAATGAGTTGAATTTAGTATCCTCCATATCTTTGCCGGAAAGCAGAATAGCGATCGGTAACCCGGGTACTTCTTTGCTATCCATATCGATCCAGAGATATTTTTGGGTGAGCTTGAGTGTCTCATTTGCGAAAGGGAAAATGACTACCGGGAATTGTAATCCCTTGGCTTTATGAATGGTCATGATCCTGATGGCATCCAGCCCTTCCGGGATAATAACTGAAATTTTTTCTTGCTGTTTTTTCCACCAGACCAGGAAATCCGAAACTCCTGCCGGACGTTTTGAAGTAAATTTCAACAAAGCTTCAAGGAAAAACTGGAGATAAGGGTCTGAAGCACTGTTAAAGGCAAAAAGCCGGATCAACTCCTCACATAGATCATAAACGGGTAGTGTCTGCAGCAAGGCCATCCTGAAATGGATCCCGTTGGCTGATAAAATACTGAATAACAATTTTTCCGGAGCGGATTGTCCGTTTATAGCAGCCATCAGGTCGTGAAATTCCATCATTTTTATCATTCCCTGACGAAACAGGAAAGTAAGTATCTCTGCTAATAAAAGAGGATCACCCGGTTCAACAATAAAACGAATTATTGATGTCAGAAATCTGACTTTTGATGAATGTACCAAAAGAAGCGACTCGGAGGAGATAACCGCAACTTCCTGATTCGTCAAATATCGGGCAATATCGCTGGCCTCCTTGTTGGTGCGACATAGGATTGCCTGATCCCTCAGATGATACCCGCCGTCAAGATTCTCCCTGATAATGTCAAGGATTTTCTGATGGTTAATATCCGGTAATGTTGTTCCTTCATCGTTCCCGGAAAGAAAATCAATCCGGATATATCCTCCTGTTTTATTTTCATCTGCTTCCTGAGCGATATTAAGATATACATTTCTTCCAACCGGCTCCAACAGGTTGGAAAGGAGCGTAAAAAATTCATTATTAAACCGCACGATCTCCCGGGAAGAACGATAATTTCTGATCAGCCGGTGTTCGTGAAAATGACTGGACAGTGCCTTTTCCTGTTCCCGGACGATTTCATCCCGATCGCTCCCGGCAAGATTCGGAAGTCGCGTAAATTGCTCTGCATCTCCATTTCTCCAGCGATAAATGGCTTGCTTTCCATCTCCAACCACAAGGTTAAAATAGCCCTGGGAAAGTGCATTTTCCATTAAGGGTACAAAGTTCTGCCATTGAAGCGCGGATGTATCCTGGAATTCATCGATCAGCAGATGATGGTACTTTTCTCCAAGTCGTTCATAAATAAATGGAACGGGTTCTCCTAAGATCAGATGCGCAATACGGGAATTAAATTCCGAAATGTGGACCAGGTTGTTCTGTTTTTTATAGTCCGACAGGATCTTTTCGATTTCATTTAAAAGAGCAAGCGGATAGATCGACTTTGAGAGAAGTTTCAGTAACCTGTAAATGGGATATCCTGTATCGCATTCATGCCGGATCTTGTAATAGATTTCGGTCAGGGAAGGAACAATCTCCTGGATCACCTTTTTTTCTAACGCCGAAGCCTTCGCACTGATCCATTTATTTTCTTCTATGGTCTTTATGATATTGGAATTCGGTTTTATCCGTTCCAAATTCCCGGCTTCAAGTTTCTCGAAATATCCGGCAATTCCATTTTTCCCAAAGGAAAAAGCAATAACCTGAAGATTGTTCTGAAGAATTAAGTCATTGGCCTTTGCCGCCATTTCCCGGATTGCTTTCTCAAAACGTTGGGTTCGGGATTGAATAAAACGTACGATCCGCTCAAAATCTTCCAGCGTAATATTTCTGAGTTTCGGGATATATGCTTGCGCCCGTTCGTCTAAAAGATTTCGGGCGAAGTTGACAAGAATTTCGTCGATGTTCCATCCTTTATCTTCGTCCATGCGGGTTTCAACGAAATTTTCCAGAAGTCTTGTCAAATCAGGGTCTTCACCCAGGCGGTCAATGAGGAGGTCGACAGCAGTTGTAAGTAATTCATCACTGTCGAGTTCAACGGTAAAATTTACCGGTAAAGCGAAATCATGAGCGAAAGTCCGGATGATTCGGTGAAAAAAACTGTCAATCGTCCCAATGGAAAAATCGGCATAATGGTGCAATATCTGTTTCAGAACCCTACCGGCACGATCAGCTATTTCCGATCTCTTCAGACCTGTTTCTTCCATCAACTGATCCAGCATATCCCGGGTGGATTTATCGTCAGATCTATCCTTCAAAACGGAAAGTGATTTCAACGCATCCAGAACGCGCCCTTTCATTTCATTGGCGGCCTTATTCGTAAATGTGATGGCCAGGATATGGCGAAAATCATTGGGTTCCTGAAGTATTATCTTCAGGTACTCTTTCACCAGGATAAAGGTCTTGCCGGAACCGGCAGACGATCGGTAAACGTTAAAGGACAAGGTTCAATCGGAAATTAATATTTTTCTTCATTACTTCTTAACAAGCTTCCCATCATAAATTGAGTTCTCCGTAGCGATCCGGACAATTTGGTTTTATTGTTTATCACTTTCACTCTCTTTCTTCTTACTTTTACTCTCTTTCTTCTTACTTTTAAATAAATCCTTTAAAGAGCTAAAGTCGCGTTGATAGGTAATTCCCACTCCCTGAGTATATGGAGCATTATTGTTCAGTATGGTAAGCGTATTTGTCCGGTTGTATGCATGTACCCTCCAACGACGGTTTTTTGTCATGAGATATTCAATATTAATATCTCCCACAATGGTGTTTGACTGCTTATAATAGGCGCTGTTGTATGAATTCATGCCAAATGTGCCATCGATCAGGAGACGGTCGTTTAATAGTTGCGTCGAAACAGCAACATCAAACTCCTGCTGTGTAGTGGAAGATGGAGGTCGGTAATTGACGCCAACATTCACATTCTGGGATATCTGTGATATCCATCCGTTTATCTTATTAGTAACGATGGAAACAGAAGTAGCTCCCACATCAACGGCTGGTCCGGAGGAGGTGACAATGGGTCGAAACTGATTCATTACCATTAAATAAATTGTTTGTTCGGTCATGGCAGTAGTATTGTTAGTATCAATGGCCGAAAAAACCAAGCTCCGTATCGACTCCTCAACATTGGGAAGCGCAATTCCGAACGACATATCCGGATTGAGTAATTTTCCACCCAGTCGAATGATACATTCGACTGGAATTCTTATTCCTTCTTCTTCCGGACTTGTGGTCAACCCTTTTAAAGGCGCCTTTGTCTTATAGGTCGCGCTGACAGAAATATTTGCGTCAGCCGGATCACCGCTCCATGAAATCTGGCTTCCTTCCTTGATCGACATAGGTAATCGTAAAAGATTTTTTATCTGAAAAAGAAAGGATCCTTTCGTAAGAGAATAGGTACCAGACATATAAAATGGTTTTGTCGGTTTCATACCCATCTGAAGATTCCCGGTTCCGGAAGCTCTCAGATTTCCCAATTGACCAGGTAAGGAAACTTCTACCTCGGCATCCGGGTTGATGACCAGTCCGATATCAAGTGAGATTCCTGTTTCCTGGCTCTTAGGTTTCGTGGCCATCATCCTGGTAGAATCGGAAGTTGATACAACAAAAAAAATAAAATCATTTTGTCCGATCGATTCAGTTGTATTAATCGGAATCACAACCCGGGTATTACCTCCGGTCCTGGCTTTGACATTAATTGCGATGTTATTGATCGGACCGGTTATGCTCACGGTACCCGAACCGCGCGCCTGTCCGTAAAAAATAGGATTTTGGGAACGAGTGTTTTTGAAGGCGGAAAAATCAGTCATTGAAATATTCAGATCCAATCTGAAATCACCGAAATTATGATGGGTAATTTTTCCATTTAATACAGCTTTATGCCCCAGGGAATCATAAAGGATAATTTTATCGAAGTTAAAAGCATTAGAGTCAATAGTAACGACATCAGCCAACGAATATGGAACATTCAGATAATTTATCTTGAATTCGGTTCGCATCAGGGTTAACTGGCCCTTGATAACGGGCCGTTCAGGATTCCCTCTGATCCTGACATCCCCGGATATCATCCCGCTTAACCCCGACATAAAACTTGATACGAATGGTCTGAACATTCGCACATTAAGATTCTTTAAGACAAGCGTGAAATCCAAACGGGGATTTAAATCATCCAGAAAATAGCTCCCTTCCAGTGAAAGAGGAATATTAGTCCCGATATTACCCGTATAAAGAATTTGCGAGTGAATATCAAACCGCGAATCGGCAGCGTCATACTTCACTTCAAGAGTGGCATCTCCAAGCAATTCCTGGTTAAATTTGAATTGTTCGATCTTCAAATCAGATAATATGGTTACATCTTCATACAATCCGGTCAGTTTGACGATCCCGCTCAAAATTCCATCAAGGTTGATAGCGTTTGATCGAAATAATTGATCGACATTTGAAACATCCACCTTATTAAATTCCAAATTCAACATGTCCTTCTTATCATGCGAGATGACCCCATTAACCTTTAAGTATTGATTCTTCGTTAAAAAATCAAGATGATCAAGTTGTATGAAAGAAGTATCAATAATAATGCGGTTCTCCGGGTTTATTGACCACTCCTTATCGTCGAGGGCCACATCAAAATGTTTGAACTTCAATTCAATGGCTGGACTGTAAAGGAAACTGGCAAAGCCATCAAACTCGCTGCTTTGATTTTCAGCAACCCACGAACAATTATAATGGATGGTATCCTGATAAATGACCGAGGATAGAAGGAAATTATCAAGTTTCAGAGATAGAGAGTCGTTTTTTTGTCGTTTGGTCAGGAAAAGTTCTCCGCAGCCGGTTTGAAAACTTAAATTATCATGAACTGTTTTTGCATCAAGGAACCAGTTGCTCAGTTCGACTCCAAAAATCGTAATTGAGTCGGATTCTCCTTTCATGGTGAGGGTTCCATGCTCTTCATTATAGTATCCGATTAACACGGAATTATTTGCAACGCGTAAGGAAGGCAGAAAAATATTGGTCAATTCATTGGTATTCTTAAATTTTATGTAATAATTCATCTCCTGATTTGAAAAAGGATGATCTTTAACCAGTGAATCCATCAGGTTAAAGGAAGCCAGGTAGTTCTGGATAAAGGCACTCAGAGAAGGGATCAGATCTTTGAAATAGAAGGAACCGTTGATATCCGCATCAATAAAATCGGACTGCAACCGATAACTTTTGTTTAATTCTTTATCCTTTGTTGAAATGAGTGAACAATGATCCATAGTGATCTGCTTAAAACCTTCCCGGTATACCGTATTCTCAAGAATAATCGATCCATCCATATCATCGATGTTGCCGCCCAGGACATCAACTTTCATCCGCGTTGAAAGATCCATTACGGAGTCTCTGGAAAGCAAATGCAGATTAAATAATCTGGCTTTGTAAATATCGGCTGTAAAATCGAATGCCGGAATGGAATCCCCAAGATTGATCAGCCCATCGAAATCAAGCGCCAGGTTAGGATCTTTTGCTTTCAGTGAACCATTAAATTTTTTTTCTGAGAGTGACCCGGTAATATCCAGGTTTGTATAGTTATAATGATAGATCCGGGCAGAATCAACTCTAAGGTTCATCTTAACCCGGGCATCCTCCATGGAAAATCCTTTTCCATCGATATCTGCGCGCACGGATATCTTTCCGAAATTAACCGTATCTTCAATCAAACGTCCCAGGTCAAACGATCCCATATCCAGTTGACCCCGGTAGGCAATCAGGGGAGTGCTTTTTTCTTTTTTCAGGGTGAGGTCCGTCGTTATATTACCCAAATCCGTTCTGAACTTGGCTGTTGCAACAAAATCGTTATAAAAACCCGTAAAATTACCTTGAGTACGAACAACCCCGATATTACCAAGAATTTCAGGTAAAATTATTGTCCGGGATTCTGAGGGGATCAGAAAAGATTCGATGTCGGATTTATTCACATTCATCGCTTTGATATTCAGATCAATGAATGTCTCTTCGACATTGGGAAGGCCAAAAGCGCTCACATTTCCGTAAAAGAAAGTATTTTTTCCGTATGCAAACCTGAAATTCTTTGCTTTAAAGTTGCTGACAGTCCCTTTGATTTCACCTGAGATGCGAAACTGATCTTTCATTACTAATAACTCCGGTGCAAAATAACCGATATCCTGTAAGTCGAGATACGACGGTTCAATTTTTGTCAGGATGGTCACAGAGTCAATAAATTCATTATAGCCCGACCAATTTCTGTATAAAAAATCGAAGCTAAGAGCAAGGTCTGAGTGATTGGTCTCAATTTTCAGATTGTGGGCTTTTAAAAAAGCAGAACTTACCTGAAATTCCCCTGTGAGAGATCGTAAAACAAATCCGCATCTCTCCTTTGCCGATAACTTCCGGATGTTTGCAAGGATAGTATCACCGCTTAATCTCATGTCGGTCAGATCAAGGTCAATTCCGGAAACATCGATATTGGAATAATCCATTCCGACTTCCAACAGCGGTTTATTTTCATCCTGGAAATGAAATCGGGTATCCCGGATGTCAACCCCGGCAATAGCAATATCCCATCGGGAAGATGGCGTTGTATCTATTTTTTCAGTTGGTGCAGAGGAAGCAAAATGGTCGAGGATATGCTGCAAATTTAAAGTACTATCGCCCCGGTGGGTTATTAGCTGAATAGTTCCATTATCGATAAAAACACGCTCGATACGAATAAGATGTTTATTCAGACTAAACCTTCCGACAAAAACGCTGAGTTCAGCAGCCGTGAATAGATCGGAATTTTTATGGTCTTTAATACGTAATTCTTCGAGAATAAGTCCACGCGTAAAGGAAAGATCGAAACCCCGGATGGTGATGCTGGTATTGAGTTTTTTAGAAAAATAATCGGCGGCAAGTTGTACCAGGATAGTCTGTACCGGAGTGCTTCTTAACACCAAATAAAGAGATAACACCAGCGAAAATAGGCAGATAAGGAAATAAAATAATATTTTCGAAACTGTTTTTATGATAATTTTGCTTCCCTGTGAATATCTATATTTTAGGCATCGAATCTTCCTGTGATGACACTGCTGCTGCGATTATCGAGAACGATATCATCCGTTCCAACGTTACCGCCAGCCAGGATGTCCATCGTAATTTCGGGGGAGTAGTCCCGGAACTTGCTTCCCGTGCTCATCAGCAAAATATCATCCCTGTCATTGAAGCAGCCCTCAAAGCAGCAAATATAAGTAAAAATCGCCTTTCTGGTATCGCCTTTACCAGGGGACCGGGACTTTTAGGTTCATTGCTTGTGGGTACCTCCTTTGCAAAGGCATTTGCCCTGGCTCTTCAGGTTCCGTTGATAGAAGTTGATCACCTTCAAGCCCATATCCTGGCGCATTTTATCAGAAATAACGAACGGAACAATCCCGTACCCCATTTCCCCTTTCTTTGTCTGACGGCATCGGGAGGACATACACAGATCGTCATTGTCCGGGAATATTTCGACATGGAAATCATCGGGCAAACCATCGATGATGCCGCCGGTGAGACCTTCGATAAAGCTGCAAAGATCATGGGGATCCCCTATCCGGGAGGTCCGGTGATCGACCAATTGGCAAGGACAGGGGATCCGACCCGTTTTAAATTTTCAAAACCCAACATCCCCGGATTGGATTTCAGCTTCAGCGGCTTAAAGACTTCCATCCTGTATTTTCTCCGCGACCGGCTAAAAGAAGACCCTGAATTCATTGAGAAAAACAAACCTGATCTTTGCGCTTCCATTCAATCGACCATCGTCGATATTCTTATATCCAAATTAAAGATAGCATCCGATGCGATGGGAATTTACGAAATTGCCATTTCAGGTGGCGTTTCTGCTAATTCATATCTCCGAAAATCGATGAAAGAGGCTCAGAAACAATGGGGATGGAACATATTTATTCCACCGACAGAATATACCACCGACAATGCTTCTATGATCGCCATTTCCGGGTATTTCAAATACCTGAAAGGAGATTTCACAGACCAATCTGTGACACCCTATGCCAGAAATATTCTGTAAAAATTCGGTCTATTTTGATTTCAGAATTTCAAAACCTTCATCATCGGTAGGCGCAACCGTTTTTCTTAAACGATCGTAATGATAATAATAGTATATCGTTTCCTCCTTTGGTAACCGCGCAGCAATGACCTGATTCAAAAAATAATCGTATAAATAACCGGCGTGTTTTTTACCAAGATAGGAAGCCATGTTTAAAATATCGTGCACTTGTAATGTATCAATCTGGTATTTATATTTCATATCCATTAGCCATGGATCGAAATAAAACTCACCCTCGAAATTATCATAAGCCGTAGAGGAAGTATATAGAGTAATTTTATGAACTTTCTCTGCATTTACCTTGCTAAGATCAAACCAACAACTGAAATCAACGGCATTCAGATCGAACCGTTTATAATACACCGTATCTTCGTATGGTTCTTCATCTTCCAGCTTGTAGTTGTACTCATCCAGTTGGATCTGCGCAATATTCCATACATACGATTGAGGATTCTTCGTTAAAAAAGAATCAATGGAATTATAGAGGTAAACATTGAATCCGAGTTGTCTGAGTTCTGTAATGAAACTATTCATATAATCCTCCAGAAGAATTGAATCACTCAGATATTGAATATACCGGCTTTCAAACCATAAGGCGGAGTCCTGCTGCACATCGGAAAGAGAATCGAATCCGGGAATATCTTCTCCTTTATGATTATATTTATAAACAACATCCGGTGCAAAAACGAGCAGGTCGATATTCGGAGGACTTTGAATAAGAGTGTTTGCAATCTTTCGTTCAGGTAAACAAGAGGAAAGAAGCAAGACAGAGAGAAAAAGAAAAATCAGAAATTTAATTTTTTTTGCACCCATCAGCGCTAACGATTCCATTACAAAATTAAACTCAAAAAAAAGAAAAATATTATCCCGGCTTCTCCTTCGTTAAAAATTTCATTCCAAACTCCTTTCCATATTCAATACAACGCTCCATATCTTCAGCATGCGGAGTAAATTTAACCGTCAAACCCTCATCAGCGACCTGTAACTTAAGATTTCTCAAAACAGAGTTAATTATCTTAACACCTTCGCCACTCCAGCCATAGGAACCGAAAGCAGCGGCAAATTTATTACGATCACGAATCGGATTAATCAGCGCAAATACCTTGTAAAGAGGCAATAAAATATTCTGATTGAAAGTGGGACACCCAAGCACTATGGCCGAAGCGCCAATGATTTTGGATTCAAGGGTTGACATTTCCATCTTTTCAATATCACAGAGGTCGACATCAATATCGCCGGCGCTTCTGATACCTTCAGCAATTTTAGCAGCAATCAAAGCTGTATTGTGATAGGCCGAGACATAAGCAAGAAGCACCCGGTTCGGAATCGGTTTTCGGAGCGCTTCTTCAGAATATTGTTTTGATAATTGGACATATTTTTTCCAGTTTTTCCTCAAAACAGCGCCATGACCCGGACAGATGGCCTGAATTTCGAGTAGGTCGATCTTTTCTATCGCCTGCAGCATGAATTTACTGAAAGGACTTAGAATTACATCGAAATAATAACGGAAAGCATCGTCGAAATCTGGCATCAAATCATCAAATATCCCTTCATGACAAAAATGTTCGCCAAAAATATCACAGGTAAAAAGAAGTTTATCTTCCTGTAAGTATGTCATAATTGTATCCGGCCAGTGAAGATTCGGGGCGCTGATAAATTGAAGCTTTTTATTTCCAAGATCAAGTACCTGACCATCTTTTACAATCTGATGGGGAAAGTCAAAACCAATTAGGTCGCGCAAATAACGTATTGCATTCCCGCTTCCAACCACCCTCGCCTTTGGCGCAAGATGCAACAGTTTCACTAAACAACCCGAATGATCGGGTTCGGTATGATCCATCACGATATATTCTATTTCTGAAGGATCAACGAGTTTCTTTAGCTTTCCCAAATAAGTTTCCCAAAACTTCTCTTTTACGGTTTCAATGACCGTTTTTTTCTCCGCATCAATGAAAAAGGCATTATAGGTCGTACCGTATCGAGTCTCCATAACAATATCGAAAGTAGTGATATCGCGGTCCAGCACCCCGATCCAACTTACGTCGTTCGATATTTTTAAAATCTTATCATCGATCATGCTCATAATCTGATTTATCTATTACTTTATCCATCAAATGACTGACTGTCGCTTCCCGGCTCACAGGGGCAGCTCCAACTGCAACTCATCAGATTCTCCTTTGTTTTCCTCATCTGAAGAAATTGGTTCCGTATCTATTATTTTTACCTTAGGTTCCAGAGTTTCGGTTATTATTTTACTTTTCCTTTTTACATTTTCCTGAGGATTCTTCTCTTTGTCCTTTTCCGGTTTCCGGGCTTCAGGAACAGGAATCTCAGGCGGTTCTTCCGGTCCATTCGGCGTGGTATCGTCGGTCTCCCCTGTCGCTGACTCGATCCAGCTAACCTTTTTTACCGGGAATGAGGTTAATCGTTTTCCTTTGGCTTTGGAACTTTTCACACCAACAAAATCCTTTACTTCGATCAATTCCCTTTCAGTGCCTTTACTCTTCAGTTTCATGTCGAAAAATATCTCCAGCCGTGGATTCAAATCGTCGGTGATCAATATCATCTTAGCCGGTTCTTCTGCGAAGGCTACCTTTTTATCCGTTAAATCCCCTTTAAATCGTTTCAGGTAAAAACTCTTTGTTTCACCATCCAGGTATACGACGGAATAAATTCTTTCCGGGTCGTATTTTTCAATCCGGATCATCTCTTCGTCAAAATGTGTGGAAAGGTCGAATGATGTCAGCCGGAAATAACCCGATTGCATCAGGGAAATAATCCGGTCAGTGCCTGAAAACGCTCCCAGGAGGATCCCTCTTCCGTCGGTATTAAGCCGCTGGACTGTTTCATCGTACCAGATATTTAATGACCCTAACGTTGAAACTCCCTCATGGCGCTGTTCAATCTTCTTGACAGCATACTTGGTAAGCGTATTTCCAATCGAATTCCTGCCTTTAATAGCAAGTTCGGCAAAATTAAAATCAAAGGATGTTTTCTTGAGTCTTGGTTTGGGCTTAAGTTCGATCCGGACCATCTCCGCTTCGCCGTTCGGATTTGCAGTAAAGTAAAGGACCTTGGAACCCGGAGTCCCTTTGGTCATGACATATTCTTTATCGCGCGTGATCCCAAGGACACTAAAACGTTTCACCATGATCTTACCATTGTTACCATCGCGGTAAATCATGTTGTATACGGTTCTGGAGTCGTTCTTCATGTAAACTCCGATATGAATGATGTTCTGACCAATGAAAACTTTATCAGCGACTTTGGTAACGATAAAGGATCCATCTTCCCGGAAGGCAATAATATCATCAATATCGGAACATTCGCAAACAAATTCATCTTTCTTCAATCCGGTTCCGGCAAATCCTTCAACGCGGTTTACATATAATTTCTCATTGGCGATCGCTACCTTGACGGCTTCAATCGTATCAAAGTTGCGAAGTTCCGTACGTCTGTCCCTTCCCTTCCCGTATTTCTTTTTTATCTGCCGGAAATATTCAATCGCAAAATCGATCAGATGATCGAGATGGTTCTGAACTTCCTCCATTTCAAGACGGATCCCTTTTATAACCTCATCCGCTTTATCGGAATTGAATTTGGAGATACGCTCAATCGGAATCTTCCGAAGCCTTAAAAGGTCATCATCGGTTAAAGGCCGGATAAGCAATTTCAGAAACGGCTTCAGTCCCCTGCGGATTGCGGCATCGATTTCATCGTTTGACTTACATTTTTTTATCCCCTCATAAATTTCATTTTCGATAAAGATCTTTTCCAGAGAGGCGTAATGAAGCTGGTTGCTCATTTCATCCAGGCGAATTTCGAGTTCCATCCGGAGAAGCTCGACGGTGTGATTTGTATTGATCTTCAGAATTTCTGAAACGCCCGTAAAACGCGGCTTCCCATTTTCGATTACGCAGGAATTAGGAGATATCGATACTTCGCATTCCGTAAAAGCATAGAGGGCATCGATGGTTGTATCGGGAGAGACGCCTGGCGCAAGATGTATCAACACTTCTACATTCTCTGCCGTATTATCGTCAATCTTTCGGATTTTTATTTTCCCTTTATCGTTTGCCAGAAGGATCGAGTCGATGATGGAACCGGTGTTTGTACCATAAGGAATCTCGCTGATAACCAATATTTTCTTATCCATCTGGGTAATCTTTGCCCGCACCCGCACTTTCCCTCCGCGAAGTCCGTCATTGTATTTTGACACATCGGCCATTCCACCGGTCATGAAATCCGGGTACAATTCGAATTCCTTTCCCTGGAGAACCTTGACAGAAGCGTCGATAAGTTCATTGAAATTATGCGACAGGATTTTAGAGGCCAGCCCTACGGCTATTCCTTCAACTCCCTGGGCCAGTAATAAAGGAAATTTAGCCGGGAGTGTGACGGGTTCCTTGTTTCTGCCATCATAGGAGGCTTTCCATGTAGTGGTCTTAGCATTAAATAATACCTCCAGGGCAAATTTCGATAACCGGGCTTCAATGTACCTCGGCGCAGCAGCGCTGTCGCCGGTAAGTATATTACCCCAATTTCCCTGCGGATCCAGCAGAAGTTCTTTCTGACCGAGCTGAACCAGCGCATCTCCGATGGAGGCATCCCCATGCGGATGGTATTTCATCGTATGACCGATAATATTGGCAACTTTGTTGTAACGGCCGTCATCCAACTCCTTCATGGAATGAAGCAGGCGTCGCTGGACAGGCTTCAATCCATCCAGCATTTCCGGGACCGCTCTCTCCAGGATCACATAGGAAGCATAGTCCAGAAACCAACCCTGGTACATCTCCGACAAATGGATAGTAGCCTGAAGTTCGCCACTTTCCAGTTCAGGATGGTCGCCATTTATTATTTCATCACCGGTCATTTTAAAAATTCAAGTTTTCGCATCACATTCATCATCCTTTGAATCGCATCCGGCAGCGGGTATCCAAAATCATTTGACCAGTCTGGAAATCGCTTTAAATTCTTCCGTTCCGGAGTATCTTAACAGTTCGAAAAGAATTGACTCATAGGTCGTAATGATGGCTCCTTCTTGCTGCATCCGTTGGATTGCGGTTCGTTTGTCACTTTCTTTCCGGGAGGATATACAATCTTCGACGACAATGGGATGGAAACCATTCTTGAGAAGGTCCGTCACGGTCTGAAGCACACAGACATGACTTTCGATCCCGGCAATGATCACATTTTCCTTTCCCGACGACGCCAGCTGGAGCATCACTTTCGGTTCATCACAACAACTGAATGAAGACTTCTCAATCCGTTCAATTCCCTGAAGGGTCGAAGCAATAGCATGGACCGTAGGACCTAGCCCTTTTACATATTGCTCGGTAACTAAAATCGGAATCTCCAGGATCTTTATGCTTTTAATCAAAACAAGAATATTTTTAAGCAACTTTTCCTGTTCATAAATGAGCGGAAACACCCTTTCCTGAAGATCGATAATAAGAGCAATAGAATTTTCTCTATCTATCCGCATCCGGTTGAAGATTTAAAAAATAAAAGAACAAAAATAAGATTTCCCGGTGAAGAGGCGCAGTTTTGTTAAAAACTTAATAATTGTTACTTTTGCCGGGTGTTACCGGTCCAGTAGCTCAGTGGATAGAGCAACAGCCTTCTAAGCTGTGGGTCACAGGTTCGAATCCTGTCTGGATCACTGAACACAATTTGACAATCAGACTAATATCACGGAAACCAGCGGAAACGCTGGTTTTTTTTATCTTCTGTTTACAACCGTTTACAGCCGGTTAATAACTTTTACTGGCAAACTTGCCAGCTAATTTGCCAGTTTGTATCTTTGAGCTGGCAACTTTTATAAACTGGAAAATTATGGCTTCAGTCTCCTTCTACCTGGGAAAAGAAACAGACGAACAATCATTGATATTCGTCACATTCACCTTTAATCACGCTCGTTTGCGACTTTCAACCGGATTGCACGTTCCAAAAAAGAACTGGGACGATGAAACCCAGAAAGCAAAACCGGAGAAAGATTTTCGGGAAGAAAATAAGAAGCTTCGGGAAACTGTCAACTTTTTCCTTGACCAATACGATGAGTTATTCCCAAAGGGAAGTAAATTTTCAAAGAATGAAGTAAAATTCAAATCCGATGAAATCCTTAATGCTTACAAGGTTTTCACTGGAAAAAAAGAAACTCATTTCGAGGTAAAGGTATCCCTGATCCCCTTTATTGCGATTTTCCAGGAACGGTATAAAAATAAATTCAACCCTACTCATATTAAGCATTATCACGGGTTAAAAACCCGCCTTGAATCCTTTCAATCAAAAACAGGCTTCAAAGTAGATTTTGAAACAATTGGAAAAGACTTTTATCTTCAGTTTACGGACTACCTCAAGGAAGATGGTCTAAAGCCAAATACAATCGGGTCCCATATAAAAAGACTTAAAAGAATAATGAACGAAGCTGTTGAAGATAAATTAACCACGAATCTTGAACATAATAAACGTCACTTTAAAATATTCGATGTAGAAGTTGACACTATTTACCTGACACACGACGAAATTCAAGCATTATATGAATTGAAAATTGAAATCCCGGAAAAAAGAAGGATCCGTGATATGTTCGTATTGAACTGTTATACGGGATTACGTCATTCTGACTGGTTAAAAGTCTCCTTAGACAATATACATAACGGCAACCTTTACGTGCGGACAAAAAAAACAGATGAACCTGTTATCATCCCTGTAAAACCACTGATTATTGAAATATTGAAGAAATATGATAATAATCTGGGTGTAATTTCTTTACAAAAAACAAACGAAGCACTCCGTTTCATTGGTGAATATGCGTATAGCCAGAAAACCAAAAGTGAAAATATCAAAAAATGGCTTGAAATAAGGACCCATACTGCCCGACGGTCATTTGCGACAAATGCTTATTTATCCGGAATACCAATGCGTGACATCATGCAGATCACAGGACACCGGACGACTGAATCATTCCTGAAATACATCAGGGTAACAAAACTGGAGACAGCGGAAAAGCTGAAAGACCATCCCTTTTTCTCTTAGGAAATATCTTAATCAACCTATTGAACAGGTAATTACAACAGTTAAAAGCCCCGGTATCTCCCCTTCACCGGAAGTTGCACCCTCGCCTTCCCTAACCACGGTCAAAACCAACCAATAATCCATATTCAGAAAAGAATGATCAATGATGGTGGTTTCGGTTGCATTGAATGTCGCCTGCATTGGCTGGTCTGTAATGTTGGTCCCGGGCATATTTACATTCTGGCGTATGTCAATATCGAAATAGACGGTGGTGTTCGTGCTGAAATGAGCGTCTACCCTAAGAGCAGATAATTCCTGGTACAATCTTGAAAATGCCATACTTGTTCCGACGGCGGGATTGGGAATATTCAGTGTGAATTGCGCAATATTCCCAACGCCCCCGGAGTATCCACCCCACGGAATCCAGGAAGTTCCATCCCAGAGATAAGCCAGGTGCTTTCCGTCATTGTAATAAACCTGTCCTTCCACCGGATGTTCAGGAAGAACTGAACACCGGTGAAGGACTGCGTTAAGAAGCTGGTTCTGTTGAATATCCAGATTTGATTTGAATGATGGCATAGAAAAGTATTAAGAACCAGGGTTAGCCGATGATCACAATCTGGCCGGTAATAGAGGTTGTTGATGTCCAGGTAACATCTCCGGATGCGTTTACCGAAATGTCGGCCTCAACGGCATACCTGATCGTCGAAATGGTTTCATAGATGGCCACAACGACATCCGTACCGCAGCCATGGGTTGCCGCCGTTATTGTCTGGGTCGTCGAAGCGCTGATGGTTCCGACGTACTTCTTGGTCCTGCCGGCAGTCTTTCCATCCACATAGGTTTTTGTCGCTTTCTGGGTGGCAAGCTTGGTATCACTGTTGGCAGTGAGCGTTCCGTCTGTATCGATAACCCCGGATTTGAAATCAGTCGTTTCAATGTTGGTGATGGTATTCTGATCAGCATCAATGGTCTTGTTGGTGAGCGTTTGTGTTGCAGCCAACTTGACCAGGTCGGCGGATTCGGTGTTGTCCACTCCATCAAAATCTGCTGCCGTGATCGCGGAACTCTTGGTCACATTGGCAATGACCATGTCGCCAATGTTTACACCGGTATTGGATGGCGTACTCACGCCTGAAGTGGTTCCGGCAACCGTTACCTTCCAGAACCATCCTTTCTGAATGGTTGTGATTCCCTGGGCGGAAATGGTCTGACTTCCGTCAAAGGTTCCCTTGTAAACCATTCCGGAAGTGATTTGAGACTGGATATTGGCAATCTGACCATCCACATAGGTCTTGGTTGCCTTCTGGCTGGCGACCTTTGCATCCGAATTGGCGCTCAGTGTGCCATCGGCGTCCAGGTAAGACAGCGGCATTTGCTGAATGTTGTCGACATTTCCCAATCCGATCTGGGACTTAGTCGTCGAATGTGGGTTGGAATTGGATGCCAGGTGTGTGTCGATCGCGGCATGGGTGTTTGTGCCACGGTTGAGCAGCGAATTGTGGTCGATCGCAGCGGGATCAACCGATTTGACCCAGGCAGTACCATTCCAGTACTTCTCGATATTATCAGTAGTATCGAAATATTTCTGGCCTTTGACCGGACTTGCCGGTGCTGTTGCCAGATTTTGAATTACAGCATTCTGCAATTCGTTTTTGTTTAAGTCCAGCGGGACCAGAACTTTTTTTGCCATGTTGATTGAATTTAAGGTTTATAAAAACTATTAATTGTAAATTAATTTTCCACTTGCAGCCGGGTTGAGCCGGATCACCATCTGGTCGGTCGATTCATGGGTGATATCTGCTAACAATTCCCTGCCGGTGGTATCGACCACGACAACAGAAGGGTATTTGTGAAGATTGTGCTGTATGATCATTTCACTTTGGTTTATAAATGACTGAACCACCTGGTCGGTTGAAATTCCACCGGTGCCTCCATTGCCGGTTCCATCGATGATCCGGTACAGGTAGAAAAGCTCAATTTTTGAACTTCCTGATGTGGGGTTCTCTCCACCTGAAAGGCAAACATAGACCGGTGTGTTTTCGAAGATCTGCGTCGAAAATACCGGCGTCATGCGTTGGATCACCTGAGACTGCGACATGATGAAGTCTGACGGAAAGAAACCCCAATCCCGGGTTTCAGTATCACCATCGGTAGTCACATTCAGCGTTTGGTAGGAATAAACCTGCAATCCCCCGATGGGTGGCGGCATTGGGGTAATCCGGGCAATGATAGAAACGATCTCGATGATTTTATCAACCCCGGGAGCCGGAATGATTACATTCTTTTCGGTCAGCCGGTTGCTTTCATCCTCGGTGATCTCATGATAACCGGCAATGACAGCCGATGACTGGATATTGAATAGGAAGTTGTATAATTCCGTGAAGTTTTCATTGATCTTTTTTCCACCTACCCGAAGTTTATCACCCCGTTTATCTCCAGGGACGATCCCGATATTTATTTCCTGTCTTGCCATAGTCAGAAGGTTACCTGGTCAAATGTTATTTCAATATTATCAAAACTCACGTCCACGTTATCCCAGGTCAGCGCTTCCGGCTGAATGATCGTGTTCGCTGAACTCTCCGGAACATGGACTGAGTAGAATGAATTCTGATAAGCCCGTTCATACTCGATTTCAAGGTTGTACAGGTACTCGCCATCTTTGAGGAACGGGGTTATCTTTGCCGATTTGACCACGATCTGGAACAGCTCCTTGCCAATCTGCTCGTAAGCCTCCGTCGATAAGAGCAGTTCCCTGAGGCAATTCTTTTCGGCAAGCGAGATCCACCCGGAATTTGCCTTGCAGATTTCTGTCTCCTTTGCGATGAATTGCCTGGACGGGGAATTGAAAAAGGAGTACTTTTCTTCCCTGACGGTGATGCCGGAGGCTCTCTCGTACTCAAGGTTCATCTCCGATTTCCCGAGGAACCTGAACGTGTCATATGCAGAGAAGGAATTCCGGTAAAAGAACACCTTCTCATTCTCAAAGACCCTTGAATCATTGATGTAAATCCGGCGTTCGGACAAGTATTCATCATCACTGTCCATCAGCATTACTTCCCATGATCTGACGGTTTTTCCGTACCAGGCATTAACCAGGTCCAGGTGATCAAACCCGACCTTGAACTCGGCAATCGTATAAGGAGTATACATCGCCAGTGGGGTGGCATTGATGATCTTATGGGTATAATCAGTGAAAGTAACGACAACCACAAGCCTGTACTGGACAAGGTCATGGTTGTCCTGGAAAAAGAAAAAGAGCTTTTCAACAACCCCGCTATGGGAATATTTCGTGGTCGGTAGCCAAGAAAGGAACTTTAACTTATTGGCTTCGATGGAAAAATATTCAAGGTAGTTCTCATTGAGGCAGGTCATCAGTTCATGGTTCAATCCTCCTGCCAGGGCATATTTCCAGCCGGTTGACTGAAGGCCCCTGACATGACCGGCAATGGTTTCGGCAAACGATACCCGGTATTTCAAAAGGTAATCCCATCCGTGCATCCTGACATTTCCTGTCAGCTCGGGGAACTCAAAACGGGTCATTTCCCAGGCTGCGAACTTTGACAGGAGGTAATCAGAGATATCGAACCTGGCTCCTCCCATATGGTCGGTGGGCTTTATATCCTCTCCAATTTCACTGCCATAGCTGTCTCTGATCAGGCAAAGGATGCCGAAAAAATTCCGGTACACATCATCGGTTCCCGGGGTGTTCGTTCCCTGTGCAACACCATAAACCCCGACATTCGTCAGTGTGACTGAATATTCATCTCCGGGTTCCTTTGCTGCAAGGGTAATTTTTCGCTCAGCGGTACCCACCGGCCCCAGGGTAACATCAAAGGATTTCTGGATATCATAATTCTCCAGAAAGCATTGATAGATGTTGTTTGCAAAGTAATTGAAGGTCTGCCCGTAACTGGCGACCTCGAACAGAAGGCCGTCCCACTCCGTAATACCGGCAGATTTGAAGACCAGTGTCTTGCCGGCAAACTTCAGGGTTAAGGAATGACCGGCAGTGGTATCAATGCCAGAAACCACCAGTTCAAAGAAAGACCGATCCCCCAGGGAGACAAGGTAATCGGATGAACAGGCCTCAAAAATGACCGGGTTCCCGGCAAAAGAAATGAGGTTGGGGGTTTCGGTGATGTCGATCATGGTGCAATAGTACCATGATGAGCCGGTGAAATAAAGGACAGGATCAGGGACAGGAGAAGCACCTGAGCTGAGCCGATTTGATTGAGGATTTGTTCAGGGTGACAGAGATTTCGTTTACAAGGTAATTGATCCCATTAATGCGATACCGTTTGGTAAAATCGATGTTTTTCAACTCGATGAAATCCATCTGCTTTTCAATCTTGACGCTCTTTCGGGTATTCATGATCCAATCCACCCAGTCCTTCCAGAAAAGATTGAACATGCCATGTGAACCCGTATATCTCAGGGAGAAATTGCCGTCATCAGCAAATCCGCGGAGTTCAACAGGATAACCATACCCTCCTGTATTACCAACCCAGAACAGCCGTGGAGTGATTTTGTCTTTATCAGTACCCAGGTTCCCGCAGCTTACGATCCCGAACCTGTCATAGAGGGAGGAAAAGATCGTCTCAAACTTGTTCTTGTCATCTCCCCATTTATAAAAGAACTTGTCAGTTAATACAGGACCACTGGGCAACTGTATCCACTCAATAAGGAATGTTATCGGGTTGACCGAAAGCTGCCACCAGGAGTCCGTGTCAACAATATAATATATGTCTCCCAGCCAGGTAAACGGATATGGAGGGATCTCTGAGAAGGTCCCGACAGCGCCTCTTATGTAATCCGTAATCCCCTTTTCGGCATCCAACTGGGCCTGGTACACTTTATCTCCTGAGTCAGGTCCGATCATGAACTTGTAGCCGGTTATCTCATCAGGTATCTCCTGTGAGATTGAAAGGATATTCTCGGAAAACTCGATCAGCTCAGCATGAAGCAATACATCCTTATTGCTGACAATGCGGATAACCCTTTGTTTGGAATCGGCATAAAAACTGCAATTGAACCATTTCTCCAGTCCGGCGATAAACTCGCTCACTTTGACCTTAGGAACGAACCGGCAGTAAAAGAGCTGCTGCAGTCCGAACAAAACTTCGCTGATGTTGACTGAATGGTAGATCACCAGGCGGGAAAGCTCGGTGCTGGAAGTGAAAAATTCATCTTCGAGCCGGTAGCCGAAGTTTTCAGCTAACTTGTTAAGGACATATTTCAGGTAAAGGAAAGGTACCAGGATCGTTCGCCGGGTTCCGTCAGATGTGGTCTTATGCAGCCATCCGTCCGGGAATATGTAATTATAGGCCATCAGCTCCGGGTTGGTAGCAATGGGATCGAAGAAATCAGTGTTACTGATCTTAGGCATGGAGAAATCGACCTCCGGGTAAAAATGGGTAAGCGACCAGTTGAAGTAATTGATCGCATCCTGATCGCTGGCAAATTCTTTCAGGCCTAAATCAACCCTGTTCATCATAAGGTCTTTCACTTCATAATTGAAGTTTCCCTTGTTGATGTAAAGGATGCCTTCAAAGGTCTTTTCGCCGGCAGATTTTATCCTCACCTGGCCTTTGAACAGAACGATCCCGTTCCACCGGAAGCTGCCTTCATAGGTCTCGTAGATTCTGCTCGTTGAAGCAATTTTGTTCTTCCACCCCAGGATTGCCATATTCCTCGCCGTAGAAGGAACCTTAAACGGGTAGGAATAATCCCCGACATCATTGAAAAGAGGTGATTTAAGGTTCAGGGAAACCGAAAAATCATCGGAGAGATCAAGCGGCTGGTCGGCGATCAGGATGGAGAGCATAACGGATTTATTTTGAAACTTCGGCTTCGATCTGGTTTACACGATTGGTTGTTTCTCTGAGGTGTTCAAAGGAAATGAAGGCAGGAATACCCTGTTCGATCAGGGAATTCAGCCGGTTGATGCTGGCCGTGAACTCCGGATCGACCACCGGTGCAACCGGCTGGGAAATTGCTGAAGGTGTTTCCATGTATTTTCCCACAGATCTTTGCGGAACCCGGGCAAAGTTGATCGCCTCGATCACCTGCGGGTAGTTGATCATCAGGTTTTTGGTCGTTTTTGGATCGATCACCAGCTCCTGGCCGGTTTCGCTGATCAGCGTGGGTGTTGAATACAATCCCGTTTCAGGATTGTTCACCAAGGGAATGCCCCGGTAGAGTTTGTTATCATCTTGGCCTATCACTGAGTAGCGACCCATGGCAGCTTCAGGAACTTTCTGGCTCAGGATGTAACCGATCTGGATCGCTCCCAGGGCAGCGGTGATAATGCTGAGTACAATCCCTACCCCGGGACCTGCGCTTAAAGCCGATGCGACAGCCGTGGCAATGCTGATCAGCGCATTGAACAAAGCGACCTCTTTGTTCCTCACGGCCTGATCATGCTCCATCTTCTTACGCTTCTTCTCCAGGTCTTTGTCCATCTTGCCCACCTGGGCATCATACTGAGCTTTCGAGATCAGCTTTGCATCCAACTGGGCCTGAAGGTTTGCTTTCTTTTTGTCGTTGACCTCTTCATCCTGCCGGAGCTGCTGATTCTCAGCTTCCGTCTGCATAGCGAAGATCTGAGCCAGCCCATCCACTGCCCCTTTTGCAAGGGAGATCGCATTGTCGGCTACCCCCAGGGCGGTCTCTTTGGAAAGCTGAATCTGCCTGGCAGCGACCTCTTCCGCCATCTGTTTTTTGATTTCGGCTGTCCGGGCCTCATCCTTGATGTTGTCTTCAAGGATCTTGCGGTACTTTGCATCGACTTCCAGCCGGATCTTAATCTGTTTTTCCGCCAGGTCGATATCGGATTTAAGGCGCAGGGTTTTAAGCTGCTCCTGGTAATTGAAAAGTTCCTGATCCTCGTTATCCTTATGCTTTGCCACGACATTCGTGGCCTTCTGTGCATAAGTGGATTTGATAGTCTGTTTCTGCTGTTCGGTTGCCTTTGTTACCGACAGGGTGTATTCCATTTCACGCTGAAGAGAATCAAGTACCGCCTGCAGGTACTCGTCGGAATTCTTATCCAGGGCTTCCATTTTTGCCTCAGACAGTTCCTTGTCTATCCTGTACTGATTCTGGAGTTCCTTTTCAGCGTATTTGGCCCGAATCTCATCTTGCTTTTGGATGAGCTGGTCGGTCAGAAGCCTTCGAAGTTCGATTTCATCAGCCGAATTACCTTTTATTTTTTCAAGGCGTTCGGCCAGTTTCTCTTCTTCAATGGCCAGTTCCCGTTCCATTTCCCCTTCGGTGACGGCAGCCCTGGCCTGCGCCAGTTGTTTTTTGATGTCAAGAAGATAATCGGCCTGTTTCTTTACGCTGGATTCAGCTTCGCCGGGTGTTCCGGATGCCGGATCCGAACGGTCGAACGACTGAATCTTCTTGTTCAGTTCCTTGATCTTGCCCTGGACACGGATAAAATCTTCTGAGCCGGCAACCGAGGCCTTCAGGGCGATCTGGTACTTGGAAAGTTTTGCTTCCAGATTGTCGAGCGATTCCCCGACGATTTTATCTCCGATGCTTTCCGCACCCAAGACATCGCTCAGGGATTGTTTTGCATCCTTGAACTGCGAGATTTTATCCTGGAGCTTTTTAATCCCTTCATCATAGGGTTTGGTGGCTTCCACGCGGTTCTCTTCTGCATCTATAGTATTGCTTGCTACTGCCATTGCTGCACCACCCGGGTTGCCGGCACCTTTTACAGTGTTCCAGACCCTTTGCAAGATCGTCGGTTTCGCCGCTGATTCCCCGATCGATTTCTGTTTTGCCTGCAACAATACCAGTTCCGCTTCTGCCTGTTTGATGGTCAGGTCGATCTTTTCCTGGAGATCCTTTTTCTCCTGAACCGAAAGCAGGTTCAGGTTCCTGACGGTTCCTGCAACCTTTTCATAAGCATCTTCAAGCCTTTTGTTGGCATCGGCAAGAAGAACAGTGGTCGAAGCTTTTAACTTCTCCAGGGCAATGGCCTGGCTGTTGTACGTTTCGTAAGTCTTTACAGCAGCGACAAGGGCGGTGATACCTGCAATGACAAGACCGATCGGGTTAGAGGCCATGGCTGCATTCCACAGCCATTGTGCTGTTGTAGCCAGTTTGGTTGCAACCGTGCCATTGGTTTTCCAGATGGCAAGCAACTGTTCTTTGATGACCAGGTATTCGAGAACCACAACATCCTTCATTTTCAGAAGGATTCCCTCCTTTAATGTCAGGTTGTTCAGTATTGCAACCTGGATCGATCTTGTCTGGGCTGCAATGTAAACACCGATGACGCCGGTGACAGCGATCAGTTGTATCCGGTATTTGTCTATCCACTCAGGCAATGCCTTGAACCATGCCACAAGATTGACAACCGATCCGACCATGGATTTTAGGAACTCGGTAACACCCGGCAAGGTGATCAGCCGGTAAAACTCTTTCCCGAGTTTATCCAGGGTAGCTCCAAGGGTTGTATTCTTGTCGTTGAATTGCCTGATGATTTCATCGGTGCCCTGCAATGACTTGCCGGCCAGGTCGACTTTCTGCTGGAGCATTTCGGTATTGTTTCCGAGTTTTGCAAAGACTTCCGAAGCGCCGGCACCGGAAATTTCAAGTTCCCGGATCAGCTTGCCCAATACTGTTGCACCTTCGCCACCACGTTTTGATCCTTCAACAACTTTCACGAAAGCGCCATAGAGATCGGTGTTTACAAGAGTGGTGAACTCTTGCAACGGAATCCCGGCCACCTTGGCAAAATCGGTGGTGTTGTAAGTCATCTTCATAAGGATCTTCGTCATTGCGGTTCCGCCCCGTTCGGTGGAAACTGCAAGCTCCTGGAGTGTGGCAGAAATGCCCATCACTTCAGCAGAAGATAACCCGAGCGACATACCGACTCCCCCGATCCGGTTTGAAAGATCAACAAGAACTGGCGCAGTGGCGAATCCATCTGCTCCAAGCACGTTTATGGCATTACCCAAACGGAGCATATCGTCGGAAACCGCTGAAGTCTTCATGTCTGTCAGGACATTTCGAAGGGTTCCCATCTGGGTTGCGACCTCGCTTGCACCTCCCTGGATTTCAGCTCCCAGTGCAACATTAAGTTTATCAATGGAATCGACAAACGGGAAGATATCTTTCTGGGCAATACCAAGCTGACCTGCAACCACTGCCATTTCCCGAAGGTCACTCCGGGAAGTCCGGGTGTCAATCTTACCCAGTTCTGTATTCAGCTTCTTTACTTCATCTACCGTCAGTTTGGTGGTTTTGCGGATATCAGCCAGCGAATCCTCAAGTTTCGCATTACCTTTGATCAGGCCGACCAACGAAGCGCCAAAACCGATCAGTCCAACGGTGATCATCTGAAGGATCTGCTGGTACTTATTGGCCTGATCAGCCAGCTTTGAAAAAGCTCCCCCGGTCTGGTTGATCTCTCCCCTGATTTCCCTGACCCTTCCGTTTATTCGCTGAAATTCTTTCTCCTTATCTCCGAATTCCTTTGAATTAACATTCAGTTGCCGGAGTTCCGCGTTGAGTTTCCTGGCTTCTGCCTCCAATTGTTTTAGGGATGCATTGGCCTTTTCACCATTGAAAATGACGGTGGCGGTTGAAGTTTCGTTCTTAGCCATTCTTTATGGATTTATCAGACAGGTTTTCTGTAATAGCCAAAACTCCCCGGTGCCCGTACTCTTTGGCGAATATTTCGCTCAGCTTCATGACTTCGGCATGGAAGGTTTTTGAGTACCATTTTTTCGGTCGTCTTCGGTTTCCGAGCATTTTTCCGGAAAGCTTGCGTGAAGCGGCAGATTCTTTCACATCGCCAATCTTTACGCCTTTGCCGACTCCCATATCGACAAAGCGGCCGTAATACTCGAAAAGCAGGGAGATTTTCAGCACATTACCCTGTGCCGATGCAAGTACATTGTATTTGAAACTTTTAAGGAGAGTACCGGCATCACCGATCTTATTGGAAGCAAGTTTCTCCTTCCATTTGATAATCGTGATCTTAGCCCAGGCTTCGGCTATTTCACGCTCGGTAAGTTTGGATTTTGATGTTTGCATTGAGCAAAGAAAAGCTCAATGCTATGGCTTTTAAAGGACACAAAAAAAGTTAGTCAATTGGTTGGCTTTGTATTAGCATATCTATATAAGCACTTTCTCCAAGTAGTATTTCAAAAATGATTATACCTCATCTTTCAACAACTTGTAATTCTTTTGGCAATAATAAATGGGCTGAATAAAGATTTGTTGCTCTGGCAGCACCATTTCCTTCTGCTGCTCCATATGAAATAAATATTTTTCTATTATTGATAATGTTTAGATAGTAGATTCTATATTCATACATTTTGTAACTTTCATTATAAGATATGGTAATAATTCTATATTCGACTTTGTATTTATTTATAGAGATTTCAGCAATCTCATCATATTCCCTTTCCATTATTGGGTAATACAAACCAATGCTAAATCTCATTGGGTTATCATAAATTACCATGAATTCATCAATAGCAAATGGAATAAAATCCCTATTAATTCTGTACCATGAACCTTTTATATTTTGTGGTAAATAATTAATAATTTGCCATTTTTCTTCTTGAGCATGGGCTTGAATCCTTATGAACATACAAAAACTCAATAAGAATAAGTAACCTATTTTGCATTTACTAAGATTTCTCATAAACCTCTATCAATGCGTCATTATCAAACAAATACATGATGCCAGTCCCGCTAAATATAACCTTAATTGGTTTATAGAAATTATCAATATATAAAACATCATCAGATACTCTAAACTTGGTTTCAAAACTGAAATTGTCATTTTTACTCACTATTGTACAATCACCATTTCTTGGCATATTAAAAATTATAACTATTTGTTTGGCTCTATTTATCCATTTACCATTAATATTATACTTAATGTCAAATCTATCTAATTCGTTTTCATTGATATAGTCCCAATTTATTTCACTTCTATTTTTAATATTACTTATTGTACTATAAATATCTTCTGCATTTTCTTTGCTGCCAGTTAAATAGGTTATTCTTGATGTTGAATTTCCTTTATCTGCAATCCATTCGATCCCTTCCTGAATTTCCTTTTTAATCTGACCTTTATAGATTGCACACAGTGTTTTTATACTAAGATTAACTACTCTGCCAGTTGGAGTTGTGGTGGATATATTCAGTAATTTAGAAGTAATTATCGGGATTAATTCCGTAGCTATTGAAGCTATAACGTTATAATAAGTAATACCATTTATTTCCATTGTAACAATTTCAATTCCCCCCTTTTTTTCTTCAATTATATTAAATTTTGTTTTTGAATTTATTTCAATACAGTAAATAGTATTTGCAGCTTGAAGAAGCAAAAAAAAGAAGAATATCGTTTTCATTTGCATCAATTATTGATAGAAAATTTATTAATTCCTATTAAAGACAGACCCAGACTATGTTGAATTCAAGATGAGCATTAACCAAAAACCAACGTTTCTTTACTAAAAAATCTTTACTGTCATTCGCATGGAAGTTCGAGAGCTTATATTATCCATCAATACATAATATTGATATGCAATCATCTAACCCTAAATTCTTATAAAATAGACCATTATTCCATAATGCAACGAACACTAAAACCGCCACCCTTACTGGTGCTAGTGCGAGTTACTTTAGACTCATCATTTTCTAGTTTACGTATCCATCCACGATCTGGATATGTATTGGATTCTGTAGATGACCAAAAGTAACCGATGTAACCTGCATAATAGAAATTATAATTTTCCGACTGTCGATACCCTCCTGGTAATGCTGTAAATCCGCTTTCATTGGTTGCCCCAGTATTTGGACTTTCCCAATGGGTGAAACCGGTTTCTTTCATTTTACCCCCTGAAAAATCTTCTCCTCCAAGAAAGGTTGTCAAGATTGTCCACTCATCATCAGCAGGTAAATGCCAACCCGAAGGGCAAACTCCTAATGCGGTTTGCCAATCATATAATCTACCATACGTTTCGCAGTTTGCGGAATTGTTATAACACCAACTGTTGCCAGTCTGATAATTCATGTTTTCTTTCATCCAGCATTGGGTTCCTATATGGATGGTATTGTATGCTTTCCCATTGCGTATATCTATAAATTGTTGACCACAAATAAAAAAAGAAGCTGTTGTAAATATCACTTCATCTCCATAAGCAGTCCCCTCGCTGTTTATGGCATAGGCACGCACATAGTATGGAGTATGCCCTATTAATCCCGTTATATTGCTCATGAAACTCCCAGTTCCACTACCATCTGTTGTATGGGAATCCGAAGTTGTCGGATTGGATAAAGTGCTCCAGCAAACGCCTCGTGCCGTAACTGAAGAACTCCCTTGCACGGTCACATTGCCTCCACCAATTGCTGTGGTTTCGGTGATATTGGTAATGGAATTGGTAGAAACTGTTGGAACGGTACCGCTGCTGGTTGTAGTAAAACTTTCCTGGCTTCCATAAGCTGTCCCCACGCTATTTATGGCATAAGCACGAACATAATAAGGAGTATTCGCAGTTAACCCTGTTATATTGCTTGGAAAACTCCCCGTTCCACTACCATCTGTTGTATGGGAATCCGAAGTTGTCGGATTGGATGAAGTACTCCAACAAACACCGCGTGCCTCAACAGATGAACTCCCTTGCGATGTTATATTGCCTCCACCAGTAGCTGAGGTTCCAGTGATATTTGTGATGCCACTCGTAGTCACTGTCGGAACAGTTTCGCTGGATGATTGTCCGACCTGTTGCTCCCAACTCAGCAAATCACCTACGGAAAAATCAAATAATAATACACTGAGAATGGTTGCCTTTACCCCGGCTGACATTTTTAACCCATAATACATTTTCCACCAGGGATTTTGCGTCAGATCAGCTTCAATTTTCCCATAACCTTTGCCATTAACATAAGGGCCGATCAGATTATAAATCAACATCCTCAACTCAGGTTTTAAAAAGGCTTCTGCGCCAGCGTTAACATTTAGTTGAGGGGGAGTGTAATTGAACGATTTGTCGTAGTTCATATAACTTGACCAACCACCGTCTTTTAAATATTGTATACCAGTTTCAATCGTGAAATTTTGAGCAAGCGTGGTTGATATATTGGCATTTGCATAACCATCCAATCCAAGTTTGACATCTAGAACCGGGGCTATCACAATCGCAAATGGCGGAACAGGTAATGGTATTAAAATGGGTACGAAATAAACTGTTGCCAGGGTTATTTGCTTATTAAGGGTAAATTGCTTTCCGGCGATCAATGCCAGGTTAAACTCCTCGGTACCTTCAAATCCGAACTTCACTTTTTTTAATCCTTGCAGAATGCTTATTTGTATTTGAAGTATAAAATCCGAGGTGTATTGAAAATTACCTTGTAGCCAAATTTGCGGATAAATTTCAGCATTGATATCCCAATTAAATAAAGTTGCATTGGTTGATTTTATACTGACTGTATCCAGAGAAATGCCAGGATAATAATATTTAATGCTTTTTATCTTGGATAACGACAGTGATTCTTTAAAATCAACATCCCCCTGTTGAATTAGATCGACAAGTGTTGCCTGAGATGTCTGAAGTTTGACATCATTGCTAGTTTGCGTGATCGATTCAATTTTCCGTAATAATCCATTACCAACCGAGGAAACTATTAGATCTCCCTGAGTAAACGCATAGGTGTTTAATAACTCCTTTTTGAAAGTCAGGGTGTAATCAGCGCTGTCGATATTTTCAAGCATGGATTGCCAATCATTGTCAACAATGAATTTTGCCGTGGGAGCAATTACAAACTCATCATTTGTTGGCGGAGGATCATCTGATTTCTTTTTACAGGTTGTCAGGGCAAATAGGAACATCCCCGTAAGAACCAATAAAGAAAACGATTTGTATAACTGTTTCCGTTTCATACTGTCAGGATTTGAGAATTTGTTATGTTTATTCTTTTTCAATTTTTTAGATTTGATTTGTTTTAAAAGTCTTCTGAGATGCCTGAAAAATTTTCCTGATCGCCAAATTCTGCACCTTTGTCATCTTGATGATCTTATCAATTTCATCATGGAGTACCTTGTCAGTTTTATTATTTTTCAAGATGGGCATTATTTTTCCCTTTTTCGGCATTTGAGAAATTTTCGACAATGATACGTCGACGGACAGACGTTTTGTGAATTTCACACCTCGATATCTTCTGTACAATGCAGAAATGATATCTTAGTTTTTTCTAAACAAGATATGATAAATAGCTGGAAAATAGGGCGTTGTATAATTTTTCCCTAAAAGAAAAAACAGGTGAATGATTAGGTAAGATGGAGGGGATTAGATCTTGTTTAAGAACTCTGTAAGATTTTCATCTTTTTCCATCCCAAGTTTTTTTCGGATACGGGATCGTGTCGTATCAATACTTTCTGATTGTGTCAGGGTAATGGCAGCAATTTCTTTGCTGCTCATATTGAGTTTGAGCATCGCACAGATTTTTCGTTCGACTTGGGTAAGTTGAGGATATTTTTCATCAAGCGTTTCATAAAAAGATTCATGCACCTTAGAAAACCGATACTCAAACTCTTTCCAACTTGTTTCATCCATGTTCTGTTTTAGTTCCCCTATAATATCGCGAATAAGATCAACATTGGTCAGTTTGAAACTATTCATATTCTGAGATAGGGTTTTTGCAACTTTACTGATTACCATATTCTTAGTGTATATATTACTCACGTTACAAACTAACTCACGGTTTTTCAATTCCAGGTCTTTCCGAAGAATCTCAGATTCCTGATCTTTCCTGACAAGATCTAAACGCAAGATATCTGCTTCTTTCCTCAACAAGGTTTCCTTCTGTCGCTTATTTTTCATAATCAGAAAAATGGCGACTGTTGCAAAAATTGCAAACAGGATTGCGCAGATTATTATATAAACAATCTGTCGTTTTTTTTGTCCAATGACTAATTCCTGGCTTTCAATTTTATGCTGTTTATTATCAACATCGTACCTAATCTGGAGTTCTTCAATGGCGTTCGACCTTTCCTTATTAAAAATGCTATCCTTTATGTCTGAATAAAGAAGAAAGTACTGAAGTGATTTTTTATAATCCCGGGTTACGCTGTACAAATCAGATAATAGTTTATACCCGGTTTTAATGTTGTTTTTGTCAGATACTTCATTTGATTTTTGAAGACCGTATGCAAACATTTCTTTGGCCTTGTTATAATTCTGTTTATCAATGAATATATTACCAATTCCATACAAAGCCTCCGCGTATGAACTTCCATTCTGCAATGTCTTATAGGTTTCTGCTGCTTTATTTAACATCAACAAGGCTGAATCAGGTTTTCCAAATTTCTTGTATATATTTCCCATATTCAGCCAGGAATTGGCAATATCATTTCTGGAAGCGACGGAGTTTTTTGCTTCTTTTATTTTAAGGGCTTTCGTTGCATAGAAATACGATGAATCGTATTGATGAAGGTTAAGATAGACTTCAGCAATGTTGTTAAACGAATATGCAAGTCCTAACATGCTTTCAGGTTTAGCAGATTGGCCTTTAGGAGTATACTTTGCAATAGCATCCAGACGAACCTGAAGAGCCCTTCGATGATAGTATAGCGCTTTATTAAATATATTAAGTTTGATATAAATATTCCCAAGCAGTTCATTACAATTCCAAATATTGGGAACGTAATTCACTTGTTCCCAATATGTAAGTGATGAAAGAATATTATCTGTAGCCTCGCGGTAGTTGCCCAGATATAATTCAGTAAGGCCGATATGATATAGTGAATTAGCCTCTTCCCTCTTAAATCCTTCTTTTTGATTAATTTTTAAAGCATGGTAATAATAATCCAAAGCTCTTAAAAATTCATTTTTTATCATAAACAAAACTCCAAGCCTTTCATGGGCAATGGCAATACCATAAGGATAATCTATTCTCGTAAAAGCCTCCAGCGCCATTCTCTGGAACTCTTCAGCCTTTGAATAATCGTTCATTAACAGATACTGGCTGCCTAGATAGCTAAATGAATTCCCAATTCCTGTTTGAAATTTAGTTGTTTGAAAGTATGCCAAAGCAGCTTCTAACCTGGCGATGGCAGTTTCTTTTTTTAATCCAATAATTAAAGAATTAAAAGCATTTGATTCATTCCAATTGAGATTTAGATCATGTGCTGAACGAACCGCCTCTTTAAAATAATTAAATGATCTAACTGAATCGTCTTGAACATATTTAGAAATGAGACGATTCAGGATTTCGATCCTTTCAACCCCTTTGGATTTGGCCAATTTAATTTCCAGAGTATCAGTCAATTTTTCAATAGCGCTGTAGCTTGGTTTAGGATAAACAAACGATGATACAACAAAAATGATTGTAAATACATTTCTCAAAAAAGAAATTATGGTAACATTTTTTACCTTCATATTCGTTAAATATAATTGTTTATTAACCCAAAAGTATGAATTTTATTAAGAATTAACCCATTTGGGAATAACATATTCCAAATCAAGACAAATCTGGAACTTGAAGGAAAACATCATTCCGTAGTCATTATCAAACACCGGCCCAAGCGTCTCATAGTTAACTGAATTGATGTTGAATCCCGGAATGGCTTTCAGGGCAAGCAGTTCACATTTCAGGTAGTCATTCAGCATTCGGGCAATGACATCGATTCCTATCTTCTTCATCCTTGAAACAAGCTGCGTTTCGGCGGAAAAGTCATCGATATGATCCAGGTGGCCGATGATCATGAAACCTCCGTTAACTGAATCCAGGATATTATTTAGGTTCGAGGCTTCAAAAGTCCCGGAAAGACTTGTCAGGATCAGGGCGGGATACTTGATGGTTGACCTGAGCGCATCCAGCGGCTCATTGATGTCCATCATGTAAAAGTCATTAATCTCCTTATGCTCCCTGGCCATGGTGCGGAAATACTCTACATAGCTGTTAATGTCGGTCATAGGATTCGATTTTGCTCATGTATTCATGATACTCTTTTGCCTTCTTGTTCAGCCCAATAAAAACATTGTAAAGGTTTGAATTCATGATGGTTTCCAGGCTTTTATTATCGGTCTTGCCATCGGCAAGGGAGATGATCAGGGAAGCCCAGCCGTTATCCTGGCTGTTGGTTTCATCCTTTTGCTTGTAAACGAAAGGATACAGGGATGGCAATGAGTTCAGAACACCGTTAAAGAATAGATAGGTTGAGTACTTCAAACTATGATCCAACTTTCCAAGCTTTCCGGCTCGCTTCTTCAAAGTCCGGTTCATGAACTTCGCCCGGGGATCCTGGTTATCGGTGAAATATTTCCGGATGGACCACAAGAATTTCTGCGACCGGTAAAGGATTGCAACGAGTTGATCAAGATATTGTTCTTCTCCTGTCTTTTGATACTCATCCAGGGTAGAGCAGGCCAGGGTGAACTCCCCGAAGGTGCAGTAAACCATTGCATCAGATGGACCATGGTATTTTCTCAAGCCGGCTTTGATCACCGGAATTAGATTCCTGGTCAGGTTTACTTCTTTGTTAAGGAAATCAAGACTTTCACACAAGGTAAAGGCATCCTCCGGAGTAATCCGTTTGAAGGTCTTTCTTTTGATTGAAAGAAATTCAAAAAGAGCTTTTACCCTGAAATCCACCATAGTGAGTTGTGTGCTGAAAAGCCCTGAAACAAAAACAAGCTGTTTTCGGGAAAGCTCGTTCCATTCAGAGGGAAGGGATCGCCGGACATGGTCAATTTCGACAAGGTTCATATCGGAAACTTCTTTTTGATGAATACACGGATCAATGCAACTCCAATGATCAGCAGCAGGATCACCCAGAATACCTTCCCCGACCATATCAGGAAGTTCTGGAAGCCGGTCACCTTATAGACCGGTTTCTCGATGACTTTCACCTGGATCTTTGACTCCCGGATATGCGTTTCTTTCCAAGCAAAATAAATCGAACTGCTGTCGATCCTTGCCCCGGTAGTGAGAACATTGTTTTTGAGATCGATAAAGGGAACGATTTTCTTTCCGGGTCTGATCTCCTCGATCTGCCGGATAACGACTTTCCCTTCCCGGCATTCAAGTAGTGCCCGAATCAGGCCGCTATCGGCAGGAAGTGGGATCAGGGAATCTTTCACGGTGGTGACGGTATCATGCTGAATGACCGTCTCGGAACTTTCAACAGAAGGATATCGTTTCAGGCATCTTTGCTCAGAAATACACCCGGTCAATGAAACGACCAGAAGCAGGATCAGAAAACCCGGTTTTATCATGCGACGAATTTGAATTTGTTCAAACGGTTCATCCATCCATTGAAGAACTTGATTTGTTCCGGATGGTTATTGACCAGGTCCCGGATGAAAGATACCCTGGCTTGGAATATTGCGGCGTGAAGTCCTCGCTGGTTAGAGGAATTCACGGCAAAAAGGGTTGAAGGCCCTACGATGCCATCTTCAGGCAATTTGAGCAATCGCTGGGGAATGACAATTCCCCATTTGCCGCTACCCCAAAGCCAATCCACCAGGATTTCGGCAATGCTCTGATTGTTGATCTGGTCCGCTTTCCAGCGGTTCCAGTAACTGAGCTTCAGGACAACGATTGCATCTGCTTTTGAAAGCAGCCGGATATCACTGGCATCGATATCCCCGTCTCCATCCTTGTCATACCCAACCTTCTTCCAGGTGGCCAGGGTGACACCCATGTTCGTTGCTCCTCCCCGGTCTGTGGGATCATCGACAAACCCGCCTTCATAGGCAAGGATCTTGGGGGCAAACAGTTCTACTTTTGCCATATCATTGCTTGAATGAAGGGTCTTTGACAAAAATGAGTGCAAAGCATACCGGTGCAAATATCACATATTCCGTCAGGGTTGCCTTGCCGATTCCGACCAGTACCAAGCCAGCCCCGAGCATCAGAATGCCGGCCAGAGTGGTTTTCCAGTTTTTGAAAATTCGTTCTTTCATATCTGTTATTTAGAGAGTTGTCCTTCCACCTTGGAGATCCTTTCGCCATGATCGCCAAGGGTTGCCTTCATTTCCTCGATCCCGGAATCATGCCGGCACAAATGATCTCCGATCTCCTTGTGCTTTTCAAGGCAATAGGTTTCCCGGCACTGCATCTGGATGATCAGCTTATCGACAGATTTCTTCAGGGAAGTAACACCGTTGCAGAATTGATAAAGGAAAAATCCGATCAGGGGAATTGCGATGATTTTGATCACATCGAAAACATCTTGGAGAATAAGGTCAAGTGGTTTCATGTGGGAATAATTTGTTTTTTAATGGTCACATGGAATATCCATAAATGACATTGATGGGTTAATGAACCTGGTTCTGATGGATATTTCATGCAAGAAAAAATGAGTTATCGGGTTTGTTGAAAAATTCGATCCGTTTTTCCGCATTGGCTTTACCGGCGTACCTTGAAGAATGAAAGTAAAGCGGGTAAACGGTTTCGCTTGCGGTTTCATCCAGAAGTTGCTGAAGGGCTTTCAGTTCAGCTTCACCATCCCTCTGATTGGCTTCGGACATGATGGAAATCCGGTCTTTATTGGAGGCCTGTTTGGAAGAAACATTTGAAAATGTGTTTCCGGCTGTATCAAAGATGCCCCAGTCCAGGACATCGATAGAGATTTCCATGAGTGCCCGGGAAATGGTAAGATGAGCCAGTGCAGGACGGATCAGATCCATCAGCGCCTTTTGTTCTTTGGACATTTCGGCGTTTGATTGCAGAACTTGCTTCAGCTCATCAAACAATTCCGCAGAAAGTGCAGGTCGTATATACTTTCTTTCCACAGAGCGGATGACAGGTTTGAGGGCTACGAAAACCCGTCTGCTCTCGCGTATATCCACCTCACTGTTGAACTCCAGGGTGTTCCGGATGAATAGATCTGCATCCTGGCAGATGTAGGCTGGGTAATCCTCCCTGTGTTCATCAAGGAATTTAAGCACAAGGTCAAGCGCTGTATTGGCTCGCCTTATCCAGTTTTCCTTCAGATTCTGAACCCGGTACTGGGGAGCAGTCTTATGGGTAGGTGTTTCTATAACTTGTATACCCTGGGATGAAACGCTCACCCCGAATTCATCGGCACCGAGCCACAAAGCATATAACGCTAATGGCTTCCGGACCATTTCCAGAAGCTTTGCCAGGTTTTCCAAAGTTGTTCCGTCATCCGGAGGAACAGGATCAAGAGCCATTGCATCCTGCAATTGCTCATATAGACCAATGCCAAGCACTGGTTTTATAAAGGTTTCCTGTGCTTCTTCGATGTAAGGGAACCAATTCTCAATGGTATTGCTCACGTTTACGGAAGCGGCAGAAAGAACCTGTGAAAAATTGTCGATGAGCCTTATCATGCAATGTTCTTGTCGATTCGTTTGTCAATTTTTGTCGGATGGTCCTGCATGGTCTGGGATGTATCCACAGTCACGTAATCGAAGTCGATATCCGGCGACCATTTATTGAAATCCCTGATGAAATAAAGAGGTTCAAGGCTGATCTGCCGGTAAATGCCCATCTCGGCGTTTAACTGCCAGAAGGCCTCTCGTTTATCCGAACCGCTCCCGGCGCCAAGACTTCCCCCGGGAATACCTGAACCCACAAGACAGGGATCGACTCCGATTGCAAAGAGGATCTCCGAATTTGCGGCCTGTGAATCGGGCAGATAAGCATCGTCTTTGAGCTTGTTATCGATCACATTGATCTTCCACCCCGACAGGTACTCACTTTTGAACTTATTGAAGAAGGTAAAAGTGAGAAATGCCTTTCCTGAGTTTTCGACATCCGAAAGGAAGTCGTTCATTTCCTCAAGAATCCTTGTTCTTGCTGATTCCCTTTGTTCCCGGGTATAATCGGGCGAAGGATACCGATTCATGAAATAATCATCAGGTATCTCGATATGATACTTGATGATCATCTGGTTTTTCATGATCGCCTGCTTGAGTCTTGGTACTTTGTTGGCAATATTCAGCCAACCGCTTTCCCGGATTCCATTCCAGACCGACAGATGGTAATACGATTTGTTGAACGACCGGTAAAAGACAGGATAAGCGAATTGCGGTTCCTGGTAACGTCGACCGTCGTACTTTCCCGGATCGAACATCGGTATTTTGACCAGTGAGCCATCGTTTTTCGATGGTGTAAAATCCCACTGGGCAGAATAATAGAGGAACGGTATACGTGTCGGATGATCTGCATCCATCTTCCCGTTCCGGCAATAGGCAGGATCTTTAACGAAGACACGGTTGATCCTGTCCTGCCCTTTGTTAAGGATGAACTCGACCCATCCGTTTGCAAAGATTTCCAGGCTGCCGATCAGGTCGATCCATTGAAAATTCAGGCGGTTGATGCGAAGGAAACCAACCACATCAGGATCAGTGACCGGTTCCCGGATCGGCGCTCCGAGGTTGTCTTTTCCTTTATCCCGGTAGGCCATTATCCCGCGTCCATAATGAACGGTCTTGCGCTTTTCAAGGGCGCGAAGGGCAATGGAATTCTTTTCAAGGTCTTTGAGGACGTTCTGAGGAAACAAATTGTCGTCACCCCAGGGAGACCATGGCGAGGAAGAGAATTCTTTCGGGATCACTACCTGCTCGACAGCCGCATCCTGGTTCTTCTTAAAGGAAGTGGCAACTGCTTTGGCTCCCGGAAGGAAAGCTACATCGTTTTCATATACGATCTTTTGTTTCATTAGTAGCAGACTCTTTTATGATTGAATTCGATGATCAGCCGGACGTGCAACTTTCGCTTTTGTCCGTTTGGCAAAAGAATGTTTCTGGTCGAATTTCTCCAGTGCCGGGGATCCTTGGAAACCCTTTCTATTGCCTGGAAGTGCCTCTTCTCAGGAAAGACTTCTTCTCCCTTTCTAGTTTTGACTGAGCATTTGCAGGCATCCTTCAGCTCGATGATCTCGCCACCTTCTTTTGTAGTCCGGTTTGCAGTGACATATTTCACCTCAAACCGGACCGGTTTTCCATGGGTATCCACCGAGTCCATGATCTCTAAAACATCCCACAGCCTGATAAATTCTGAATTCATGACAGCAATACTACGATCACAGCAATGAAGAATAAAGGACACTATTTTATCCCCTGCTTTACGACCATAAAAAAAAGCGTTCCGGCCTGAACCGGAACGCCGGAATCTTGACCATAAAAAAAGATTCAGAATGTGATCTTGTTTTCAGCTTCCGTGATGCTTGCATCGAATGAGGTCTTCAGGAATTCGATGACTTTCTTGATGCCCGGGGTGAAGCTGGTGGTGAAGACATTTCCGTCTGAGTCGTTCAGCCGCATCGTGCAGTTGAAGTCATTGGAGGAAATCTGGAAGCGATCCAGTTCGGACCGGGTCTGCACCAGCTTGGCTCTTTTTTCGATGACGAGCTGGAGATTTTCGATTTTGAGGATCTTCTCCATCATGGTCATTTCATTCTTTGGTTCGGGAGCATGAATGACCGGCTTTTCGGGTTCAATCTGCAAAACCGGCTTTTTCTCTTCGGTTTTGTTTTCTGCCGGATTGAGGATCGTCTTAATGATGGTCATCTCTTCGGCAGAGGGTTTTCCGTTACCCGGTTTCAGCGCGGTGTTCGTTAATTTTGTCATCTTAGATCGCCCTTGCCCTAGGGACTTATTTTGGCATCTGGCTCGCCAGGGTTAAAAAAATTTATGCCACTGACAACAAACGGAATGAAAATTCTGGAACAAATGTTCAGGTCACTTCCGTGCAACGGAATGAATGAACCCAACGGGCGATCGATCTTCTTCCCGAATCCAGGAATATGATCGGTTGCATTTTGTGACACGATATTTTCATGAGTTTAACTTTGCATGGAATTTTGAGTAACTGTGGGTGGGGTTTTGCTTGCTTTTCCTTTAAAAGCTGCCCCGGAAAAGATTTCTTTTTTGCATGAAGCTTTCTTCTTTGTCCAGGAATCAAAGAAAAAAGTGCCCTTTTTCCAAACGAGCATGAAAAAAGCCGTTCCGGATTTTTCGGAACGGCTTGTGGTGACAAGGATGCTTAGAAGTAATTATAACCTTTGGTGAATTCCCGGTAATAGGTCTCTTCATCTTCAAAAGAGGCTACTGAATTTCGGTAATCAGCTTCATCACAAGCCAAATGACCGGCATGTTTGCCGTTTGGCCAGTAGATGATCTGTTCACCTTTTTTGATCGGTTTGCCGCAGGTATGGCATTTACTTGGGAACCGGGCTGCGATCTGCCTGGGATCGCCGGCATGCTTTACATAATTTCTCATTTCTTTAAGGTTTTAGATGTATGAAAAAAGCCACCCCGGTTTCCCGGGATGGCTGACAGAATTGATTTTTTTAGTTAAAAGGGTATGTCTTCCAGAACAGGCTCAAGTACCGGAACCTCGCTGGTTACTTCTGCGGTGGTTTTTTCTTCTGAAGCGAAAGCAGGAACATTGCCCAGGATATGATCGGCAGCCTTTTCTGCCCTGGCAGCAGCCCACATGATCCATTTCTGGTTGTCCCTGAGTGCCGATGCCCATCCTTTGATGTAAGCGGCTGAGTTGCGGATGTCCTGATCCAAATGAGCAATACCGGAGAGGAATGAAGAACAAAGTTCAGCTACCAGTTCTTCTTTAGAATATGGGATATCGCCGTAGCTGTTCGACATTCCGTCATAGCGGTTGAGTCTTTTAGGATGACCTGTTGAGTGGCCCATTTCGTGAAACAAGACCCGGTAGAAGGCAGACGAGCATGTGAAGTATTTCTTATCGGGAACTGAGATCAGATCGGCAACCGGAGCATAGAAAGCACGGTCGTCTTTGTTTGAGAAGCAGATTTCCGGACGGCCCTGGTAGTCTTCGATGATGGCTTCAGCCTCCAGGTGTTCGGAGCCAATCTTTTCGGTGACAAGATTTTGAAGCTCGGCAATCTTTTTTGTGCCCTGCTCATCGAAATCGGCCTGCTCTGAGTTAAAGACATGATAAAATTTCAGAAGGAACATCTTCTTTGTCTCGCCGGTAGTTTCGTCCTTTTCGTTCGTGTTCTTCCAGAATACAACGATGGTGGACTTTTCGCCCCTTCGAACCTGTCCGCCATTGGAGCGGATCTGTTGAAATGTGCCATATACCCGGCTTTGATAGGGATCAGAAGAAAGTACCAGGCGATTGATGCCCCGGTAGTAATGGCCGTTCATGCTAACCGGAGAGGGAACCTGCCAAAGTTTCATCCAGCTTCCGGCTGTTTCGAGGTTAGCAATGATCTTTTCGGTGATGGCTGCATAGATTTGTGAATTATTCATAATTATTGCCTGTGCCTTCAGGTCTTATTTAGGTTTCTGGCCCACCTGGTTAAAATGAAATTTTTGCCCAAGTGAAGACCGAGAAAAATAAATAATGTCAAGGGTATAGGTCAGATTGACTGACAATCTGAATATACTCGAAGAGCGACAGTTCCTTCAGGAGGTCGCCCTTTACAGTTTTATAGCTTGTTTAAGCGGATTTTTCGCAGGTAACTTTGCGACAATTTCGAGTTTAATAAAGTGCGCTTGCTTTTTGCTTGCTTTTTGCTTACTTCCAAAAAGCTGCCCAAACTGAGCAAAGCGAAGGGGTTTCTTTTTTGCTAAGCTTTTTTCTTTGACTGGGGTTTGGAAGAAAAAAGCGGATAAATCTTATACGCTGTTGCTTTTAAAGAATGAAACAAGGGAAGAAGTATCTTTTAAGGAACATTCCCATAATCGAATAATTTTCCAACCTTTTTCAATTAAAACCCTTGACACCAAGCCATCCCGAAGTCTATTCTTTTCGATTTTCGACTTCCAATACATTTCATTAACTTTTGGTTTTGTATTTCTGCAATCGTGACCATGCCAGAAACAACCATCTGTAAATATGACAACTTGTGTTGCTGGAAATACAAAATCAGGTTTGCCAAAGAGTTTGTAATTTCTTCGCCATCCTATTATTTTATTTTCCTTAAAAAATTGAATTAGCTTTTGTTCAGTGGATTTGTTTCGAGTACTTTTAACCGAACGCATTATTTGACTCCGTTGTTCGGTATTAAAAATATCAGCCATTTTTGTTGATTACAGTGATCCAGGAATTGTCAAATCCTAAAGCCTGTAATATCTTGTCTTTATCAAGTGTTGGTGGTTGCTTTATTTGAATAATCATACTTTTTTCGGGAACATCTTCAATAATAGTATATTGTGAACCATGCGGTTGCCACGTAAAACGATGTTCAGATGATTTAATATCGGTGCCGACAAGATTTTTATTTTTATTCCATGCCCATGAGTATAATTCATAATCATAACGAATGGTATCAAATTCAAAAACAACAACTTCATTTAGGTCGCTGGATTTAATTAACACAATAGTTCTGAGATTCTTGAATTTCTCGCGAATTGAAGAAACTCGTTCGTTCCAAATTTCCAAAACGGATTTTCCAATATGCATCGGATCAACTTCACTATCTATTCTTTCACCGTAAGAATAGATAGGAGAATTTCTGCCTGAAATGAGTCTTACTTTCTTCTGTGCAGAGGGTTTTGAAGATTTAACAGTCTTCGCTCCCCATGCAGTATTTCCAAGAATTACATCATCAAGGCCGACATTTGAGGGTTTCCATTGAGCGCCTATGCATGTTGCAAAAATATTTTCCCATTCAGAACCTTCAAGTTCTGGTTTTCCTTTGGAAGCCAATAAATAGACTAACTCTTTACCTAAAATATAAGGAAAATCTTTGGGGAATTGATTAAGTGGGAAAGGAGGTATGGATTTACTAACAGTTCTTAGCTTCGGGTTTCTATTTTCCATTATGAATTTCATATGTTACTTCATAATCCCTTAATACAGATGTCATATCCATAGTAGTTGCTACATATGGGAGAAGCTTCAAAATTACCGCTTTAACCATATTTACAGGAACTGCATTCCCGGCTTGCTTTCTGGCTTGAGAATCAGTAACACAAATTTTATAATTATCAGGGAAGCCTTGTAGACGAAACATTTCTCTAGGAGTCAATCGTCGTTCTCCATTAACAAGTAAATAGTTATAAGATGCCCCAGCACGTAAGGCACAGGAGTAAGGATATGAACAGATATTTCCGGATTTGTTCTCATGCCAAATTGATATCCTATACGCTGATTTATGCTTGTTTTTTCGTTTCTCTTTGATTAGATCTGATGCGAAATGCTTCTGGTCAATATTTTTTTCTAAAATTTCCGATAGTGGTTTATAGGGTTTTATAGGAGAAGGAAATGAAAAAAGGATAGGTTCCCGGTGACCAACAATAATAACTCGTTCTCTTTTATGTGGTAAACCATAGTCAAGAGCATTGAGTACGGAGTAACGGACACTATAACCCAAATCTTCAAGAGTCTGAATAATTACTTTCAAAGTTTGGCCTTTATCATGTCCAACTAATTGTTTCACGTTTTCCAAGACAAATGCTTTTGGCATTTTTGTCTTTAAAATTCTTGCAATATCAAAAAAGAGAGTGCCTCTTATATCGCTAAAACCACGCTTACTTCCTATTATACTGAATGGTTGACAAGGGAATCCGGCGAATAATATATCATGATCAGGAATCTCATTTTCATTAACTTTAGTAATATCTCCAAAAGGTCTATCACCAAAATTAGATTCATAGGAATCCTGACAATATGGATCAATATCAGAAGAGAAAACACAATCAGGAATAATATCATTCTCCCTGCAGGCCTGCTCCATCCCTACTCTGAACCCACCTATCCCACAGAAGAGGTCAATAAACCTAAGTGTTTCCATTTTTTAATAATTTTGAACCAAAGTTACTCGTTTCCTAAATATTTTTTCTGAGAACCTTAGAAACTTATTAACTGAGTTACTAAGGACTTATTTTAACAATAATGCCTCGACGATCCTCAGCCTTAGTAAGCGATTTAGTGAATCATTTTTGAATTACAAGTTTAATTGAATTGCAACCATTATCTGCTTCAAGTCGGCAATAATATATTCCGTCAGGAAGGATTGATCCGTCAAATTGTATTTCATGCTTTCCTTTGGACATTTGTTCGTTTGCGAGTACTAGGAACTTATTACCTAATAATCCAATAATTCTTAAGTTTACAAAAGATTTTTCAGGAAGTTCAAAGCATACTTTTGTCTGATTTGAGAATGGATTAGGAAAATTAAAAAAATGAAAAGCATTCTGCCACTTTTCTTCAATTCCGACATTATCTAACCTTCGCTTTGCCCATTGGCTATAAAATTTATCTTTTGTTTGAAACCTAATTAATACTGTATCCAAATTATTTCTTGGAATATTATCAGCATTTGCAGAATAAATACAAGAATAAGGATTATAGGGACTAAGATTCATTATTTGAGAATTTGTATTCCCTCCTGATCCATATTGAATGTAATATTCAGCTTTATCGATTTCTTTAAAATTAAAAGTGACAGGTCTAGCTGGGCTCCATCGATTCATGTTGTCTTTTACCCTAACATAAACTTTATCTCCACGTTTCAAGGTTAATCCATTTATTTCCGCAATTCCGTTTAGAAAAGTTACTTGTTGGCCGTTCCCTTGTCCAGGATCAGTGTTAATAAAACACTCTTCATATTGAATGCTACCTCCTGAATTTTCAAAATATGGTTTTCTCATAATACTTCTTGGCGCACTCCATTTCCCATTAGAACTTTTGAATCTTACATAAAATTTTGAACCTATTGGTAGTGAGATATTTGGAACATTTATTGTAACTTCCCAAAGTGGTGTGCCTCCTGTATTAATTGCAGTGCCATTTCCTTCTCCCGGATCAGAATTAATGAAGTACTCCCCTGCAATAATCTTCTGATCTCTTGGATATTGGGAAAAACTAAAAAAAGGAATGAGATACAGAAAAGTAATAATTAATATATTTGTTTTCATTTTATTGGCCTCCTAATTAATAATTAGCTCTACCTTTAGCTTCAAGGTTTATATTATTACCATTGGGAGATATGATAATTTCAAATACTGTCGGATAAATTGGACAATCTGGGCCACCAAAGTAACCCATATCGCTACGAGAACCATCGGGATCAAATAATGAAGTATTCCCTGTATTCCAGCATGGAGAACCCTGTGAAATATGATAATCTGAAGAGGAATTAAATACTGGATCTGTTTGTATGCATCCCTGATTACCAGAAGTTGCCCAAGAACTTCCCCTGGAGTACGATAAATTAATTGCACCATTAAAATCGGTATCAGAAGAGCCAATACCAATGCAGTTTGTTGCATTTACAGTTGCAAGCCCCCTTATTCCACAAGTGCCATTATTGTAAAGTATACAATTCACAACATTTGAAGTCCCAGAAGTCCCCTCGATTCCAAAATTTGGGCAATTTGAAATTACACAATTTGCTACTATCCCACCACTCATGCTAATACCAATACTCCCGGTGGAAGAAACAAGGAACCACATGAGTTTTCCAGCACTCATTGTAATAGTAGATGGGAAATTCCCTCTGATAATAGTATTTTCATAACCAGAACCCATTAAGACAACATCTTTGTTTAGTGTTATCTGTTCGATGTAATCGCCTGGCCATACCTTGATAGTATCATTTGTTGATGAATTATTAATTGCCGTTTGAATTGAGGTAAATTGTCCACCACCATTTTTATCTACAATAATGGTGGTGGAAAACGCAAAAACTGAGATAACAAACATTGCCGTTAATAAAATAATTTTTGTTTTCATATTTTTTTGTTTTTTAAATTAAACCAGAAAAAAGTTTATCATTAAATGTGACATTCGTTAATCTTTTCGTTTGAATACACGGTTATCGCTATGAAAAAAATTCGCCAGAGTTCATACAATTAAAACTTCTATTTATGAGAGGAAAGTGAGTCGTGTGTTGTTAGAATTTTATTCAAGAGTTCCAATGAGATTACATCTTTAATGTCTTTCTTTAAAAGCGTCATCTCGTTGAATATTAATTTTAATTCAGTCAAATAAGCTGAAAATATTCGGTTGTACTTGCCGGAAGCAAAGTCAGCGAATGTGATTTTGCCTCTTAAAAGATTGTAAACAAAATCAAATCGTATAATTCGCGCTTGTTCTAACGGTGTAAGTTTGTCTTTAAATTGCAGAAACAACTCGTCGTTGTACTTTACAAACTCTTTATCTTGCTTTTTCCATTTTTCTTCGTCATAATTCTTATAATTCTGTTTCAAATCTTCCATGAAAGATGCATAGTTTGTCAGATACTGCTCCTTTGTAAAAGTATATTTGCAGGATGAGATAATAAAAATGAAAATAATAATTGATTTAAAATATTTCATTAATTGTGTTTTGGAAATACTCTGTTAACTCATTATTCCTGCATTCAAATTCATCAATGTGTTTACTTAGAGGCTGGTATAATAAACAAGAAGCAAATACTACACGCCTTCATTAATAATGTTCTTAAACTCATCCATTAAAGTATCAATAATGTGTTCAAATTCATCCATTCTCTTAACAAGTTGCTTCTTTTTCCTTGCTTGAATTTCATGATCCTTGATCTTTTCTAATTCTGCCTTTTTAATCAAAATTTCATCCCAATATTCATCAGTTAGATTCATTATTTTTGTCTGAAGGTCTCTGGTGTGCAATGCAAAAAATTCAGCTTTACGCTTCCTTGTTTCCACTTTGCCTTGGGTAAGAATACTGTCAAGTGCCTCTTTTAGAACTTGTCTCTCAAACTCCTTTACCATTCTTACATTTTCTAATTTACCATCAGAAAGTGTAGTAATTAACTTTACTTTGTATTCCTCAACTTTTTTATCAGTTGCAGAAGGGAATATTTTTCTGAACAAAGTAAGTTTTCTATCAAGAATTTCCTGCCCAAAAGCTTCCTGTTTTTGAAGGTCTTGATTAATTGATTCCTGTTTGATAAGGCCTGATGTTTTCTTATCTAATTTTGTAAGTTCTGTTTCTTCTGACATTTTGTTTGATTTTAATTGTTCATGATTATTTATTGACTTAAATGTTTTTCACTTCATCAATGCTCTCATCAACTACCTTTTTAGTTCTTTTGAATAATTTATTTTTAAGGTTTATGATATTTTGAAGACGACTTTGAATGTTTCTATCTGTCATTGTATTCATAACATCTACTGCCTCAGCATGTTGTTCATTAATTGTTTTCATTTCCAAATCAAATTCAAAAAAGTCACCATGGTTGATAGCAAGGACTGTGAACGAAGACCAAATAACAAATTCTAGGCCAAAGCTTATTAGAATGCTGAAAATAAATATTGCAAAGATGTAATAGCCCTTATTGTAACTGGGATTGAAAGTAATAACTTCCAACATTGCATTTATCATCTTGTTTGAAGATGCATTGTCTGATTTTAAATTCTTTTCAGCATCTTTTATTTTACCTAATCGTAGAGTTTCAATATCGTTTTGTGCTTTTGTTCTATCATTTTCATTTTGAAGTAGGGCAGTATTTCTTTGATCGTTAAGTTCACCATATTTCGTGTTTGCTTCATTCCATCGCGGCCCCATATATTCACCATTGGAATATTTGTATTGTCTTTGAAGAACCATTTCATCCGTATACGGTTTAATCTGATTGTCGTAGTTTTGGCTGATGACTAATTTTTGATTATCGTAATTTTTGTTTAAGTTGTTTTCCTGCTTCTCAAATGACTGATTGATGGTAATTTTTTCTTGTTCAAATTTGGTGTCAAGTTCCGGATTGTCTAAATTGTAGAATGTAAACAGGAGAGTAAAAATACCTGAAATTGTAATAAGCAGTCCTCGCAAAAACAGAAATAAAGATTTGTCTATTAAGTATTTATCGTTTTTACTATCGGAATATTGTTTGTTAAGAAAGATGATAAAAACTTTTGATACTTCAAACGAAATTACTATAAGTAATGGGATTGAAAAAATCCAAACGGTTGCATCTTTTGGAAAAAGACCTTTCACTGTCTGATAAGCAATCACAGAAGTAACCAATGCACACGCAAGTCCCGATAGAATGAACGAGATGTAGAAAAGAGGGACAAGTACTTTAAATATCCCAACAATAACTCTTGATATAAGTTGTCTCATGCTTTTGTATTGAAAGTGAAATACGGGTTTCAGAAATAACACAAAACACCATATTTACATTTCCCAAATTTACTGATTTTTACAATTCCAAACATCTTCCCATCTTTTAATTATTTAATCACTTTCCATATTTTGATATAGAAGTTATCAAATATAAAAGCCCCGGTTTCCCGGGGCCTTAAAGTTACAATGTACCTTCGTCAGCGAAGGAATAAAACCGGTCATCACCCACAATGATGTGATCAAGTACAGCCACATCAAGCAGCAAACCGCAATCTTTAATCTTCTTGGTTATTTTATTGTCGGCTTCGCTTGGTGTGATAGCGCCACTTGGATGGTTATGACCCAGGATAAGGATAGAGGCATGATGATCAAGGGCGATCTTGTAAATCTTTTTCGGGTCCACCACGGTTCCGGATATGCCACCTTCGGAGATACGGACCTTTTTAATGATCCGGTTCGCCTTGTTCAGCAACAGGATCCAGAACTCCTCATGAGGCAAGTCGCCGATTAGGGATTTGAAGATTTCGAATGCATCAGTACTCCTTGAGATTTTGTCTTTGAAAATAACTTCTGATTCGTTCCTGCGGCGGGCAAGGGAAAACATGGCGCAGATCTTCACGGCTCTTTTCTGGCCGATCCCTTTGATCTTCTGCAAGTCGGAAACGCTGATCTTCCAGAACTCGCAAAGGCTGTTTCCGCAGCGGGAAAGAAGGTTACGGGCAATCTCAAGGGAGTTTTCCCCAGATATGCCGGAGCCGATGATGATGCTTAGCAGTTCCGCGTCTGAAAGACTTCCGGAACCTTTCATCAGCATCTTTTCGCTGGGAAGGTCATCTTCTGCCCAAAGGCGCATGGGGATTCTGTTTTCATAATGTTCGCCGTTTTCCGTGGCGAAATCTTGAGTTGTGTTAGCTTTTTTCATAGGATGATTGGTTTTAATCAGCCGGCTGGCTAATGGTGAGTAAATGAAATTTACCCAGGCAGGATGCGGAGTGAAAATTTTCAGCAAACATTCAGGTCGCGATTTTCGCAGAAAATCTGAATGAACCTGAAAGGCGATGAGTTCCATCAGGAGGTCGTGTTTAGTGCAAAATATTTTCACGGGCATAACTTTGTGAATTTCATTTTGATCACCGTGCGTGTGAGGTCACTCTTTTTGGCTCTAAGCGAGCATAAAAAAAAGCAGGAAGCTTTCGCTTCCTGCCCTGTTTGATAATGCTATTTGCTTTTCTTTGAGAATTGCGCATGGAACTCTTTCAGTTCCCAATTGAACTTTTCAGGATCGGAAGCAATGATTTCTTCTGTGTAGCCAGGATAATAGATCTGATCAAGTTCCTGGACAAAGATTTCTTCGATTGACTGCTGACGGGTAATCTGAGCTAATGCTTTCATCTGGCGTGTGTTTTAAGGTTAGAAATGAAATTTTTTACGCCAAAGGCTAAAACCGGGAATAATAAATAATGTCAAGGGTGTAGGTCAGATTAACCTTCAATCTGAAAACACTCGAAGAGCGACAATTCCTCTCCGGTGGTCGCCCTTTACAGTTTTAAGCTCCTTCTCTATAAGCGAATTATTCGTAAGGTAACTTTGAAGCAAAATTTCGAGCTAAACCGTGCGCCGGCCAAGGGGTTTCTTTTTTGGTACTTTTTGATTTGACCATGATACCCAAAGAAAAAAGTACACCCCTAAAAAGCAGGTCTTTACCTGCCGGTGTTTTCTTTTGCTGCTTTGCTTTGACACCACTATCCAAAGAAAAGCAGTCCGCCCGTTTGGCTTACTACAAAACAGAAATGTTACTTTGCTGATTTTTAACTACAAAAGGGATTAAATTTTCTTTTGTAGTTACAAAATCTCCACGAAGTGCACGCCCCGCCCTATCGAAAAATACAATTGCACTTTTCGTTTTTTTTTGGATATATGAATTGATAATACATATATCACAATTTGAATATAAAAAAGGAAATAAAGAGGGAAGCTCCCCTATCGACCTGGGAGAAACATTATATCATTGGATGGGTATTGATCCCCTGCCAATGGACTGAGCAACCAATAGAACAGGTTATCCACAGCATCGGACAAGTCTGTTGCTTTCCATCTTGGCTGATCTTTTTTTCTTTCGGAAGATTTATCTTTCTTGAATTCCTGGGGAAGGATGGGAGCATTCTCCATTGAGAAGAATGTCTCCATTGCATTGTTCAGGTTAATGCGAAAAGCAGGCAGAGACGGGTACTCCCCGGACAGGAACTTGTACCAGAACTGGTATTTGTCCATGTGGTGTGCCTCATAAAGTTCTGCTCTTAACTGGACATCCCATCTTGCCTTTGATAACTGGTCTCTCACATCATCGAAGTACGAATCCCTTGAAGCAGCATCATTCTTGCGGTTGCCATCCGACCCACCATACAGGTACACAAACCTGTTTTGCTTGGGTTGATAATGATCAATAAACTTCTGCACCAGGGCGGATAATGTCTCGTTTTCGACATAGAAATTACGGATGATCCTGCACTCGTTCAGTTGCCGGTCCCATTGTGCAACGATCAGACAGTTTTGCGTTGTGCCAAAGTCAAACGAAAGATAAAGCGGCTCACTGTCTATGCAATCCTTGTCTGCACGACAATCAAAGACGCTCCCCCTGATCTGCCGGCTGGCTTCATCTATATAGCCGTACTCGTAAGAGTCGCTATAGCCATGAACAGAAGACTTCAGAAGCGGATAGAATCCATTGGTGTTTTGTTTGCGCCGGATATTCAGCACTTCAAGATCATAGACGATTTTGGGTAAAACCCTTTTAAGATCCCGGAAGTACATATCTCCCAGGATATGGATGTTCCGCATGGCGGAAGATTCCATATAAAAATATCGGTCAGGAAACTGCTTTGAAAGTTCCTGGTAATCGAAAACCCAGTCTCCATCAGGGGTTAATGGCATGGTTCCCAGAAACAGCGTGCCATGATGAAAGCGCAAATGTCCAAACCGATCTCTGTTCCCCCGGTTTGCCGGAAGAACATCGGCATCAATGGCTGATTTCTTCAGTTTCGTACATTCATCAAAGATCATTGCATCATAAGAACCTGACCGGGCCATTTCCGGACGGTCAAAAGAGTTGAATTCAACGACAAACCCGTTATGGAAATGAATGCAGTTGGTATAATCCAACGGTGGTGCATAAGGTTCAGGCCAGTTGTATTTTGAGGGAGCTTTATGACCAATGAAATAATGAATGCCCCGGTAAATCCCACGGCGTTCCAAGTGATCAATGATTGGGGGCAAGGATTTGGTACGAATATGAAAATATGTCAGGCCATTGAGAGATATCTTTCCCCTGGGCATTGCAACGAAATATTTAATGATCTCTTCGGCAATGATGGTTGTCTTGCCGACTCCCCTGCCACCGATAAAAACCTTATGCGGACAATTAGAAAGCTGGATGGCCACTTGGGGATCATTCAGAAAGGGAGCAGGTCCGACTTCAGTCCCGGACATCTTCATAGTGGGTCTCATCGGCAAGTAGGATATTTTTATAGTCTGCAATCGGGGAAGCATCGATAAGCGCCATCACCTTTTCATTCAATGCCAGAAGAGCCTTATGGGCTTTGGGGTCAATGAGTTTGAAAAACTCTGAATTGAGAAAAGTGTAATTGATGGACAAAAGCTGAACCGGAGGCTGGATCTTCGAAGGATCGGGCAGCTCCATATCCTCTTTATCAAGATTGTTGGCCTTAGTGATTCTTTCCAGGAATTTGTCCATTGCCCTGAAATCATTCTTAACCCTTGCTTTACGGTAATCCTCGATAGCCCATTGCGTGACCATGTTCCTCAGCGCCTGGCGGTCCATTCCACCGACAGGTCCGAAACATCGGGTGCAATTGTACACATCACGATAGGCTTGTATGTCAGAAATATTATAGACTTTCATGAGCATTTTTACAACTTCCCGGACAACGCTGTTTTGATTTATCAGCATGGAATGGGCGGCTTCCCAACGCTCGCGAAGCTGCTGATCATGCTCTGATAATTCTACGTTACCTTTCAGATAATACATTCTGATCCGCTCAAGAGTTGATTCTGATATCAGGCTTTTCATAGATCATCGGCTTTAGCGTTTTCAATCAGCTTCATGGCAAAGGTTTGAGCAGGCGAAGATCCATTCTGAGCCAGGTCAAAGATTCCTTTGCGTACTTCCGCTTCCCGTTTGAGCCGACCCCGCTGGAAAGCTTTAAAAACAGGATTGTCCTGATCTTCAAGAAGTGTTCCCAGTTCAGCAGGATCCACTTCCAGGATCACGGCAATCTCATCTTTTGTGAACATCAGAGAAGCGTGGGTTTCAACTTCGGTAATGAACGATTCATTCAGGTCGATCAAAGGCGCTTGTATTTGAGAGTTCATTTAATATCCAATCCCGGTGAAATGCCGCCACCGTTTTATCACAGCACAAAACACCAGCTTCAATACGGGGGTTTCGGGTATAGTTAGCTGATCCCACCACGCTGATCCCCCACAAGTCGTTCTCCACAACAGTGACCTTGGCATGGCACTTTGCAGCTTTGATATCGGTGGTGATCTTCTGGAGGAACTGCAGCTCTGCAGGCTTGCGGATGCCATTGCGATAATCGAATATGCCTTTCAGTTCAACGATCAGGCCTTGTTCTATGAATTGATACAACTGCCTGATGGCATATTCGGATATCGCCCAGGTTGTGAAATAGACCCGGGCGGGACCAGTCTGTTCCAGGAGAAAGAACAACAGGTCATGTGTTGACCAGTCGCCCAGTGAGGCATAATGGATGCTCTGGCCCTCACGTACATTGCCAAAGACCTGAACAAGCTTTTCCCTTACCTTGCCTATTTTCAGAACATTCGTTCCGGAAAATTCAACCGATCCGGACTGTTTTCTGTCCGGCTTTTTCCTTGAAAGATCATCGGTTGTGAAAAGGCTCATTTGTTCAGTCTTTTGGTAATGTCTTCCAACTCCAACTGGAACTTCTCCAAAAGTTCCTGGTTCCTGGTTAAAGACTTGAGTGTCTTGGAATCCGAAACTAGGCGTTTGTAGCGGGTTATGTAAGTACGTACTGTCATTTGTCGCTGGATCAATTCAGCTTTATCAAGATCAGCAACGGATCTCGGCTCTTCTTTGGAAGGAACTGGAAGCATCACCCCGGTTTTTTCGAAATGGTCGATCCGAAGGGTCACTTCCTTCAGCCGGTCATCCAGATCAAGGATCTGGAATGCAATTTTCTTTCGCTCTTGGATTTCCCGATAGGCAAGAATAGCATGAAGATTATCAAGCATTTTGTAGATCATCTTCTGCTCTTGCCTGAGCTGATCAATATTGATGGAGTCTGTTTGCTTTGGATCTTCAGGTTTAGAAATCTCCTGTGGATTTTCTGACTGTGAATTATCTGACTGAATTATGGGAACCCGTAAATTCTTTGCAAACTTCCCAAGCTCATAAGAAAGGGTCATCCGGTTCTTACCAGTTGCTCCCCCTACATGAAGAATTCTGCTTAGATTGGGGTTTCGACCGTATCTATCATGAAGCTGAAGGCCTGGAAGGAAATCTTGTTCTGAATTGAGCCAGATGATTATTTCATGATCCATGCAGCGAAAGTATCACTGCAATTGTATTTTGGAAAGGACAATACGATCAGAAAAATTATTATTCTAAGAAAGGAGAAATGAATATGAAGAAATTCTTACTTTTTATTGAATAAATGACCATAGATATTCCCAAAAATAACGCCAATAGCACTTACTACGATAAATATTGGAGAAAGAATTGGCCATGTTGAGCAGAAAAGAAGTTTCCTCTTTGACAAAAACTTTTTCCAAGAAAATTTTTCCTTGATGTTGAATGCTTTATCAATTGACCTAAACAACCACAATGTGATATAATAAAAGATGAATCCGACATAGGGATGAATTAAACAATAACCGAATGATAATAGAAGATAGATGATCCAATTTCCTCCAGGGATATTGAGATTAATTATCAATACTAAAAATAGAAAACCAAAAAATAAAGTTGCTATAATTGACCCAATTATTGACAAAGGTTTTACGGATTTTCGCGTTATTTTCTTAGTAATGTATTCACAAGCAATCATTTCAGCGACCTGATTTTCATTCTTTTCTAGTAGGGTTTCATAAACATCCTTAATAACATCCTTTGCGATTGATTCATCTAATTTATACTCATTAACTTTTTCGACAACAAAATCAATTTTTTTGGATAGTTGATTAAATTTTGATTTTTTGAAATCCCAATATCCAGAATTTTCTAGAGAACAAAGTTTTTTCAAGGCTTTTTTTGTTTCGGCTATTTGTGCAATTGCTGCACGACCTGCATCGCTAACTTCCATAATTTAAATTTTAATTGAACAGTAAAAGTATAAAATTCTTTACATTAAGTTAATATACAACATACTAATAGTGTTAATGTCTTAACTGCTCCAAGAACCATATTTAATGATGAAAGCCTGCCGGATCTCTCCGACAGGCTCAAACTAACACCTATGAAAACACTACAGAGGCTGCAATCTAATTGACGGGAGGATTCGGATCCATTGCCAGGGCGCCTTCATAGAAGGCCATCGGAGATCCCTGCTTGCACAGGAACCCGAACTTGTGCCCCTTGTCCTTGTCGATCTCCTCGCCCCAAGTCGTTTCGATAGTCTCGATGTGCACCAGGTTGCAGGGTTCACCGATCAGGTAACGCTTGGCTGAAGTGCAGTTCTGGATGATGACGATCCCCTTAAAATCGATGCCGAAATTGGCGATCCATTTCTGTACCGCTTTTTCGATCCCGGGGTAAAAACCTTCCACGCCGATTTCGTAACCGCCGCAGTCCTGGTTGGAGCCCTTGAGTTTCTTCTGGGATGGCTTAATGGTTCCCTGGGTCATGTAAAAGCTGTGCATGAACTTGCCGGTCAGTAAAGGGATATCGGCAGTGATAGTGACTCCGTCAACATCCCGGGCAGGAAATGCGGTCCAATCGATATCACTCTCCATGATCAGGATGATCTCGGATTTAATCCCGCCGCCGCCGCCGGCATTCCGCACGGTGGGCTTAAAAAGGTCAAACAATGGTATGCTCATTTTATTTCAGATTTATAGGGTTAAGCCGGAACGCTGGCAAATACTGCTTCTTCGATGCCATAGCCGACGGATTCATACCAGTCGGCAAAGACCTTGATCTGACGGTCTACGCTTTCGACGGTGATGTTTGAAGCTCCGACGTTGCGGTTGATCATCCGGATGAAGTTTTCCTTCGGGGTGGTGAACACGATGTTCTCCCCTGTCATTGAAGGAAGCGGAATGAGGGTCAGGTTGGTGCCTTCAATCACATCTTTCATCCCGGTGTAGTTGGTATCCATTCCATGAAGGTCCCTGCGCTTGCGATGATAAGCAGCATACCATTTGCGGGAAAGGAAAACATTCATGGAAAGATCGAGGTAAAGGGCATCGACATTCTTCCCGAAATGTTCAACCTGGTCGAAGATGTTCTCTTCGGTCAGGGCTTCCAGGGTAATGAAGTTGATGTTAGAGTTCCCGGCGGTGTGCTTGTCTTTGAGGATTGTGCAGAAACCGTCCATGGAGAGTCCGACAGCTTGGGCGGTGCCGTCAACCGGGGTTTCATAGTCCCCTGTGCCGATGAGCTTAAGCTCACGGTTATCCAGAACTTTGGGAAGAATGAGCTGCTCGATGATGTAACGAGTTATCGGCCATGCCTTGCGGTCAGTGGCTTCATCTCCCAGGAACCCGAGCCAGGTTTCCATGATCTCGTCCGGATAGAACGAAAGATCGATCTTGTGCCGGCGCTGCGGTATTTCGATCGGGGTGAACTTTGCTTTGCCCTTGGGTGTCCAGGTCTTCTGGAAACCTTGCACCAGATCATCGATCACGGCTTTGGAGGCACGATGGACAAGATCCTGGGAAGCGACCGTCGTCATGTATTTCTCAGAGACGGTTGGCTGGGTCAACAGCCTGAGGATATCCTTCTGGTTGGTACCGATATAGGTACCGAACGCAGTTTTAAGGTCCTGTAACGAAATTGTTTCTGCCATTTTATTTTCAGTTTTATTGGTTTACAATTGATCAGGCGCAGTATTCATCGGCGATCTTGTCATGGGCAAAGACCGGCTGATTATCTGCATTGCCCCCGGGCAGCTTGTCAGCTCCTTTGGATGCGACAGTCTCCCTGCCGGCATCCTCATTGCGAAGCGTTTCAAGATCGGCGAGTGTTTGCGCATGAGCCGTCTTTTCATCAGAAAAAAGTTTTTCAAGTTCTTCATTCCGGGAAGTGACCGAAGCAAGCTGATCATTGATCTGCTGAATTTGTTCATCGGTTAGCTCCTGCGACTCCAGGCTGGCAGCATCCATCTTGAAAAAATTCCGGATGGCTTTCCAGGTGATTTTCATTTTCATAGTTTCTTTGGTTTTGGATTCATATTCAAGTGATTGCTCCCCCTGTTTCTGGGCCAGAGAAAAGGCCTCTTCAATGGCCTGGTCAAGGGTTCCGATCTGATCAATCAGACCGAGATCAATAGCCTGGGGAGCAAAAAAGATTTTACCCGTAAGGGTGGAATTGTCAAGGGTCGGACGGAAAGACTTTACTGTTGACAAGAACTTTGTGTTTATCACATCCAGAACATTCTTGCGGTAAGAGTCATAATTGCCATCAAGAACCTGGTTAAAATCCTTGTTCTTGTCAGTCGAAAGGCTGGCATATACTTCATGGAATTTCACCCCGAGTTGCTCCAGGGCAGGCTTGAGGTCTTCCACCATGAGCATGGTACCGATGGAGCCAATCCGGTCAAGGTCGGAACTGGCGATGATCTTGTTTGCGCCGGATATGATCCAGTAAGCAGCGCTGGCAGCAAGTCCGTCGATGAACGCAACAACCGGTGTTGAAGAATTTTTGATGGCTTCTGCCAGCAGATCAGTTCCGGCGACCTGTCCACCCGGGCTGTCTACAACCAGGACCATGCTGCTGATGTTGGGATTCTGGTCAGCGGACTTGACATCGTTCAGAAGCGACTGTGTACCCCGGGGTCCACAAGGTTGATCGTATTTGAGGATTTCCGACCGTATCGGGATGACGGCAACAGATCCTGCAGGAATGTTGGTATTGGCAAATCCGAATCTATGTTTCTGATCACCTGTACCGGCAAGTATGTACGGTCGATTCCTTTCCCTTGCAAGAGCCGAATCACCTTCGGAAATGCTCTCACCTTTAATCAACGCCAGAAGAACATAAGCATAAGTCGCCGATCTTTCGGCGGAGATCAGCCAGGGGCCGGAGAAAATTTCACTGAGGATGGGATTCATTGTGCCCTTTTTCGAGGGTACAATATTATATTGGGTTTATCGCCGAATAAAGGACTGAAAAGATATGTGATCAATCGGTGATCTCATCGTCAGGAATCGGGCCGGTAGGTGGAACACCATAGGCAGCCGGATGATTAAACTCACCCGTAAAAAGAAGCTCGTAACAATTGAAACCCTCTATGGCTGGCGGTTTAAGCAGCTTTCCGGTAACTTTCATCGGACAATCCAGTGTGCCGAATATCCGGATGGTTCCGTTCTTATCACCAGATTTAAGGAGCAGATGTCGGCCGGTCATGGAATAAAGTTCTGTTTCGACCTGAGAACGATCCTTTGGTACAAGGATTTTCAGCTTATAGATATATTTCATTCCCCCCGGGGTGTCCTGTTGCTCAGATTCAAGCTGGATCGTTTCCGGAGTGCCATATATGTCATTCCAGGATTTGCCCAGCTTCGGTGTGACCTGGCACAGAAGGTTAGTCTGGTTAAAGCTGAACCCTGCAATATCTTCTTTGAAAATCCAGCTTATGGAATTCAGTCCGCCGATGTTGATACCGGTATGCCGTAAAATGTTCCCCATTTCAGTTCAGAGTTAAAAAAATGTTGGTCTGAACCTGAAAAAATCCGGGGACAGTTTGTGGGAAACTTTTTTCAAGATTTTTCCTCTTGCGTTTGCGGTAATAATCTTTCTTGAGCATTTCGTAATTGATGTGTGAATAGGAAAAGTCGTGATCAATACAAAACTGCATGATGGCCTTCTTGAAGGATCTATACTCCTTGACCCGGTAGTTCATGTAATGAAAGAAAAGTTGTTTGAAGTGCCATTCCACGAAACGCTCGAGCAACTGTTGGTTCTCCGGAGAGATCCAGAGGTTCCCGCGGATATCTTTCTTATTGTCGCCTGGAAGGTAAAAAGTGATATAATCCGGACCTTCCGGGATAAATGGGGGTACATCCGCCGGCCGCTTCTCCAGGAAAGGGAAAAGAAGTATTCCGATAATGTTGCGTTTGGAGGCCATGTTCGAGCGCAACTCGCAAAGAAGATACTCCTGAAGGTAGGGCTTGAGTTTTATTATCACGCTCGGTCTTTCGTCCTCTTTCATAGTGCAAATGTAATTTTCATCCATAGGGAAATAAAGGTCAAGTTGATTTCACAAACACCATTTCATGATCCAGGAAAGGCTTCAGTCTGATCGACTGAGTCTCCGCCCGGATGTAATGAATTTCGAAATGAGGCTGATCAGCCCGCTGGATAAGATATTCCATCCCGACCTTTTTCTTTCCGCGAACATGAAAGTCTTCCATGGTCGCCAGCCGGTATCCTTGCGGCAATTCTTCGTAATACTTCCATCCGAACTGATCGGTTTTAACAATCGGGTATGCCATAAAAATTCATTTTCGAGTTTCCCAAAACAAAAAAAACGGTTCCTACAGTCCTACATTCCTACACCTTCCTACAACATCCTACAGCTTCCTACATTTTATTTTATTGATTTTTATTATTTTATGATATTTTGTAGGATGTAGGATCGGAAAATCTGAAATTCTGGAAACGTTCATCATGAAAAATTAAAAAGGTTGTTCATCCTGGCCGGGAATGCGCTGAGTTCTCTCGAGGTTGACTTTCAGATTTTCATAGTCAAATGCATAGCAACTGCTCACGGAATCCTCGAAGCGATAGCTGCCGGCCGCACCGATGTAGCTCTGGTGGTGCTTTATGTAATGCATCAGGCTTACAAGGTCCACCCCGTTTTTCCCGAATTGCTTCCTGTGCCCTTCCATATACAGAGGATGGATTTTGGAGAACCGGATAAACAGAACCACTTTAGGTTCAGGATAATTCAGCGTTTCCGTGATACCCTTCTTGTTGGTCACCCGGATCGTTGCAACAGATTTGATCTCAAAATCCTTCCCGGCTTCTATCATCTTATTGTCCAGCAGGTACTCCGTCATCAGCCAGAAATTCGAAAGCGATTCGCTCGAGGAGACTTGGACGGACAATTCATTGATCATGGTTTTTGACTGGTCATAGATCTCGGCAAAAGAGAAGCTCAAATCCAAAGGAAGCATTGAATCCAGGATGATTTTTACCGGCGTCAGGATGCTGCAGATATTACGGACCAGCCTTTCCTCGAACTGCTTCCCTTCCACCGTCAATTCATCCTTGATCTGATCCATCAACTCCGAGAAAACCATGCTGAACCCCTGGTCAACATCTTTCCTGAAATGCAGGATATCTCCGACAAGGCTGCTCAGTCCAGTCTTTTCATACTTCTTAAGCTCATCGTACCTGGCAAGTTCATCCTGGGAATATATTTTGCGCACGAAAGAAAGGAGGATAGACCGGGTCAGCAAAGCATTGTCATCCGATGTCGGAAGATACTGGCCGCTGATCACGGAGGATGAGCTGACCTTCGTAACCTCCGTTCGGTTATCCCGGGTCATCTTTCCCTTTTCATGCCCCATCCCGTCATAAGCACTTTTCAGTGTCTGGATCCTTTTCGGATCGATGTCATTGGAATACTCATCCCACCAGCAGATCGCATTCTTTATCCTGGACAGCTTCCTGTGAAATCCGACCTGAGTTCCCGAACTCAGGTTGAAAGCCGGCATATTGTTAAAGAACAGGTTTGACAATGACCAGGCGAGCTGTGATTTTCCGGATTGCTTTTCTCCGAAAAGGAACAGATGAGGGAATATCTTGTACTTGTCATAGATCAGGTCACGGAACACCGTGGCTATTGCGAACGCAATGGCGATCCGCGCGTTGGTACCGTAAACATCGACCATCAGACGGGTCCAATCACCGAAAGAAATTGGTGATTGTTTCCAAACGAAATAGCGATCCGACTCATACTCGTCGTCATCTTCCCTCACATCCGTATAGACCTTTGAAAAGGCCGGCGAGAAATATTTCTTTCCCTCGAAATCGGTGATCCCGAACTCATCCACGGGTTGCCAGGCACCGGAATAACTTCCGTTGGCAAAAGCGTAAAATCCTTCCCTTTGCCAGCCAAGGGTTTTCAACTCGTTGCATCGCGGAAATTTATTTGAGATATCCTCCAGGATCTTCATGAAATGGAACTTGTTTCCGAAGAAGATGAAATTGCCTTCGTTGTACACCGCCTGCTGGAACTGCTCAAGGCTGATAAAGCTTTTGGAAGGGATATCGACAGTTTTTTTATCGCCGGTATCATTAATTATTTCCACCAGTCTTTTGTTATCTGTTTTTGAATAGATGTGAAAGAGAGGGCGGATTAAAAAATTTGAAGCTTTGAACGGACCATCCTTGGTAAGGAAATAAAGGCAGTTCCGGTGTTCGAAAAATCCCAGCTTTTGGGCCGCGTTCCTGTCAACGCCGCCAAAACCCTCAAACGGGTCAGCTTCCTTATCTTCAATGACCGTGGCGGATTCCTTCAGCGTCTTCAGGCGATCAGTGATAAGTTTCTTTGAAATCTTGTGCCGCTTGGATATCTCTTCGGTGAATACACTCTGCCTGACAGGATCTTTAAGCTGAAAAATCCGATCGCAGATCTGGTTGATCGCTTCGCCACGGCGGGTAAGGTTTTTCCCGGCTTCAACCAGGACGGTATCGGTAAATATTAAAAGTTCTTCTTCATTCAACAGACCAATATCAGGAAGTTCTATACCGTCAGGCAGTTCATTGTCATTCATCCGACGACCTTTCTTTAATATGGTTAAGCTGCAGGTCACCTTTGGCCATCACTTCATCAACCATTTTGACAGTATCTTCAAAACTGCCGTTCAACTTCATCTCCCGAACGAGTTCAAAAGCCTCAAGTCGCCTGGAAAGCTGATAATTCCAATCTTTCAGATATTTATTTTCGATCTCGAGGATTTGGTTCTTTCGCATGATCCATTTCAAATCCTGGAAATAATCCCAGGCAAACTTCATTACATGGGCGACACGTGACCAGAAAAGGTAAGATTCCGTCTCCCCTGTCTTGGCCTTTTGTTTTGCCAGGATTCCGTTGATCTCGGCAATTTTATCCAGCAGCATTTCCGGTGCAGCTTCATAAAAACTGTGGGATATCTTCGGAGGATCCTTGCTCATGAGATCATGCTGTTGAAAAAAAAGACTTATAGGGAAAGCAATTCTGTCTCCAGTGCTTCCATCAACTGACGCAACCGGAAGACCTGAAGCTTATGTTTCTCGATGATCTCTCTTGGTGAATTCATCCCCGGCTTCATTGACATTTCCAGGAATGTGATAAGCTGGCCGTAGGCTAATATTGTGAGTTGCATATCCGGTGCCGACATAGCTGAGAAAGTTTTCATTGTATGGCCTTCCTTAGCTGTAGAACCCTTTCTTCCAAATCCCCGGCTCCCTTTGCGAGTTCCTCGCATAATTGCACTGTTTCCCTGATTATGATCTCATTATAATCCGGCTGATCCGGATCAAGACACCGGTAAATGTACTGCTGCGAAAAAGTGATGTGTTTCTTTTGTAATCTCCGTCGTATTTGCGGCACGCTCCCTCTTGGTAATTCTCCCCTTAGGATCGTCAGTACCTCATTGCTGATTTTCATAAGTGAATAATAGTTTGATTAGTTTTACGTCATTTTTTTGGTTACAATTTAGTCATTATATACACATGGCTGAATTCAACCGGGATCAACTCGGAAATTACCTGTTACAAATGGTTTCAGCACTTTTTAAGATCTTCCATAATCTCGCTTTCAAAGTAGAACAGTTTGCCCCCGAGTTTATGTGCCCTGATAATCCCCTCCTTGCTCCATTTATGAAGAGCGGGCCGGCTGACGCCGATTATTTTGCAGATATACTTTGCTGTAACAGGTTTTTCAATTATAGATTTCTCGTTCATATTTTTTAATGAATTTTACGGAGGCAAAAGTAGGATTCTAAATATTCAACAATAGTCCAACTTATTAACAACTAACTGAATATAAACCTGTTAGTAAACTAATAATAACCTGAAAGTAAACCGGATGTAACCTGATAACTCAGGAACACACATGGAACAAAACAGTTGTGGAAGCTATTTAGAATCAGAAAAAATTCCGACTTGATTTCCCGGCACGAAATTCGATCCTGGGTTCAGTATCCCTTATCAGAAATTTGCCAGTAAAGTTGCCAGTTTTTCGGGAAGTGATTTTGAAATAGCAGTAAAATAAGGTGGTTCAGAATGGATTCTGAATCCTGTCTGGATCACCCTGATTTTTACAAAACCATGTATATTTATCAATTACATGGTTTTTCTTTATGAAAACAAAACGCATTTTCTTTATTATCTTCTGTTCATAGAGTACCATTTCTTTGGTCGTCTCCGGTTTCCGAGTATTTTTCCGGAAAGCTTGCGTGAAGCGGCAAATTCTTTCACATCGCCGATCTTTACGCCTTTGCCGACTCCCATATCGACAAAGCGACCGTAATACTCGAAAAGCAGGGTTATTTTCAGTACATTTCCCTGTGCCGATGCAAGAACGTTGTATTTGAAATTTTTAAGGAGGGTTCTGGTGTCACCGATCTTATTGGAAGCCAGTTTCTTCTTCCATTTGATTATTGTGATCTTAGCCCAGGCCTGGGCTATTTCACGTTCGGAAAGTTTTGGTTGAGTGCTGTTTTCTTGACATTTACTTTTTCAATAAATTCATTAATTTTATCTTGATCCGCTTGGAGGTGTTCACGAGAAACCTCTGTCATATGTCATCAGAAATGGTGAAAATATTGTCTTTTGTGGTGAAATAGCCAATGTTGAAGAAGTAAATTACCACCACCAGAGGTGGTGGCTTTAAGAAAAACAACCCTCTAAAAGAGGGTAAATTCGGAACTGTCACGTTCCACCTTACGTTCTTCTTCTTCTTGATATTTCACATACCGACGAATCATTTCTTCATTGATGCCAACTGTATTCACAAAGTAGCCTCTTGCCCAGAAATGATTCCCCCAGTATGGTTTCTTCTTCAGTTTGGGATGAATTTTAAACAGCCTGATGGCTGTCTTACCTTTCAAAACACCCATGAAGTCTGAAACTGATAAACGGGGTGGAATCGAAACAACCATGTGAACATGATCTGCCTGTACACTCATCTCGTCGATCTCAACCTCTTTCCAGGCACTGGGGCAGTATTTATCTGTTTTTTTTAACCCATAAAACCTTAAAAGCATATCAGCTTCCTCTTTTTCGAACTTCTCAATTAATCTCTCATCTGAACTTTTGAATAGACTCATAATAATATTGTTTTACCCTTACTCATTTGGCTTTTCAGATTTGCCTCGTTTATTAAAGTGGTTTCTGAACTCCACGTATATTTTATATATCATGACTGTCTTATCACAAATACACAGCAAGCACGGGGAATACCGCAATTCATTTATTCAAAAAACCTGAAACTTTCTGCTACTATGGTGATTAGGGAGTCAGAACGGCTGAACCTGGTTGTATCAGTAGCAATAGTCAGTTCATACATGACTGAATCCAAATCATTCTTCATGAAATAGAACATGATTTTGAGTTGAACTTTATATTCTGGTTTAGAAATGTTTAATGAATCACCATCCCGATAAACTTCTTTCAGTATTGACAGGATACCTTCATAATCCACATTGGATACCTTATACCGGTATCTTCTACCATTCTTATCATAAACACCAAAATCTGCAAGCCTTTTTTTCCAACCCATCCGGGCAGGCGGATATTTCACGGTCTTTTCAATAAAAGCGATTTCCATAGGCGTAATAGTATCAGTAACGTATTTGGCCACTGAGATAAATTGCCATGGATAGTTAATGGAGTCTAATTTAAGGACAAAAATGATATTTGGATTTACCGCCTTCATGACATCGATATAACTGGAAGACGGATAACTTCCTGCAGGTTTGATAAATCCAACTCTGCCATTATCAAAAAGAATGTAATTTTTGTAATCGGCAGACTCTTTGTGTCGACATGAATATAAAATGCTGCATAATATCAAAGTGCATAAAAGTATGCGAGCGATTTGCAAGTTTCTCATTGTGTGGAATAGTTTAACTGTTCTTTGCTTAATGTCAATATAGTCATGTCTGACTACCTGTACTTACACTTTTGGCCCATCAAGCTGGTATTTACAAACAGGTCATTTTTAAACGCATTTAAAATTTTTCCAGGAGTATTGTTATAATTTATCGAATTTTTATTAATACTACATAATTTGATAGGACCTTGATCTTCTCTGTTAAAGGTTTTTGGGCAATTGTAATGTCATTGGGAAGCGATAATTTATCTGACATCACATCTATCAAATTTTTTAGATAAGTCAACTTAATCGCATATGATACATTATCAGCAGTCATAATTTTTGCATTCACAATTCCAATTATATTACCATCGTAGTCAAATAAAGGTCCGCCACTGCTACCAGGTTGGACAGGCACTGAAATTTGGTAAGTTGTTATATCGCCTTGAAAACCGGTTTTTGAGCTAATTTTCCCATCAGTAAATTTCACTTCTTCACCCATTATAGTTAAGGCCATTGGATATCCTAATGCAAAAACACTTGAACCTACGTCAGATATTGTTGCTTTAAATGAATATGGAAGCTTCTCGAATGGGTTAAAATTTTTATCTTCTATTTTTATAATAGATAAATCATTTTGTTTGTCGCTTGATATTACTTTTGCTTTAAATGATTGCCTTTGATCGTCTTTAACTAAATCAACTTCTATTTCGGAAGCGCCATCAATAACGTGAAAGTTTGTAGCTATATAGCCATTCTTGTCTATAAAGAAACCACTGCCATTGCCTGTCCACACACCACTAACGCATGAATTGTTACCGGAAAAGGAATTACTTTTTGGATATGTTTTAGTCCATATAAAATGCCAATATGCCGTTATACCCGTTTTATAATATTGCTGCATCATTTGCCTAACTGCAACATCGGCAATTTGGAAAGTGTAATCAAGTATAACCCCTTCAGTCAGTTCAACGTTTGCTTTACCAATCCAATTTGGATTAGAATAGTTGCATTTGTATGTATATAAGCTTTCTATTGCTGATGTTTCAAAGCTTGCTTTAAAACTATTCGCATCATTGGAATCCTGTCCCTCACTTATATCACATACACCAAAGGATATTTCGGATTCTCTTTTTATAGCCCATTTTGATAATACTTCGGCCAAATCTTCTAAATATAAACTCCCATTGTAATAAACTGTGGTTATACAATTTAATGACCAGATTCCTTCAATTGGGTCGAGTGATGCTGAGTTCTTTTTAAAGTAATCAATGAAAGCGTCCTTGGATTGCAAGCATTGTCCAAATAGTCCGCTTGACAACGCTAAGAGAAGGATAGAGAAAATTGATGCTTTCATGTTGTGTTTTTAAATTATTTCTAACTTTTTGTTACCTCTAAAATCTTCTATTTCAAATATTCCCAAATAGTATCATCAGATTTGAAGATAACAACCTGAGAGTAGTCATCTGCAATTAAGACAAGTACTTTTTCATTATTTTCAGTGTCGAAGTACAATGATTTCTTTAGTAGTTTATTATTCTTTTCTACATAACCCTTATCCTGTAGAAGACCAAACCAAGGTAAACCTGGTGCATTAGCTTGACCAGGATTTAGAACTGTAAATAATTTTTTAATTTGTGGGTCATTTGGTGTTTCGAAAACAATACGAAACGATCCTTGGGTTGTAACTATAATTCTTTCTTCATAACCAGAGGATGTTTGTACACTTGCTTTCTTTACAAGTCTGGAATAAGAATAAGTTTGCGAATAAGAAACGGTAGTGAAACATATTGCAGCAAGAAGAAATAATAATTTTTTCATTTTTGAATTTTTAAGTGGATTTAGTTGATTATACCCTTTAATGTCGGAATTAAAAAAAAGTAACCCGTTTTGGATTACTTTTTGTCAAATATTTTATATCTGCCTCATTAGCAATACTATGAAAATCGACTTTGGAGTAGGTTTCGTATCATTAACAATGGTAATAAAATCCACCAACGATTATTCAGGATGATTGGTTCGGAAAATACTTTTGTTTATTAAATGTCTCATCTGGTGATTTGTGTGTATTTTTACATTTCTTGATACATAAATTTAAATGAAGTATTTGCTGGCGTTTTTCTTTCTGATATTTGGATCACATGCTATTGAAGCTCAAACAAAAAGGGCATTAATAATAGGTATTGGAGCATATCCCCCTGAAAGTGGCTGGAGTACAATTCATGGTGACAATGACGTTCCTATAATTGCAGATGCTCTATCCAGAAGGGGTTTTAACCAGGACCATATCGTAAAACTGGTCAATGATCAGGCAACGAAGAAAAATATCCTGAAACAATTCAATCTGCTTACCCAAAAAGCTCAAATCAACGATATCATTTACATACACTTCTCGACTCACGGCCAGCAGGTCCTTGATATCAATGGTGATGAGCAAGACAGTTTGGATGAAGCAATAATACCTTACGATGCACGGAAGACCTGTGTGAAAAGAGTGTACGAGGGTAAAAACCACCTGATTGATGATGAGCTTAATCAATTACTTTCTGCTTTGAGAAAAAAGATCGGTAAATTGAGTTCATTGGTTGTAGTGATTGATGCCTGTCATAGTGGCGATGCCACCAGAGGAAACGGTGATGAAAATGACAGCATTGTTATCCGGGGAACTCCTGAAATTTTCAAACCGGGTGCCAAACAAAAATTTGTTGCTAAACCTGTAAAATCAATTGACTGGGTGGCAATCAGCGCTGCTCAACCCGACCAGAACAATTATGAGTACAAGGTTAATGGCTCCTATTATGGTTCTTTGAGTTATGCTATTAAACTAACTTTGCATGATTTGACCGGGAAAGATGACTTTACCGGTATGTTCAAAGCTATTCAAAAAAACAGAGAAGATATGAATGTTTCAAGATACCAGCGTCCAATGATTCAAGGAGAAAGGTATTATCTGAACCAGAAAGTTTTTTAGGTGATGGAACTGACGGATGTAGATAAAATCTTGGCAATCAAAAAGAAAAATGAATTTTTGGTTGGGAAAATCTATGGCCTTTACCGGAATGAATTTCTCTTTTTTCTAAAGAAAAGAATTTCAATCAACCCTGATGATATTCTGGAAATCTACCAGGATGCCTTTATGGTTTTATGCAATAAGATTTATGAGAATAAGCTTGATGCAGATAATCTAACATCCAGTTTAAAGTCCTATTTATTTGGAATAGGAATTAGAATTGCATACAATGTCAACCGGAAAAATGTCAAACTACATGACCAGGCTCCAAATGAAGCTCCACGCGGCAAGCAGCGTGATATCAACGAGAATTACTGGCTCTCATCGCAAGCAGCCGGAAATCAAATCCTTAAGGGATTAAAAATTGGAATATCGGATATGCCTGATAATGAACCCGGCTTGGGAGATGAGAACGAAAAAATAATACAGAAGGCTGTCCATGAAATGGGGGAACCCTGTCATACTATATTGGTAAAGCAATACTGGGAAGAAAAAAAAGCTGAAGAAATTGCCATTGAAATGAATTATAAGAATTCTGATACGGCAAAAACCCAGAAATATAAGTGTATCCAAAAACTGAAAAATGAGCTAAGGGGCAAAATGGTATATTAAAGCTAATGACTGAAATGGAAGACAATACAAAATTGGAGCAGGAAATTGATCGTTACCTTGAAGGAACAATGACCGCTGAGGAGAACGAGTCTTTTAATGAACGATTGAAATTCGATCCGGAACTGGTTAAGGAAGTGGAGTTACAACGATCAATAATCCGTGCTGTTAGAAATGAGCCCCTTGGGAAAATAATTGAAAATGAAGAAAGACAGCTTCATAAACAAGGGAGAATTCGGAAACTGGTCATTTCAATTGGTTCCTTTGCCGTGGCAGCTTCCTTGTTTGGTGTCTTCTATCTGACATATTTAAATAATTGCGAAAATCTTGCCGACCGGTATTATGTGGCTTACACTTATACACCTCTCCCATCAAGAGGTGGAGAAATCGCATCATTAACCCAGGCTGATTCAATGTTTTTTAATGCACTTGTTGAATTAGAAAGAGGAAACAAAAAGCAAGCAATCACGCTACTGGAAAACCTGCACCATTCAAGTTATGAAATGGTTGCAGCAACGGATCCTGTTATTAAATGGTACTTGTCTCTGGCTTATTTAAAAAATGGTCAAAAGAAAAAGGCCAGGATTTTGCTTCAGGAAATTGTAAATAAGCCCGATAATGAGTTCACCCAAAAGGCGAAAAATTTGCTAAAAGAGTTGTAAAGACAATAAAATCGTCTCAATGATAATAATAATGTGTTATTATTGAGTTAGATACGATATTTTTTAAAAAAAGTAACCTAAAACGGGTTACTTTTTTTTTATCATAACATTAAGGGGTATGAACAAATCATTTATAAAATGTTTAACCTAAAAATCAAAGTCATGAAAACAGCAATTGGTATCGGATTAATTATCCTTGGAATCATTTCAATGGCAAGCTTTCCCAATTTTGGTGCGAGTGTTCCTGAAACAATCGGAGCTTTTATCGGCGTGGGTCTGCTGACATTCTTACCCGGAATTCTTTTAATCAGGAGTGATCTTAACGCTAAAACGAAATAGTTATGAAAACGTATATGATAGTTCTATTCGCTATCTGCAGTTCATTTAGTCTGTTTGCACAAAGATTTGATCTGGGTAACAGCCTGAATCCGAAACAACCCGATTTTGAATATCTCGGTACCTCATCAGCAACCGGAGTCAGTACCTATAAATATAAGAAACCAAAGACAGAAAAGTTCTTCAACCGAAATATTGGGGATATCATCGTCGGGGTGAGGAGTGGCAAGATTGTAACAACAATTTATAATCTGATACCGAATAAAAGTGACATTGGGGTACCGGCAGATATAATAACACTGATACAGGCTAATCTTCCATATCCATTTAAAGAAGTGGATGGGGTTTATGGGTTGAATATCGACAATGAAACGATTAGCATAGCCCGGGGAAGAAGCCCATTAACGTTCAATCAGGATCGGATTATGTTTATGAATTCAATGAAACAAAGTATTCTTAAAAGCACTAAATAACAAACACTTTAAACAAAACGGTCATGAGTATTTTAGAGAAATTATTCAGGAAACAAACTGCTACTTCTAATCCATTGGACAATGAGAGCCCTTGTTCAATTACGAAATCCTTCAATTCCTGGAGACTTCTGAATTGAAATTTGCCCGCAGGCTTATAAAGATCGTTTATAAACTCTTCGATTCTATCCATGTTTTCCGAGAAAATTTACTATTTGGTTCAAAAAGGATAATGTAAAGACGGCATAAAGGTATAAAAGGTTGCATGGTGTTGAAAAAATAAATGGAGTCTGGTTGCATATATCAAAAGTGTTGTAACTTTACCCTGACATTTTGAGGTACAATGCACTGCTTTGTGAGGTTCCAAAGATAATATTTATGAAGTTTACCTTCCAAACACTTTTGCTTTGTTATTTTAACGAGTTACTCTTTTCCAGGTAAAAAGAGTGGTGGTAACTTTAAGATACAGAAATGATTCTTGAAATCCCTGTTTTAAAAAACTTACCCAATAAATTGTTTTATGATTACCTGTCTAAAATGAACACAATATTTGTACGTTTGAAAAATCACCAGTAAGGCTAAGGCCGAAATAAACTTACTCATCAGTTTAGCCAATCGTTGGCGGTAATGCTTTTGAAGGAATGTATAAACATTAACGATTAAAAATAATTTATGATACTATGAATGGTATCTCAAAATTTGCATTTTTCATTTTGTATGAATTTAATGTATTAACTTAGTTGTAATATTTAATAATTTTAATTTTTGGGCTATGAGAGTATATGTATTAGTATTTCTACTTATTTTGTCTTTGACATCAAAATATTGTCATTCGCAAAATTCATTTCAAGATATTGACCCTAAATGGGATAGGTATTATGATCAAAATCCTTCTGGAATTGAGGAACATTACCAGGCAAGTGATTTTATTTCAGTAATTGATAAAGTTGGCTTTATCCCTAATAGAGATTTGTACAAAGGTGATATAAACTATTTTAAAAAGTTATTGCTCAAATTGGACATTGCTGATTTGAACCAGTTGAAAATGACTGGAAATTATTATTCTCGAACATTAAAACATGATGATTATTTTAATTTGTATAATTTAACTTATAAACAAGTGACTAAAGCTATATGGGATCAGTATTGCCCATTTCTTTTACCACTGATGGAATTAGACCAAACAATAAAACTTCATAAATGAAACCGTATATAGTTTTTATCATAGTTTTGATTTCTGCCAATACTTTTAGTCAAGATTTGGCAAATCTTGATAATAAAATGGGATTCAATAAATTCAAACTTGAAACTTCCTTTGAGATACACAAATCAAATTTGAAGTTTATCATTGAAGATCGTGATAAAGTAAAATTTTATGAATATACTGGCATTGATATTTCGTCAGTTTTTAGAGTTCCTTTTGAGAAAATCACTCTAGTGTTAAGTTAAATATAATATGACGTAATATTCAAATATTATTGTATCTTTGCAGAAAACCACTGCATATGGTACGATATACTATTGAATTAACAAAATTTGAGGTGGAAGAACTGATGAGTA